>Ga0126335_1000115_pt1 | contig 36814 bp, 22 predicted proteins | sample OlaspJWI45metaG_FD_108409 | JGI IMG/M metagenome (GOLD analysis project Ga0126335, IMG submission 108409) | Marine gutless worms symbiont microbial communities from Oahu, Hawaii - Olavius sp. 1 OAHU.JWI-45 metaG | ecosystem: Host-associated > Annelida > Digestive system > Unclassified | place... | reverse complement strand
GAGCGTAAACGCCCGGGCCGTAAGCCTAAAGCAACGAAAGCTGTCTCTTCTTCACTGTCTCGACCGGAAATCCTAAAAAACAGAAGAGACGGGGCATATCTGTTAAGTTAATGGCATTGCGTCCAACCCCGAGCAAAAATTGATTTTAAAGGAAAAGTTCAGCCGGTTGGTTGGCGGCCTCAATAAATTACCCTACCGGCAACGCGAAGCCATCGTCTTGCGCTATTTTGATGAATGCACTTACCCGGAAATCGCCCGGCTGCAGCAGGTAACTTTGAGCGCGGTCAAGATGAGGGTCCGCCGCGGGATGGCCAAACTGCTGAAAATGTATATAGCCACGAATTAACACGAATTTTCACGAATATAATTAACCGCCCACTCACTGCGTTCGTTTGACAGAAAATTATTTCCAGCATTTCAATGCGTCAGCATTGAAGAGCAGTCTGCGTATGTCTGCGTCCGTCTGCGGTTAATTAAAGCTTATCTACTCATCTTATATTCGGATCGGGTCCTTTTAGTCTGACACCGTAATCATCGACATATATTTTGGGCGCAGCCGAGTCGGGATCGCCTTCGCCGAACATGTGCAGTCCCATCTCTGCCGGCCAGTTATTGGGCGTTATGCTATCGTAGGCAGCCGTCGAATGGGCCGGATTTGAGTCGGCATCCACAAGGATTACGGCATCTTTTTCATCTGTCAGGCCGATAATATCAAAGGCCGGTCCCGTTTCGGGGGCCGAATTCACAACCCATTGCAGATCCAGCAGATCACCGCCGAGAAGCGTAAAATTATCGTTCCAGACGGCATAGTTGGCCGCTTGAAATACCGGCCAGCGAATATCTTTGCTACCGCCGGGCAGGCGCTGGTTCGGCCCGCGTCGATTGTCCAGGAATCGATCGTCACCGGCCGGGTAACCGCCTCCGGAGCAGGTGTCAACCGATGAGAGATAAATTTTCAACGCATTGACCCGGTCTCCGCTGCTGAATATGCCAGCCCCGGATGAAAGCGTTATTTCCTCTATCCTGACCACCAATGAGAGCCAGTCTCGAAAATACTTATCATTGGGTTCTTCCGTGAAACAATACCCGTCTTTGGTCTGCCCATACGCCAGCCATTCCCGCTCTTTAGGCCAAAGTTGCACAATACCGATAAAGGGAATATCAACTTCCCACTTCGGGGTGATAATGCCGTTGCCATCCACGTCGGTGGCCGACCAGACCACGATGGTCGGATCATCGTCAGCTGAGGTGCCATCCAGGGGCACGAGTGCATCCGGAATTAAATCGGTCATGCCTTTGTCGCCGCGCACAATCGAGACTCCCAGCATCTCACCGCCGTTGGCAATCGAATCATCCAGACGCAGCGAAAGACCGGCCATGTAATGTTCCAACTCCGGCCGAATGGCGAACTTGGCCTGAACGTCATAACTGAGGGTTTGCAGCTGGTGATCGTAGGGTGGATCGATGGAAAATTCATTCTGCTTGTTCCAGTAGTCAAACAGTGGAATCGGGTTGCCGTCGTTGGCCTGGCGCCAGTCGAAGGCGGCAAACGCCCTGGGCTCGGTTATTTCCGGCGGCAGTTGCAGCCCGGCCGACAGGCTGTTGAGGCGGTTGTTAATTATCGTAATGGCGTCGGTCAGATCCGCTGCATTCTGCAAATCGGTGACAACATCCGACCAGATGTCGCCGCTGGATGTGAATGGACCGCCGGCACCGTAAAATGCATTGGCGATCGCATTGGCGGTCGACTCCAGCAGCTGGCGGGCCCTGGCTACCGTGTCGGACGATGCGCTGCTGTCAGCATCGGCCAGGCTTTCGCCTTCCATTTTCAACGCCGAGTTCCCGTCGATATCCGCAACGGAAAACTGTCCGATCACCTCGGCATCGGCCGACCAATTATCCGTATTCTCCATGGTATCGACAAACGACTGGCTTCCGGGCGTACCGGAGGCGGTCAGTTTCCACTGGGAGGTGCCAAAAAGACCTGTTACCGTGCCGGTTGATGTCAGGCGCGGTTGCCCGTTCGCGTCCGCTTCAATGGCCAGCTCGAAGGTGTTGCCGTTGCCCAGCCGGTAAACCGACGGTGTGCTGCTCAATGACAGGGTCGTGGGGTGGACATCGTAAAATTTCAACCCCGAATAGGCCATATAGTAAGCATTCTGGGTTTCTTTGGTCGCCATTTCTGTGAAGGAGGTGGTTGTGGTTAAAGTGCTCATGGTCGCCCCGATGACGGCGGCCATTGTAAGGGTGATGATCAGGCCAACCAGGATGGCCCCGCGCTGATTATCAGCGGACGCCTGGATGTGAAAATGTCGTTTAAAACGCCGGATGGTGCGTCTGAAAGGTTCAAGAAAATTCTTATTTATTGCGATATCCATGATACCACCATTTGGCTGCCGGTCTTATTTGTTTTTGTTCAGGGCCACATCGACACTGAATCCCAACCCCCCGATTTGATTGGATGTGAGGTTAACAGATATGAGTAGATCGTTTGGTTGTGGGGGTGTATCACTCTGGCTCCTGGAACCGCTGGCATAAGTTACATACTGCAGCTTGAACTCTTTGACGTTGTCGATCAGGATATCCTGATTGCCGCCGCCGGTATCCAGAATCAGATCAGCGCCGGGTGTTCCGGACCAGGTGAAACTGTAGTTGCTGCCCGGATCGCGGCGCGGCTCAAAAGTGATTTGATTGAGATCCGACTGCGGCGATAGTTCGATATTGGTGCAGTCACCCAATTCTTTAGAAATCCGCGTTAGCGCCAACTGCACCTTCTGAGCCACTTCGGTGTTCTGGCGGCTGGCCACAAAGGCACCCGACAAATTGACGATGCCCACACCGGCTATGGCCGCCAGCATGCCTGCGATCACCAATGTGACGATGATTTCAATCAGCGTCAGCCCTTTCCGGTTATTCAGATCCGGTCGGATTCGATACAAAGGGCGCATCGTCGTTATCCAATTCTTTTTGCGCATCTTCACGGAACTCCATATAAAAAAATCGATCAAGGTGCCGGTTTGACAAACAGCATCGTCGCTGTCTGACCAAGATCATTTTTTAGGGTCACTTTCAGGATGTCATCCGGTGCGGTTCCCTGGGCATCAGCGATTTCCTGCAGGGAAGCGTTGAATCGGATATACCCGTTATCGACCACGGTATATTTCCCAAACTGGTTGTCCATGTTGTCGTTCACATTACCGATCGTGCTGCGAAATGTGGGCATCGACAGCGGTGTGCTCCAGGATTTGCCGTCTTCAAAATATTGAATCAAGTTTTCCATCGAACCCTCTACCGCATGACTTTTACCAAGATCTTCAAGCGGCTTGACCGATCCTATCAGGGCAGCATCCAGGTACTGAAAAATGATCGTTCCGAATATGGCCGCAACGATAAGCGCGGTGATCACCTCCACCAGCGTAAACCCCTTTTTTTGAAAATTGAACACCCGTTTCATTGTATAAATCCCGTATTTTGGGTGACCGTGACAGTTTGAGCGGGATTGGCACCGTCACTGAGTGTGATCGTATAGCTCTGCGATCCCGGGCTGCCCCATGCATCAAAGGTAATCGTATCATTCGGGGAAATACTGGAAATGGTGACCTTTCTATCCGACGGGATCGTTCTTTCGGCCGAGCCCGCATCGGGCAGGAGATTGCCGGAAACGGCCGCATTTTCCAGCAGGATGTACTTGTTCGATTCGATTTTAATTCCCCAGGACCGGGTATTGTCGGCCATGGCCAGAGCCTGGACAAATCGCAGGTAGGACTTCAAAAGGGCTGTCTCACCCGCAAGGCTGGCATTGGATTGATGCGATCGGCTGAACAAAATTCCACTGATCAGGCCGATCAGGATGATCACGACCATCAATTCGACCAGCGTAAAGCCTTTTTTGTTGGTTAAGCCTTTAAACATACCCACCCCCTCGTACCGTCCGCATGCGACCGGGCACGGCGCATCGTGTCGGTCACACCGTGTTCTGAGGCGTATAATTACACACATGGTTGTTAAACCGGCGGACCACGAGCGTCGTGAACCATCCGAAAATAAGATGGACCGACATGAAACTTAACATGCCGCCCAATACAGCGATCTCATCGGTCAACCGCAACATCATGATGATGATAGCGACGGCGACACCCAGATGAATAATCATCGCCAATTGTGCCAATCGCACGGCACGACAGTTTTTTTTCAGGGTGTACAGACCGATGATCAGCAACCCGCTGGCAGTAACAAATGAATAGGGAACCTGGACCTTAATCCAGTAGGGCACCACCGGCCTGCCGTCGAGGAAATAAAATCCGAAAAACATAATGGCCCCCAACGACAGGTAGCTGAACACGACGGCAAAAAGACAGGCACTCAATTCGTGCCAACGTGTCGGGCCCCGCCAGAGCCAGACCTCCTGCAGCCAATGTGTCAGAAGCCGTCTTCCGCCAGATGCCTGCATCCGGTCTGCGGCGGTGATGCGCGCCATGATCTGTTGGGTTGATTCGGACGATGGGCGCGCTACCGGTAGTGATTGCATCTCCCGGATCAGTTGCCTGTATTGCAGAGCCCTGCCCAATGTTTTCTTTTTAATAGCCACGAATTTTCACAAATTTTCACGAATTAAAAAAAACCAACGGTACACTCCTGACCCGCATACCCTAGACCCTGCTTGCTGGGCCGCAACCCGAAGGTCAAAACCTTAAACCGTGTACCTTCTACCCTACACCTTTTACCATTTGCCCCATGCCCATTGCCCTTTGCCTCATAACGCAACATTCATCACCTGCAACCCGTAACCCGCAACCCGCAACCCGCAACCCGCAACCCGCAACCCGTAACCCGCAACCCGCAACCCGCAACCCGTAACCCGCAACCCGTAACCCGTAACCCGCAACCCGTAACCCGCAACCCGCAACCCGCAACCCGTAACCCGTAACTCGCAACCCGTCTCTAACCATTATACAATCCAAAGCCCAAAAAAGTCACAATTATTTGTTGGGCCGGGGAGTTTTTCCAGCAGCTGCTTGTAGAAAGCGGAGTGAATGATCGGCAGCGTAAGCTTGTCCCGCCTTCGGCGGGATCGGAATGCATTAGGGAAAGTAAAGAAAGAACAGCGCCGCAACTCGGTTGTTCACGATTGCGCATCGTTACCGAATTCTACCGAAACCCTTGTAATGATGTATGATTTTCTGTTCTTTCTTTACGAGCCCTTATGCATGAGTTTGCACGCTGGAGTCGCCGATTATTCATGCAGCGGCCGATCGCTGCGAAATACCCCTACCCCTGATTTTTTTAAGTTATCCGATCTAAATATCAGCCGCCATTGATGCCTGGCCTGAATTAAGGCCTTACTTTCCTGAGGAATTTCATGCTAAAATAATCGCCGCTTTACAGACGATGTGGTCGGATGTGCTTGCCCGGCGAGTAATTTGTGTTATATTCTACCTTTGTGTTGCAGACAATCACACCCGGGTAAAGCCCTGTCTGGCGAGCTGAGGGCCTGGCCGCGTTCGCGTGGCGCAGAATCAAAAAAATAGCCGGCAATACTTTCGGTGCCTGAATTTTTCTTGCCGGATGATAACATTAATGACTTGAAAGGATTGGCGATGAAATTAGCAGTCAGCGGCAAAGGCGGTGTAGGCAAAACAACATTTTCCGCGCTCCTGGCACACAATCTGGATGCTGCCGGTAAAAAGGTGCTGGCCATCGATGCCGATCCAGACGCAAACCTGGGCTCGGCGCTGGGCATTGCTGATGCCGAAAAAATTGTCCCGATTGCCGAGATGAAAGACCTGGTCCTCGAACGAACCGAAGCGCAGCCGGGCAGCATCGGGGGCTTTTTCAAGTTGAATCCCAAAGTGGACGACCTTCCGGATTCGCTTTCGGTCCGGCTGAAAAACATAAAGTTAATGCGTTTGGGCGGCGTAAAGAAAGGCGGTGCCGGTTGCATCTGCCCGGAAAGCACCCTTTTGAAGGCACTGGTGCGTCATATCGTCCTGAATCGAGATGAGGTAGTGGTCATGGATATGGAGGCCGGTATCGAGCACCTGGGACGTGCGACAGCGCAGGCGGTTGACAAATTGATTGTGGTGGTTGAACCCGGCCGCCGGAGCATCGATACGGCCGGTCACATTCGCGCCCTGGCCGCTCAGATTCGCCTGGAAAACATTGCCGTTGTCGGAAATAAAATTCGCAGTTCCCGGGACGAATCGTTCCTCAGAGATCATATGCCCGACTTTAGTTTTCTCGGTTTCATTCCGTATGAGGATGCCTTGATCGAGGCTGATCTGGAGGGCATCTCTCCCTTCGACCAAAGCACGCTGGCCAATACTGTCGTCAAAGAGATGATCGCCAGGCTCTAATGGCCCGAAATTTTAAAAATCGATCACGGCAGCCAGCCAGGCGGGGATCCAGAAGATCCCCGCATTCCAAACGCAGACCGGTAAATATAAAACCGGCCGCAGACCCGCGCTTGAAAAAAGTGTTCGCCTCAATCGGCGTTCCCGCAAAAACACCCTTCAAAGCCGATGCTTACCAGTTGGAGGCGCTTGCGGCTGTCAGGCAGTCGGATTGCCTGGTCACAGCGCCCACCGGTGCCGGTAAAACATGGATCGCTTTGCAGGCTATCGAGCGCAACCTCCGAGACGGGACCAGTGCCTGGTACGGTTCACCTCTGAAAGCGCTTTCCAATGCTAAATATGCGGAATTTTCAGAATACTTCGGCCCGGACAAGGTCGGTATCCTGACCGGTGACCGCAAGGAGAATCCTGACGCGCCGGTCATCGTCGGTACCACCGAAATACTGCGCAACCAGTTATACGATGCCATGGAACGGGGTGAAAACCTGTCCACTGATCTTGTGATCCTGGATGAAGCCCACTTTCTGGGAGATGAAGACAGAGGCGTGGTCTGGGAAGAAATCATGATTTATCTACCGCCCCGGATTCCCCTGCTAATGCTCTCGGCCACCATTGGCAATGCCCGCCAGATTGCAAACTGGCTCACCGGCATCCGCAAACGAAAATGCCAGGTGGTCCAGGAGACCCGCAGACCGGTGCCGCTCACGCCGATATTGTTTCACCCATCGGGCACCCTGCTGCCTTTTTTTACACCCAAAGGCGCTCAGAAAAAGCAGCGGCTTTACAAAAAAGTAGCCGAATTTATGCATGACCGCCGGGCCCTTTCTCTGTCACCGGCCGGAAAGCTGCCCCCGTTCGGTCAAATTCTGCGGACCTTGCGTAAATATGATCTGCTTCCCGCCATTTTTTTCTTAAAATCGCGGGCCGATTGTGATGGCGCCCTGGCGCTGTGCCTTGAAAATACGTCCCGTGATCCGGACCGCGAGGCCGCCTTGAGCAGCCGGATCCAGAACCTGGTGGCATCCAGTTCGCACCTCCGCAAGCACCGTCAGCGGTGGCATCTGGAACACCTGGCCGTCGGAGCGCACCACAGCGGTCAGCTGCCAGGCTGGAAATTAATGCTGGAAAATCTGATGTCCGCAGGCCTGCTTGACGCCATATTTGCCACCTCGACTGTGGCGGCAGGCGTCAACTTTCCAGCCCGCACCGTTGTGTTTCTGAATTCTGACCGTTTCAACGGGGTCGATTTTGTACCGCTCAACCCGACTGAATTTCACCAGATGACCGGACGTGCCGGCCGGCGCGGGATGGATAAGATCGGATTCGCCATCGCCATCCCCGGCAGGTATATGGATATTTCATGGATTGCCCGATTGACCCAGGCATCACCGGCGGATGTCATCAGCCAGATCCGGATAAACTTTTCGATGGTATTGAACCTGCTGCTGTCGCATGCACCGGCGGAAATCGAAGATTTGCTCGACCGATCATTCGCAAACTACCAGATCCGTGGTGACCGACGGAATCGTTCGATCCGATTCGATACCAAATTTCTCTGGCGCGATTTTTTGGATCATCTGGCATTCCTGCAGGCCGAAGCATATGTCACCGCAGACGGCAAACTGACGGCCGACGGCCGGTGGGCCTCCCAGCTCAGGGTTGATCGGCCGCTGTTAATCGCCGAAGGTTTCCGCAATCAGATATTTCCGGATGAGGATCCGGTCCTTTTGGCCGCCATTATATCAGCCTTTGTTTATGACAAAGATACCAGCGATCGCGTCCATCCTGATGCTGTACCGCAACAACTGTTAAAGGCCTTTCAGGCAATCCGCAAGAAGTTGCGGCCTTTTGTAAAAAGGATGCTGGAAAACCGATTTGAGGTAAAACCGCTGGCTTTCAAACCGGCCGTTGCAATGTATGTGTGGGCCTCCGGACAGCCCTGGGACAATGCACTGGCGGCATCTGATATGGAAGAAGGAACCTTGGCCATGCTGGCCCTGCGCACGGCCGAAAATCTGAGGCAGATACGAAATCTGGCCCCCGTATTCCCCAGGGCGGCGGCTTCGGCCGCCAGCGCCATCGACCTGATGCTGCGCGATCCGGTTTCCAAGGTCTGGTAGGCTCATCAAAAATATCTCACCGCCCATTCGCTGCGCTCATTCGAGGCGCAGAGGACACCGAGATTGTTATGGTTAAAACGACTGAATGTTAGAGGAATATAACCTTATTTAGATTGGCGAGCGGCCCTATCGCAATCTTTCGCTTCGCCTGAATGCGTGTGTTTTCAACCATTTCCCATGGGGACACGGAATATGCAAACTCGCTCAGGTGTGATGTTTTTAGGTTTATTTAATTCGTGCTAATTCGTGTTAATTCGTGGCTATAAATAAATTCATCTCTGCGTTCTCTGTGCCTCGAGCATAGCGGGCGGTGAAGTCATTTAAAATTTGCGATCCAGGATCTCCCTGAGCTTGACCGAGAGTTGTTCAATTTTAAACGGTTTCTGGATAAATCCATCACATCCGCGTTCCAGGATATCTGAGGCCTGGCCACTGAGGCTATAACCACTTGAAAGCAATACTTTTATTTCAGGATTGGTCTGCTTGAGGCGATCAAAGGTTACGCCCCCGCCCATACCGGGCATGATCATATCCAGGATGACCAACTCTATTTTGTCTTTGTTATTTTCCACGATTTCAATCGCTTCGTTGCCGTTATGGGCCTCAATGACCGCATAGCCGAGAGTCTTGAGCATTTCGGTGCCGACCTCGATAATCATGTCTTCATCATCGACCAGCAATACGGTTTCTGATCCGTGCAGTATCTCTTTAGCAACTTCAATTTCACGCAGCGCGGTTTTACGGGATGCCGGCAGAAAAATGTAAAATGCGGCGCCCTCACCAGGGCGGCTGAAAACGTCTATAAATCCGCCATGGTTTTTAATGATACCATATGCCGAAGCCAGCCCCAGTCCGGTACCGCGGCCCATCTCCTTGGTGGTAAAAAACGGTTCGAATAATCTTCGCTGGGTCATCTGATCCATACCCACACCGGTATCGATTATGGAAATTTTCACGTAATTACCGGGTTCTACCCGATAAGGCTTGTCCAATGTTTCACCCACGTGGGCATTTTCAGTCTGGATGGTCAAGTCACCGCCCCCGGACATGGCGTGCCAGGCATTGACGAACATATTCAGAAAAACCTGCTCGATCTGAGCCTGGTCGACGTCAACGTTGCGCACATCGCTCAGTCCCTGCAAATGGATTCTGATTTCCTTTTTAGTGCGCCCGAATAAATTGGCGGTCTTTTCGATCAGCTCATTGATGCGGGTGGTTTTGACTTCGTACTTTCCGCCCCTGGCAAAACCCAGCAACTGCTGGGTGAGGGCAGCGCCGCTTTCAATGTATTTTTGTATGTTTCCAACCTTCTCGTGGAATCGGTTGTCAGATTTCATCTTCAACATAATCAGGGATACATTGCCTTGCATACCCATCAAAATGTTATTAAAATCATGCGCAATTCCTCCAGCCAGATTACCGATGGCCTCCATTTTCTGAGCCTGTTGGAGTTGTTGTTCCAGTTCCATTTTCTCTTTGTCGGCCACAATCCGATCCGAGACGTCCCGGGCTACGCCCCTGAACCCGTTGGGCTGACCGATTTCATCTTTAATCAGGTAAGCAGACAATTCGATGGTCGTTGAACTGCCGTTTTTACGAATGATTTCAAAATCTGCAATTTTGGAAGGTTTTCCGGTTTGATAGATATTGTACATGAGATGGTATAATTTTTTGGCATTTTCGGGCGCGGTGTATTGCCGGTTGTTCATACCCATCAACTCGTCCGGCGTGTAACCCAGAATATGGCAGACGGAATGATTGAAAAATGTGAAGTTTCCTTTTAAATCGACTTCAAAAAATCCTTCTTCAATATTTTCGATCAGGGTGCGATATTTTTCATCCTGTTTGCGCAACTTTTTATCCGCCAGCCGTCGGTTATTAATATTGTATTGCACGTGCGAACCAAAAATCGCAAACAGGCACAGAACCAGCAACCGGGTCCAGATTTCAAACAGGTCGGGTCCCAGCAGGTGATGAAAAAAATTGGCTTTCGGTTCCAGAAAAAAATACATGAATGACTCGCATACCCAGTAAAATGCGGCCAGAACGATACCGGTGACAACCATCGAGTCCAAAGCTGTCGGCATTTTTTTTAGCTGAATATTCATTGGCTTAACCTTTGCCTGCCAGATCACCCGGTGAAGTGCCAACCCATAATATGACCGACTGATTTGCTGAAAAACCGGCCGTCAGATTCAAGCAGCTTGTGTGATCCATCAAGACCTGATATGATAAGTGATACTTGCAGGTATTAATTTATCGGCATCTACACATTTTGTCAAGAATTTTAGGGGTTTCTAAACTATTACCCCACCCGGAAACGAGCGCCGCAAAGATCAAAAGCAGGGGCCTGATTGTGCGGCACAGCATTTTCCGGTCCGGCATGTCGAGAGCAACCGCAAATGGGCGAAGACCGGCAATAAGACTTGACAAAATGGCCATTTTCCACTATGGTGGGAAGTACGAGAAAATAGCGCTGTACGTTATCTGAAACTGAAGTGGATCTGTCCCGGACAGAGGATGGAGGGCAAAAATGAAAAAGCTTGGTGTTGTATTCTGTGCGTTTACTGTTTTTCTGATGTTGACCGGATTTGTAAATGCTTCTCTCATCAATGACAATGTCGTTTTAGGGCACCATGGACCAACGCTCAATTCTGTTGCAATAAGCGATGAAGTCACAATCGAATCAGGTACAGGCGACCTTGTCTCACTGGGTTCGTTTTCCGTCGATTTTGAATCCGATTTTCTTACCGTAGATTTCAATCGAACCGAAAATTTTTCCTTCTTTTCCTTCAATGGGCTGGTCATCAGCGATCTGAACTACAGCAATACCGCCTATGATAGCGTAGCTGAGGCACAGGCCGATTATTTTTTGCTGAACGTCGATGTTAAAACCAACGTTGCCGGTTGGGATGATTCTCGGATCATATTCGGTGACGACTTTGCCGCATTCAACTGGGCGGGCCTCACATTCGATACCCAAACCGAATTCTCTGCGATGTTAGAATTCGGATCCAATCCGATTCCAATCCCCACGACCATGGTTCTCTTTGTAACGGGTCTGATCGGATTTGCAGTGGCTCACGGAAGAAAACCGAACAAATGAAGTAAACGGAACAATTCGGACTAAAAAAGCAGGGAGCTGTCTTCCTGCTTTTGGTGCTGGAAAGGGACTGGCTGTCACGACAACCAATCCCTTTGTATTTTACTGGTGCCGGAGGCGAGAATCGAACTCGCACGAACTTGCGTTCGGAGGATTTTGAGTCCTCTGCGTCTACCAGTTTCACCACTCCGGCAGGAAGATAAATAAATTTGTTGTATATTGGACTTGTAAACAAATGTCAACTGAATAGGGCTGTTTTGGAGTGCGGAGTGTTGGAGTCGCTGCGCTCCATCGAATATTGCTTTTGGACACAGATGAACACAGATAAAAAAGGATGAGCATAAATTTTTTACTATCTGTGTGAATCTGTGTTAATCCGTGTCCCATATTCGTGAAAATTCGTGTTAATTCGTGGCTATTTAAACGCTCTTTCAATTTCCGCCTTTGAAACCGCCCCTTCCCTCAGAATCACCACTTTTCCGGTACTGACATCCACCACAGTTGACCCGGCACCGCCGGCAAGCGGTCCGGCATCCAGAATCAGATCCACCTGACCCAACAGGCTGTCCGGCAGATCCGATACCCGGTGACACCCGGGTGCACCCGACAGGTTGGCACTTGTCCCGGTTATCGGGCCTGCCACAGATCGGACGAGCGCCATGGCAACAGGGTGGCCGGGCTGCCGGATGCCTATTTTATCACTCTGGGCATATATTGCGGCCGGCAACAGGCGATTCGATCTGAATACAAGGGTGATCCGACCGGGCCAGAAAGTGTCGATTATTTTTAGGGCCGACGCTGAAATTTCCCGGGTCCAGTCGTCTACCTGCCGCCTGTCTGAAATTAATATCGGCAGCGGTTTGTTAAACGGCCGCCGCTTGATCTCAAAAATTCGAGCTACGGTTTCGGGCCGGGTGGCATCCGCTGCCAATCCGTACAATCCGCGCGTCGGGAATATGATCACACCACCCTTTTGAATAATTTGGGCCGCTTTCAGAATCAATTCAGTCTGCGGGCAGTCAGGATCGACATTTTTTACCTTACTGTTCCCGCTCAATCTGCAAGGCCTTTTGGTGAACTTTTTCTGCCATATCTGATTTAAAGGCATCCAATTTTCCGGCCAGTTCCGGATCGGCTGTCGCCAGGATCTGGACAGCCAGGATACCCGCATTCCTGGCCCCCGGTTTACCCACGGCTACGGTTGCCACCGGAACTCCGGGAGGCATTTGAACGGTGGCCAACAGGGCATCCAGTCCCTGAAAGGCCGATGAATCGATCGGTACACCGATTATCGGCAAGGTTGTATGCGCAGCCATGGCGCCGGCCAGATGGGCGGCGTGCCCCGCACCGGCTATGATCACCTTCAGGCCCCGTTGACGCGCCGTTGACGAAAACGCCGCCGCTTTTTCAGGCGTTCTGTGCGCTGAGGCAATCGTCATCTCATACGCAACTTCAAACTGTTTTAAAACCGTAGCGGTTTCCTGCATCACTTTCAGATCCGAATCGCTGCCCATCACAATGCCGACCTGCGGCGTTGAATTGTTGTCTGTCACTATGGGTACCTCCGTATTTCAGTTTGGTCAGTTAAGTCAGTTCTATTTCGACATGTCAGTGGTCAGTGGTCCGTTGTCCGTAGCAAAAGATTAGCCTCACGCAAAGCCGCCCGCCGTCGTTCCGCTTACGCGAAACTTCCGACTTCGCTCTTCGAGCTTACGTCTTCGCTGAAGCTACGCCGCATCAGACGACGGGACAAAATGGCGCGGCAGGGCAAAGACGCAAAGAAAAACAAAAATCGATAGAATTCCTTCATCCAGTATCAAGGATCCAGTATCGTTCGAGGTAATTAGTTTCATAAGAGAATGACAGAATTCCTCGATCCAATATCTAGTATCAAAATTCCAGATTGATCTAAATTTAGTGAAAATTCGTGTTCATCTGTGTCCTATAAATATTTTGCTGGAGCGCAGCGACTCCACAACTCCACACTCCGAACTTCTAATGATGGAGCGCAGCGACTCCTTAACTTTAGGCACTTTAGTTCACTTTAGCGCACTTTAGGCACTTTTTTGTACACCGCCGCCATCTCTTCCAACCGCTCGGCTTTGAGGCGGTTCAGTTCCTGCCTGTCAACCCGGGCCCCTTTGATACCGCCATCCAGGGCAATTTCTGAAAGATGGCAGGACCCATCAGCCAGGATCATCAAATCGACGTGAGCGTATGGGAAACGGCCGCGTTCCATCACATCCCGACACAGTGATAGTAGCTCGGTTGTCGGCTCGAAAGGATGACTTTCACCGCCGGCGGCGATGTTTTTTCTGAAATTAAATCGATTCTGGCGGCTGTAGACCTCACAATATCCAGCCACCCTGATAAAGCGCACATCGGTAAACGGACCTTCAACCAGCGGTTGCAGGACAAATGGATACGCGTCACGGTTAAAAGCAGCGATGCTGTAAAGGGTTTCTACATGATCCCACCTGCGCACGCCATGGCCGCAATGTAGGTGATTATCTTTGGTCACCACCGGACCTATGCCGCACCGGTTGTAATCATTGAGGGCCTGGATAAGATCATGACGCCTTTGAATGACAAGCGTGTTGGGTAGCATATGCTCCCGGAATACGAAGGCCTGGGCGGTTTTTGAAGCACTCAAGGTCTGGGATAAGGCCGAAGGCAGGCACACGATGCCCCTTTCGAGTAAATCAATCAAAATATTGGATTTGAGATATTTCGAAATGAGCGAGCCGATAACGATGTCGCCATCGGCAAGATGACTGAACTGCTTTAAGAGGCTGCGGTTTCCCCTGACGATCATTCTATATTTCCGCTCTGCCGTCGGTTTTCGATGCCGAGATCGATGAGACGATCCAACAGCTGACTAAAACTCATACCGGCAGCTTTGGCCGCCTGGGGGAAAAGACTGGTAGCCGTCATGCCCGGGATGGTGTTGGTTTCAAGAACTAATAGTTCTCCGTCTTTCAGTATCATGTCGGTGCGACTGTAACCCCGGCAGGCCAGGGCCTGATGGGCCTTGCGGGCATAATCCTGTGCCTGCCGGCTTGTGTCCGGATCAACCCGGGCCGGACAAATCTCCTGTGTTAATCCAGCGACATATTTGGCTTCATAGTCAAAAAATTCGTGGTCCTGATTCGGGACGATTTCAATGAGCGGTAATGCCTCTGTGATGTCGTTACCGATAACGCCGGCGGTCAATTCCACCCCGTCAATATATGCCTCAAGCAGAACCGAGGCATCATATGCCAGCGCTTTTTCGATCGCTGCCGTCAGATCATTTTCGGATTTTACGATCGACATACCCACACTGGATCCGCCTTCGACCGGTTTAACGACAACCGGAAGCCCCAGCTGCGCTACGATATCAACGGACTTATAGACTGTATTGCGATCGACCACCACAAACGGTGGGACGGGCAGTCCGGCCTGCTGGTAGAGATACTTGGCAAGGGTCTTGTTCATGGCGACCGCACTTCCAAGAACTCCCGAACCCTGATAGGGGATTCCGAGCAGATCCAGCAACCCCTGCACGGTTCCGTCCTCTCCGTAAGGACCGTGGAGAATGATGAGAGCGACGTCGATTTTTTCAGCATCGACGACAAGGCGCTGCAAATCGGTTTTCGGGTCGTACCGGACGATGTTGTATTTTTCTTTGTCCAGGGCTTCGAAAACCTGATTGCCGCTGTTCAGTGACACCTCCCTTTCCGAGGATATCCCGCCGGAAAGCAACGCAACGGTTCGTTTTTTCATTGTTGTTCTCCCATTTTTGCCTTTGGGCCAGGTCTGGTCCGTTGATAGCCCGTTCAATAGGTGTTATAACCCCTACTTGCCCGATTGAAGGCGTATCAGATCATCCGGATATATTCAGTTCAACCGATTTCGGCCGTGACGGAAATAATCATCCGGTACTAGTCCTTGGCGTTTGGGCGTGAAGAATCCAGCCGATCGGCTAATTTATCCGTATAATGTTGTGGGATTTCAAACGCGATCGAAGCGCTTCGGGTCGAATTCAACTTCAGTATCAAATAATTCAGTTTTTTCAAAATGCGGTATTTCTCGGCCACATCGGTGACATTTTGCAGCAGGTCTTCGGTCTGGCGGATCTCTTTTTTAATTTCAATCTCGGGCGGTAAGAGGTCTGAATTTTTTAACAGTTTATATGCCAGACGCAGTTCCTCCGGAACCCCGTTCAACTCGTCGAGATTCAATGGTTTACCGGTGCCGTGCAGGTTGTCGAATTCACCTTTTCGCTGGGCGGCCTTTATGCGTTCTTCTACAATTTTATTGAAACCTGGAAGCATGTTCTATCTATAATACATTTGGTCACATCGTTTCAAGCGTTAATACAAAATCAATTGACCCCAAATGGTTCGTTTTGATACAGTTTTTTATTTTACCACAATACTGACAAATTCATTTCACGTTTAGATCAGGAAGGATTGGGCGCATGAAAAAAATTGCCTTCGCGGGTACGGACGGTCGGACGTTACTGTCGGCATGGACCATTTCAACAGCTAAAAGTGAGAAATACCCGGAACCCTATCAAGGCGTTGTTGTGCGTGGTACATCGGCCATGCCCAAGATGGTAGAGATGCTGGGATGGCCGGTGACGTTCATTCCGACCCATTCCAACTCTGTCCAGGATTACGCCGCAAGCCTGATAAATGCGATGCAGAACGGCCAAATCGACTATGCCGTTCCGATGCCTGAGGCACTCCTGTTTGAAGGACTCGTGGATGCAGTCGAGGAAGCCGGCGTAAAGGATCGCCTGGTTGGTCTTAACAGAGCCGGGGCATTTATTGAAGGCGATAAATTAAAGTGCAAGACACTCTGCCAGAAAGCCGGTATCCCCGTGGCAGAGGCCTGGGTTGAAGTCGATGCCCGCAGTTATGACAACGTTTTAAGTGCCTGTTTGAGACTGATCGAAGAGTACGGCGGTGCCGTATTAAAGTATCCTTACAGCGCCGGCGGCAAAGGTGCCCGCATTATCCTGAACGCCTGGCAGATCCGCGAAGTTTACGACACCCTGATCAAAGATTACAAAGATGCGTACCGGAAATCGCATGGTAAAAAGAACCAATGGCCGCTGCTGATAGAGTCATTGATGTCCGGCGTTGAAATCAGTTTTACCATTCTGGTTGATAAAAAAGGGAACTTTCAGATCCTTCCAACGGCGATGGATTATCCGGAACGATTCGAAGGGCCGGCCAGCAAAGATAATCCCATTACTGGGGGAGTCGGCGCAATTTCACCGCATCCCATGGAAACCCCCGCGTTAATCCGGATGGCCGGTGATATCATCGCCAGGCCTTTGATAAATGCCATGCGTGGATTGAATATATTACGACCCTGCATTGTTTACCCCGGTTGCTTCATATCATTTGACAGCGACATGCAGCCGACCAAGATCAGGGTTTCGGAAATAAATATCCGCCCGGGCGAACCCGAAGCCCAACCGGTGGCGCGCCGACTTCGAAATCTGGGAGCCCTGATAGAGGCGACGGTGGAAGGGAATCTGGATCGCGTCGCTCCGGAAGTGCGCGAGGACCAGGTTTCCATGTGCATTGCCCTGGTAACCGGACCGGGCGGTCCTGACGGCCAGAAAGGATACCCCTGGTCCTGTACCAAAGGCGAACCCCTGGAGATCGATTTTAAATATTTAAAACGCAAGGGCATCCAGATGATACCCTCGGCCATGCGTTACTCTGAAACGGATCAAAAATTTAAATCAGACGGCACCCGCGTGGCTTTTATAAACGCCAATATCACCATCAAGCCGGGTGAATCGAGGGGGGATGTCGCCAATCGGCTGCAAAATAAATTAATGGCCGCTTTCAACAATGGCAAAATCAGAGCCATACCCCGTGAAGATCCAGCCGGAAACCGCCTGGACGTGCGCCGCGATATCGGTACCCATTACATGAAAGCGGAGGAGCTTTTCGCAACTGACAAAAGGTAACCTCTAAACCAGAGTTCGAGAATTATGATATGTTGTGCTTAAATGACCAAAGAATCTGGAAACTCGAAATTTGAAATTGGGCAAAGGAATTCTGTCTTTCTTATTTTTCTTTGCGTCTTGGCGGCTTTGTGTGATGCTGTTCTTTTGCTACGGACAACGGACAACTGACCACTGACATGCCGAAGGCATTAATTTCAAATTTCAAAATAAAATAGCCCCTGTGGTTCCACAGGAGCTATTTTATTTCATGGTGGCGATGCAGGGAATCGAACCCCGGACACTGCGGATATGAGCCGCATGCTCTAACCGTCTGAGCTACATCGCCATTTTGAACAACGGCCTCATTATCAGGTTGATAATTGCAAGTCAAGCTGAAATCGATACCGGTTTTTTCGGTATTATATTACTTTTTGGCCATTTTCGAAGCGGCCACTTCCACGGTGTATTCATCGAGGTTTTTGGGCAGATTCGAGAACACGATCATGAAGGGAATGCTTTTGCCCGTCTTAAGATTCATGTTGGAGCGTTTGTCACCAAACCGGTTACCCAGGCGCTTGGTGATGGCGGCCTGACTGAGCCGCTCCAGATCGGCTGCGGAAATACTGTTGCCGGCAAATACGGTCTCGGTCATCGATTTTTTACGCCCTTTGGTGTATATTTTACCGGTCACCTGGATAAAATTGCGGGGTTGATCGTAACTGTTTTGCACCTGCCCCTTAATAACAAAAAGAGGCCCGAGCTTTGCGTTATCGACAAACTCACCATCCAGGGTCGGTTCCATGATCGTGATTTTCAAATTTCCCAATTCATCACTGTCACCGCCGACCAGATTTGTGAGAAACGGCATTCTGGAACCGGGCAGTTCGGGAACGTAAGGGATTGCGATTCCGGCGGCCTGGGCGACGATCATTGCGCCATATCCCCCGCCAATCAAAATTAAAAGCATCAGCAAGGTCCGCAGCAGGCCGCCTTTCTTTGGGGGGGTCTCATCGGACAGGTCTTCGTCGTCTTGCATGGCAAAATCGGTCTCGGCTTCTTCATCCGAATCAAAACTGGCGCCCGCACCGGGCAAGGTGCCCATGTCAAAACTACCTGCCAGAGCATCGCCAGCCTGACCTACGGCGGCACTGGCAGGCACAGCTCCAGGCGCCGTTTCGTCATCATCCATATCGAAATCGAGTTCGATATCCGCTGCTTCCTCTTCTTGTCCCTCTGCCGGCACTGCATCATCATAAGGCATGTCCAGGTCGAGATCATCATCCGGAGAGACAAGCTGCTCTTCAGCGGATGCTTCCGGCTCATCCATCTCCAACATATCGTCCATGTCGGATAAATCAAACTCACCATCATCCAGCTCATCTGACCCGGACGAATCTTCGGCTGTATCCGATAAATCCAGTTCGAGACCAAAATCATCCGCTGCACTGCCGGCTTCTTCACCGTCCTCGGATTCTCCGTCGTCGACCAACATCTCATCCAGATCGGTAAGTTCAAAATCTTCTTCCGGGGACCCTTCGTCATCCGTTTCCAGAGCTTCATCATCTAAATCCAAATCCAGATCAAGATCCTCCAGGTCGTCCTCGTCATCAGCGGGCATGTCCGCTGCCTGTTCGATCTCCAGAGCTTCGTCCAGCCCTGAAAGATCCAAATCTTCGGTTTCGTCCATTATGATATCTTTTTCAGCCGGTGTCGCCCCCTGTTCGCCATCGAAATCAAGGTCCAGTTCGAAATCGACATCTTCGACGGCATCGGCTGAATCATCAGAGGCACCGGCGTCATCATCAATGATGTCTTCCAGCTCAGAAAGATCCAGTTCGGCTGTTTCTTCGGCGTCCATCGCATCGTTGGGCTCGCCAACCGCTTCATCCGATTCGATATCCAGTTCAAAATCCAGATCGTCCAGTGGTTCATCAGCAATCAAGTCATCGTCAGACACCGGTGTGGCATCCGGTTCAGCATCCAAATCCAGATCCAGACTAAAGTCGAGGTCCTCCGAACCGGCATCAGCCGCCTCTTTTCCGTCAGCCTGGGGATCATCGTCCAGATCTAAATCGAAAGCCGCCAGATCCTCGGTTAATTCGTCGGATACGACCTCCTCGGAAGCATCCTCCAAATCAAGCAGATCATCTATATCATCCAGATTGAAGCCCTCGGTTTGATCCATTTGTACAGCAGCAATGGTTTCTTCACCTTTTTCGGCATCGTCAAAATTTAAATCGAGGTCAAAACCTAAATCCTCAGTCGCATCTTCGGCCGGGCCGTTATCAGTGCCGGTTGTTACTTCGGGGGTATCAAAATCAAAATCCAAATCGAGACTGAGTTCTTCGCTGCCGTCTGGACCGGCATCCATTGCCTTTCCAACCGGGATATCATCATCGCTATCTGATGCCGATTCCGCTCCAAAATCGAGTTCCAGATCCAATTCTTCAGAAACGCCCCCGGAAGATCCGGAGGAAATGTCGGTGTCCAGGCCCAGATCGGGCAACTCCAGTTCTTGATTCTGCCCCGGTTCAATATCCGGTTCGGAATCGAGGGCGGGTCCATCATCGAGTTCAAAATTCAGTTCTAAATCATCAGGCTGCGAAGCCGGCTCGGCCGTCACGGCACCATCACCACCGGCATCCAGATCGAGCATATTTTCAATGGCGTTCAAATCCAGATCATCAAGACCCGACAAGGTTTCCGGTTCGTCGGATACAGCCGGCTCGGGGGCACTTTTCTGGGTTTCGACTGCCGGGGCATCAATCCTATTTTCGACCGCAGCCTCATTGGGCGCTATGGGTGTCGAAGGAAAAACACTGAAGACTTTCCGACATTTGGAACAGCGAACTTTCGTACCGGAATCTTTGATATATTTCTCCGGAAAATTGAAACTCGTGTCGCATTCATTGCATGTTACTATCATTGTATGCTCCGGTTAGGTTTGCAGGTGGTATACTTCGGGCATATGTCGATATTCTTCAGCATAGTCCATACCGTATCCGGCCAAAAATCCTTATGCAACCACACAGCCTGCGTAATCAATCTATACCGCCACCTCACGCCGCTCCTTTTTGTCTATCCAAGTGCAGATCTTAATCGAATTCGGTAGTCGGAAGATAATTTTTTGGCAGGCTCGGCAACAGTCTTTTCAATATCCGCTTTCTTCAGGCCGGGTATAAGGTCAGGCATAAGGTGAATAAATATGTCAACTCGATAAAATGAAGTTGATCCCAATACGGCGCTGAAGCTTCACAGCGTGACCGGTATCAGCGCAAACGCTTGACTGCGTGCCCGACATGCCATCGTGCCGGCATTTACCGAAGCGATTTAAGTTTAATTGCAGGCGTCGTGTTTCGCTTGTTTCCCGGTCTCGGGTGCATTCTGGTGGGCTAAAATCAACAATAGGAACATTCTACGACCACCATCGCATGTAAGTTGTTCTTGTAAAGATACACGTAATGGCGTTTCTTGTCAATGATTTTGGTTAATTACATGCCAGTGTCGGCTAATTTTTCAATCAAATTCTTTTGCTCCGATGTCAAATCTTTCGGCAAAGCGATATGAATTTGAACAAACAGATCCCCTTTTATACCACCTCGCATTTTCGGAATACCGTGTCCGCCCAGCCTCATTTTTGTGCCGTGACGTGTGCCGGGCGGTATTTTTAGACTCAGCTGCCGCCCTTCCGGTGTCGGAACAGATATTTCGGTGCCCAGCAGCGCTTCGCTGAGTTTTACTTCCCGATGGGTGATCAAATCATGGTTTTCGACAACAAAAGCAGGATCACTTATCATTTTAGACTGAATAAACAAATCGCCTGGGGGGCCGCCATAGGGACTGGGTTCTCCCTTGCCGGCCAGTCTCAGTTTCTTGCCGGTAATCATACCCTTTGGGATGTTAACCGAAATTTTTTCCGCCCGCCCTTTGTGGCTGAAGCTGATCGTTTTGGTGACACCGTTTATCACTTCAGCCAGAGTCAGGGATAGTTCGTAGACCAGATCTGAACCCTTCATCTGGGCGCGTTGATTTGATTGGTGTCCAAAGGGCGATCCGGAACCGAAAGAAAACCGTGTACCAGACCCGCGGCCGCCGAAATTGTTTGCACCGCCAAATCCGAATTCACGCAGAATGTCGCTGAAATCAAAGTTTCTGAAGATGTCTTCCTGGCTGAAGCGCTGTTGAAACCCTTCTGACCCGAACGTGTCGTATTGTTTCCGTTTTTCTTTATCGCTCAATACGGCATAGGCCTCACTGATCTTTTTGAATTTATCTTCGGCCTGTTTATCCCCTTTGGTGTGATCCGGGTGATATTTCATGGCCAGCTTGCGATATGCTTTCTTTATTTCATCGCTTTTGGCGTTCCGGTTCACCCCGAGGATTTGGTAATAATCGGTCCCTGGCATACCTTTGATTCCTTGCTTTTTTTACCGTCGGCGGCCCCTTTAATATGGCACGGCCAAGCCCCCTCCGGCAGGACGGGGCCGGCGCTGACTGGCACAGTTCATATTGGTGTCTATTATACTAAAATATTTGAAAATATTAAATCAAATAAGTTGGTAAAATAAGATGAATACCCAAAAGTGTCAAGATCGCGCTTTGAGCGCAACCATAATGACAGAGATTGCCGCCGGTGTCATTCCGTCCAAGCGGGAAGCCTGCCCGAGAGAGGCCGGACGAATCGCTGAAAGTTTGCCTTTGAGTTCATTGGAGAGCCCATGCACGATTGAATAATCAAAATTCGCCGGTATTTTTTTTCTCTCCAGATCCTTGAATTTTTCAATTTCAGCCAGCTGTCTTTTGATGTAACCTTCATATTTAATTTCTGTCTCCACCTGGCGCGCAACCGCAGCCGAAACCGGGAGCGAGGGGCCGGCCAGGGCGGCCACGGCATCATAATCCAGCTCAGCGCGTTTAACCAGCTGATCCAGGTAAGTGCCGCTGTTGATGGCCGACGTCGCGCGACCTGTCAGATAGCTGTTGACGGTCGGTGTTGGTTTAATGACCGTCGATTTGACGCGTTCGATTTCCGCGGTGATTTGTTTTCGCCGTTCGTGCATATCCAGCAGCGTGTCATGAGCGATCAGACCCAGGTCGTGCCCGAAATCCATCAATCTCAGGTCGGCATTGTCCTCCCGCAACATTAGCCGATATTCTGCCCGGGAAGTAAACATGCGGTAAGGTTCACGGGTGCCACGGGTTACCAGGTCATCGATCATCACCCCCATGTACGCCTGAGATCTGTCCAGCTTGAATACAGGTCTTCCGATCGTTTGACAGGCGGCATTAATGCCGGCCCATAATCCCTGGGCCGCAGCCTCTTCATAGCCCGAAGTGCCGTTAATTTGTCCGGCCAAAAACAGTCCCCGGATACGCTTTGTTTCCAGGTTTGGTTTAAGTTGCACGGGATTTACGTAGTCATATTCGATGGCATATGCCGGCCGCATAATGTCTGCGTTCTCAAGCCCTTTAACCGATTGAACAAAATCGATTTGTACTTCCATGGGCATACTGTTGCCGAACCCGCTGGCATATATTTCTTCAGTATCGAGTCCCTCGGGTTCCAGAATGATCTGATGCCGATCACGGTCTGGAAAACGAACAATTTTATCCTCAAACGAGGGACAATAACGGGCGGATACGCCCTTGATCACCCCACCGTACAGAGCGGATCGCTCCAGATTTTCGCGCACGATCCGATGAGAGTTCCGATTGGTGTACCCAATGTAACTGGGTATCTGCGGCAAAGGCAGTTTATGCGTAGAATAAGAAAACGGGACCGGTTGGCCTTCATTCTCCTGTATCTGAAAGCACTCAAAATCAATGGTCGATTTGCGCAGCCTGGGCGGTGTGCCGGTCTTCATTCGCCCCAGGGTGAACCCGAGTGCTTTCAAATGTTGCGGCAGTCCGTACGATGCAAATTCACCGGCCCTTCCGGCTTTCATTGAACTGAACCCGATATGCACCAGCCCGCTGAGAAAAGTACCGGTGGCCAGTATTATTCTGGGTGCCTGGTACCCGAATCCGGTGGTATCTTCCAGGCCCACCACCTGATCGTCTTCGATCACAAGCCGTTCGACCAAAGCCTGTTTCAAATCGATGTTGGGCTCTTTTTCGATAACCGCTTTCATGGCAACATGATAGCGCATCTTGTCATTCTGCGTCCGGGAAGACTGTACGGCAGGTCCTTTTTTGGTATTCAAGGTGCGATACTGGATAGCGGTCTGGTCTGTAACCCTGGCCATTTCACCGCCCAGGGCATCGATCTCCTTGACCAGCTGACCTTTGGCCATCCCGCCGATGGAAGGACTGCAGGGCATGGCCGCCACCTTGTCCAGGTCGATCGCAACCAGCAGAACGCGGCACCCCATCCGGGCCGCCGCCAGAGCAGCTTCGCAGCCGGCATGGCCGGCGCCGACCACAATGATATCATATTTTTTTTGAAAAACGGCCATATTCGATTAACCGGGTCTTATAAATGTATTGAGCATTCCAGGTAAATTCGGTTTCATTTGATCCGTGAAGGCAACTTTTCTCACCCTGAATTTGATGATAGCGGTGTTATGCACTATATGTTAAACATAGGCACCGAAACTGATATACACAAAATAAAAGAAAATACCAATTACCAGGCACCAAAAAACCAACTGGGAGACCAATCAAGACGGGGGGACGGGGTGACAAATCAAGACGGGGAGACTGGGTGACTGTGGGACTGATTAGGACGGGGAGACGGGGTGACCAGGGGACTGGGGGAAATTTGGATGTTGGAAATGAGAACCCGCTGAGGCGTTGGCTTTTAATGTTTTTCTTTGCGTCTTAGCGGCTTTGCGTGAGGTAAAAAAAATATAAAAAGCGATAGAATTCCTTGATCCAATATCCTATATCTAAAATCCAAGATCGAGTCATTTGATCAGCCAGTATCCAGTTTCGCAAATATGGGACACGGATAAACACTTATATTTAATGATAAAATTAAAATAGATAGAATGCCTCAACCTATAACCCATGGCCCATGGCCTGAAACCTGCTGTTTATCTTTTTTTATCTGTGTTCATCTGTGTCCTATTTAAACTTCGATGGAGCGCAGCGACTCCGTAACTTTAGGCACTTTAGTGCACTTTAGCTCACTTTAGGCACTTTTTCTTCATGTCCGAACGCTACACAGATCTCAACAGCTATTTGAGGGCCCGGTTCGGCTGCCGGGTTCAGAAGATAACGCTTGACGCCAGCTTGAATTGTCCCAACCGTGACGGCAGCCTTTCTTCGGACGGTTGTATTTACTGCAATGATCGCGGGTCCGGGACAGGTGCCCATGCGCAGGGTCTCACGATTACCGAGCAGCTGCGCCATGGAAAGGCTGCCCTGTTCCGCAGATATAAAGCCCAAAAATTTATCGCCTACTTTCAGTCTTTTTCAAATACGTATGCCCCCCTGGAGGAACTGAGACAAATTTACAGCGAGGCCCTGGACGTGGAAGACATCGTCGGTCTGTCCATCGGCACCCGTCCGGACTGTATCAATACGCCCGTACTGGATTTGCTGGAAAGTTATGCCCGCCGGTGCCTGGTCTGGATAGAATATGGTCTGCAGTCTGCCCACGACCGGACGCTGAATATTATCAATCGGGGGCACAGTTTTTCCGATTTCGAAAATGCAGTTTACGCTACCGCCGGCCGGGGTATAAAAATCTGCGTGCATGTTATCCTGGGGCTTCCCGGCGAACACCCCCCCCATGTGCACCAAACTGCCCGCATTCTTGCCCGATTGCCGATCGACGGCATCAAGCTCCATCTGCTCTACATTGTCAAAGGCACCCGTCTGGAGGACCTGTACAAGCAGGGGCAATATCGCTGCCTGCAACAAAGCGAGTACGTCGAGCTGGTGGGCGATTTTTTGGAACGGCTGCCCTCCCGCATTATCATTCAGCGTCTGACCGGCGATCCGCACCGCGACGAACTGGTCGCCCCCATGTGGTCACTTAAAAAATCGGAAACGTTGCAGTTGATAAAACAATCCCTCGAGGATCGGAATACGTGGCAGGGTAAGAAAGTTGAGCCGGTTTAGCCGGTTGGCCAGTTTAGCCCGTTGAGCCCGTTGAGCCAGTTAGGCCAGTTAGATGGATATCTCGCTGTTGAATTAAAATGAGATCTTCGTCAATGCATTGTAAATGGTAAATGGGTAACGATAGTATCATCCGACGATTTAAGGTCCGGAAGTTCGAGAAATGCTTAAATACGGCTAATTTTTAACTGGCTAAGCCGGCTCAACTGGCTCAACTTCTTTTATACCTTTGCGCCAGCGGATAGCGGCGACCGTAGCCGAATGCTTTTGAGGTGACCTTGAGACCCGGAGCGGCCTGGTGACGTTTGTACTCGTTACGGTCTACCCGGGAGATGACATCCTGCACCAGAAGGCGGTCGAATCCCATGGCGGCCATATCTGCCATGCTTTTGTTTTCTTCGATGTAGGCCTTCAATATCGGGTCCAGGATATCATAGGGCGGCAGGTCGTCCTGATCCAGCTGGTTGGGCTTGAGTTCGGCCGAGGGTGCTTTGGTAATGATCCGGACGGGTATGATCTCTCTTGCGGCATTGATGTGGTGGGCCAGATCATAGACCACTGTCTTGGGCACATCGGAAATAACCGCCAGGCCGCCGCTCATATCGCCGTACAGGGTGCAATACCCCACCGCCAATTCGGATTTGTTGCCGGTGGAAAGAACCAGAGCGCCGGTTTGGTTGGAGATTCCCATTAATATCGTGCCCCGAACGCGCGCCTGTATATTCTGTTCGGTTACGCCCGGCTCGCCGGCTTTAAAAGACGGCGACAGTGATTTTAAGAAGGTTTGAAAGATATCGTCAATCGGAACGATACTGTACGACACCCCCAGATTGCGGGCCAACTGTCGGGTGTCTTCGTAATTTTCCCGGGATGTGTATTCAGATGGCATAAACACGGTCGAGACGTTTTCGCTGCCCAGGGCCTCGACTGCCACGGCGGCGGTCAAGGCCGAATCGATGCCGCCCGACAGTCCGATGACTGCTTTGGAGAATCCGCATTTGCAGACATAATCCCGGGTTCCCATCACGAGGGCATCGAATATATTCTTTTCTTCTTTTTCGGCTATATCTCTCACGGTTCCTGTATTTTCCTGAACGTCTACGACGACCAGATCTTCCTGAAAGCTCTTTGCGCGTGCAATCACCCGGCCTTTGCGGTCAAAGGCGGTGCTGGTGCCATCGAACAATATGCTGTCATTTCCGCCCACCTGATTAACAAATACGTACGGTACCCCGTATTTACGCGAAATTGCGGTGTGCATCGATTTTCGAAAGGCGATTTTACCGGCATGAAAGGGAGAAGCCGAAACATTGATTAAAAGATCGGCGCCGTCTTTAATCATTCGATCGACCGGGTCCAGACGGTAGATTCGATGTTGGAAGAGCTCTTCGTCATTCCAGGCATCTTCACAGATCGTCAACCCGATACGGTGCCCCATGAAATCAAAGGCCCGGCACTCGGAACCCGGTTCAAAATAGCGGCTTTCATCAAAAACATCATACGTTGGCAACAGCCGTTTGATGGCTCGATGAAGCACCTTGCCGTCCTTGAACACCAGGGCCGCATTGTGCAGGGCATTGCCTTCGTTCAATGGATTTCGATCGATGTAACCGCAGATAACCGTGATCTGGCGTATTTTTTCCTGCAGTTGCTGCAAAAAATCGAGATTGGCGTCAACAAATTCATTTTTTTCCAGCAAATCACGCGGCGGATAGCCGGAGATCACCAGTTCCGAAAATACGACCAGGTCACACCCTTGATCCCGGGCTTTTTCGGCATAATGAATGATTCGGTCGACATTGTTCTGAAAATCACCGATGACTGGATTCAACTGTGCGAGTGCTATCTTCATCTTCTGCCCATTTTAACGATTAATTTCATTAGAATTTCTTGCAAACCAAAACCGATTCTGTTTGATTACCAGATTAGTAGCCAACTCAACAGTCGCCCAGGGCAGTTTCGAGACAACCTGTCGTTTTCATGCGACCCGGCTTGAGTGGCTACAATTTAACAAGCGTTCGGTCAAGCGTCAATAGTTGCCGGCCGGGTTGCCTGTTGAGCCGGACTGTTTGGCTTAGATAGCATGAAGGTTCGAAACGACTCAAAAACAACAATGCGTGCAGTTAACGGGGAGGCACCATGCCCGATTTACCTAATTATCCGACCGTAACCGACAGCGATCTTGATGAATTTGACCTTTCTTTCAAGGTGTTTCACGAACTGATGCCACGTAAGGTGACTGAAATCCTTCTGGTTTCCACGCCCTATGATGCATTTATCATGGAAGAAGAAGGCCGCCTGGCCGAACGGATTATCCACGAATATCGCGGCCTGAACCTTTCCCGGCCCCCCTGCCTGACATGGGTCTCGACCGCATTTGAAGCCATCAGCGCCCTGTCGCGCAAAAATTTCGATCTGGTCATTACCATGCCTCGCCTGGACGACATGGATGCTTTCGGACTGGGCCGCCATATTAAAGAAATATATCCAGACCTGCCGGTCTTCCTGCTTTCACATCGAACCAATCGCCTGTTGCTGGAGTCCGAAATCTCCGCTCGCCGGTCCATAGACAAATTGTTTGTCTGGAGTGGAAACACCGACCTTTTGCTGGCCATGATAAAAAACGCCGAAGACCGAATGAATATCGAATTTGATACCCGGCGTGCCAAGGTCAGGGTGATCATATTGGTAGAAGATTCGCCCATCTATTATTCATCCTTTCTGCCGTTGCTGTACAGGGAAATCGTAACACAGACCCAGGCGGTCATGGAAGAATCCCTGAATGACGAACACCGAATTTTAAGAATGCGCGCCCGACCGAAGATCTTGCTGGCCGAAAGCTATGAAGAAGCCGAAAACCTTTATCGGCGATTCAAACCGTATATTCTGAGTATATTTTCGGATGTACGGTTCCCACGGAATGGCGAGTTGACTGCCGATGCAGGGGTTTCGTTACTTTCCATGATCAAAAGTGAAACACCGGATCTTCCGCTGTTGAATTTCAGCTCGGAAGAAGAAAACCGCCAAAAGGCCGAATTGATCCCGGCAGTTTTTCTAAATAAAAATTCCCCGACACTAAATACCGATATCCGGTCTTTTTTCAAGCAGAACCTGGGATTCGGTGATTTCATTTTCAGGAAGCCGGATGGCACGGAAGTGGCGCGGGTTTCCAACCTGCGCGATATGGAGAAAACCATCGCGACCGTTCCGGATGAGTCGATTTTTTTCCACGCCTGCCGCAATCATTTTTCCAGCTGGTTGATGGCGCGCTCCGAAATCCTGCTGGCCACCAAGCTCAAACCCGTCAAAGCCACAGATTTTAAAAGCGTCTGGGATCTGAAAAATTTTTTGACCGATGCCATCCACGCACGCCGAAAAGGACGTCAGAAAGGCATCATTGCCGAGTTTTCTCTTCGCGACTACGATCCGGACGCTGATTTTGTAAAAATTGGCAAGGGTTCTCTGGGGGGCAAAGCCAGGGGCCTGGCCTTTGTGTCGACACAATTGAAAGAGAACCACGAATTTCACAAAAAATACAGCCATGTCGAAATCGGGGTACCCAAGACCCTGGTCATTTCAACCGAAGCCTTTGATGCGTTCATCCAGGAAAACGACCTGAAGGATGTGGCCACCTGCAAGTGGAGCGATCTTAAAATTGCCGATGCGTTTTTGGCGGCCAGGCTTCCGGATTGGTTACGCAAATTTTTTGAATTGTTTTTAACCCATGCCCGCTATCCACTGGCCGTCCGATCTTCGAGCCTGCTGGAAGACGCCCAGTTTCAACCTTTTGCCGGTATATATCGAACCTATATGCTCCCCAACCGGCATGCTGATCCGTCGGTTCGTCTGGAGCGCCTCTGTCAGGCGGTTAAACTGGTTTTCGCCTCCACCTATTTTGAAATGCCGCGCGCTTACGCACAAAGCACTCTGCATCGCACCGAGGACGAAAAAATGGCCGTTGTCATTCAGCAGCTGACCGGCAGTGCCTATGGCGACCATTTTTTCCCGACGGTGTCCGGTGTGGCCCAATCGTATAATTTTTATCCGATCGCACCGATGAAGCCGGATGAAGGCATTGCGCACCTGGCCCTGGGGCTGGGTAAGATTGTCGTTGAGGGCGGTACATCCCTGCGCTTCTCTCCCCGCTATCCCCAACTGTTGCCGCAGTTCTCGACGGTCGACGATATGTTGAACAATTCTCAGCGCTATTTCTATGCGCTGGATATGAGCGATTTTCCGGAGGATTTTGGCAGGGCGGCCAAGCTGATGGATGATCCGACCCTCAAACGGCTGGACATCGACGATTTTTTGAAATTACCGCCCGTCAAAATGCTATCCAGCTATTACAGTCCGCAGGAGCACCGTATTCGTGATACGGCCGGTTCCGCCGGTTATCCGGTCATCACCTTTGCCAGTATACTCAAATACAATTCATTCCCCCTGGCTGAAATTCTGAATGATATCCTGAAACTGGGCCAAACCGGAATGGGGACGCCGGTAGAGATCGAGTTTTCGGTAAACCTCCCGTCTGATGGGGAGCAAAAACCTGAATTTTCGCTGTTGCAGATACGGCCCATGGGTATCAGCGAGCACAGCCGCCAGGTGGATATTACCCGTGACGATATCGCCGGTGCCTTCTGCTATTCCACCATGGCGCTGGGCAACGGTAAGTTTGACAATCTGAACGATATCATATACGTGCGCCCGGATACGTTTGATCCCGCCCGGACGGTTGAAATGGCGGCCGAAGTGGGCCAGTTCAACCGACAGCTGGTTGCCCAAAAAAGAAAATACCTGTTGATCGGCCCCGGACGCTGGGGGTCGGCCGATCGCTGGCTGGGTATCCCGGTATCGTGGTCTGACATTTCAGGCGTCGGTGCCATTGTCGAAACCACGGCCGAGAATCTTAAAGCCGATCCATCCCAGGGATCGCACTTTTTTCACAACATCACGTCGCTGGGCATCAGCTATTTGAACACATCCGAGGGTGGTGAAGATTTCATCGACTGGCAGTGGCTGAACCGGCTGAAGGCGACCAAAGAAACCGATCATCTCAGGCATATCGAGCTCACCGATCCGCTCATGCTGAAAATCGACGGCAAATCATCACGTGCCGTCGTTCTCAAATGCGAGCTCGATTCGGTTAATTGTGAAATTTGAAAAGAATTGTATCGCCCTTTCAGGGCTCAGGGGTTTAATAACACAACGTTCCCAGGGCGACGCCCTGGGCTGGCGTGTCATGCCCCTTCGGGGCTGTACTTTATAATCATCCAATCATTCGTCTTCAAATTTTGACAATTGCGATGGTCATCCCGGTATCATTGTCGTTATGAACATCCTGCCTTCAATGGTAACTTAATGCGAAGTGTCAGGGGCGTTCGGGCAGGTAATGTTGGCGGCTGCGATACATGTAGTAATAACCGAAGCTGTCGTGCATGACCTCTACAATGACGCCCACAGGCCGCATCCGTTCGAAACCGGTTACACGTCGGTACACAAGGGGTTCATTGTCCGGATCGGGCACCTGGATATTGATACCGGTTGGTATACCGCGTGAGCGCAGTGCCGGAGTAATGGCCCGACTGGGATTGGGTGTCGACATGATGTAGGCAAGGTTGTTATGGATTTGATCGAGGTTCAAACCCCGTTGCCGGGCGCGATGGGAGTAAAACATCAGGACATCGGTCATGGCCTGATCCGGGGCGCCGGCAGTCAGACTTCCCGCGGTACCACTGACCGACGCCGCCAGCCAATCCTGCGGTATCGGGGCAGTTTCCAGCTCGCGTACCATCAGAATCATGGCGCCGACGATCCCTCGCAATCTTGAGGCCCGGTCCGCGATGGCCTCGATTTCATCCATATGCAGCAGATAGATACCGCTCCTGCGAATCTCTTCATGGCGCCAGATGTATCCCCTCGAAAGCGCACCCAGCAGGCGTCGATATACGCTCCTGGCTTTGCGGATGGCCGCTCGCCGGCGGGTCCGCAGAGCCGGATCCTCCGAATCGAAAGTACTGCGCAAAACCGCATTCGGCCGATTCCGGGCGGCATGTGCGGCTTCGTGTGCCAGAAGGTGTCGGCCCCGTCGGGTCTGCGGCTTATAGTAACCGGACGCAAAAACGATGTGCCGCCCGACGGTGTAGACCCGCGCATTGACGGACCTGGCACTCCGATTGGCAGCCGTGCCGGAATGGATTCTTAATTTCGACGGGTCAACCGCGGTTTTCATTTTTAAAAAATTCCTGGCATTAGAATTCAGGGATCTGCCGGGTGCCCGGATGACTTTTTGAACATGCGACGGCAGCCGGGATGGCCATCCGGCCTCCGGCTCCGGCCGTTCTGAGACAGGTGCAGGCATCTGAAGCATAAACTGAAGCGGATCTAGTCCGCCACCGCCTCTGCGAGGCCGTCGATTTGTGGAACGACCTTTTTTGGATCTGAACGTCCTGATTGGTACTCTCCTTAACCGGTCTTTACAGGCGGATCCCAGGCAGTGACCGAATGCAGAAAAACAAATCCCGAACTCTGCCATTTGCCTGTAGTTTCAGACGATATGCCTTCTACATTTTTGGAGACATCTGCCCATGTCCCAAACTTACTGCGGTTATCCCACAATCGGACAGACAACACTTCGCCCACGCCAGATATTTTCTGTAAGGCTTTCAGGGCCCATTCACGCTGTTTGGCCTTGTCTTTTACAGATGGAGGATAGGGTCGCTTCAACGAAACTTTCAACAAATTATGATCTATCTTCTCGGTACTCGAAATTTGGTAATCATCCGGGCTTGAATCCTTTATATCATTACTGATAGGCTCATTACTAGCCAAATCAATTTTCTCGCCGGATGATTCAGGTTTTTTCTTTTGTTTGGATACTGGATCGATCTTATATGCAGTCGCGGTAAAATGCTTTGGTATGTCTTTTTCGGCCCTTACGATTTGTTTTTTCTTGTCCTTATCCTCTGTTGAATCATCACTCGCGTCGATTTTTGTGATCAAGTCAGATTTGAGATTTCGGCCATAGCTAACGTTGACCTCATAAAAAACCGTATCTCCTTTCTTGACAGCTGACTTTACTTTGCTTTCTACCTTTTGTTCGTGGTCTTTATTCGCCTTCTGTGTGATTGGGGTTAGATTTGCCCAGGTATTACCGGGACCGTGAACCTTCTCATTGAGCAAGTGTCCTCTGACATAATAGGTGCGACCGCCTTCCTTTCTCATGGTCAGCGCTTTCCAGATGGTGTTGGAAACACTGGGTGAAGAACCTGGTTTGCCTTTAATGGACAGAACCTTGGCTGTCATTTTAGTTCCAAAGTTTCCATTCTGCAGTCCCCCGTAGCCTATTTCACTTGGCGGAAGATCGGTGGCTTTTGCACCCATGATCAGGTTCATCAATTTTTGCGTCTTTTTCTGCAATTGTTTCAGATAGCCAACCAGTCCTTCCTGGGGTGTTTTGCTCTTTTTGGCAGCATCAATTTTTCTACCTAATTCGCGGTGGGTGGCGATGGCATCCTGATATAGGGCGATCACCTGTTTATCGCCGGAGCCCTTGAATCGCTCACTGATGATTTTACCCGCATCTTTCAAAAATTTATCGTAATCTGTGGGACTGCTGGCAACCATGATCTTGGGATTCTTGGGGCCTCCTTTGACATAAAAGCGGTGGGATTTTCCGTCTTTAGTTTTGTATGACTTTTTGAATTTAAACCAGTCGAGCATCGCTTTTACCTTTTTCTTCCCCTTTTTGATCAGACCTTTCGCTTTTTTCGCTATAAAATTAATCGCCTTGTTCAATATCTTGTCGATCGGTTTGCGAATCTTCTGGATAATTTTCTTGACCGCTTTTCCGATGCCGCTGAGACCGATCAAACGTGCCAGAAAGTTGAGAATGATCGGTATCGTCATGGCCAGGGCGCGTTCGACGACTGCCGCTGCGGCGCTGATTTTACCCATGGCGATATCGACATTCGAATTGAAAACCGTTTTAACAAAGGTGACAATGCGATCCCAGTTTTCCACAAAGAACATGATCGTATTGTAGATCGCCAAAATGGCCTGCACGATGGCACCGGCCGGGTTCAAAAAGCTGATCAGTTTGATGATTCCTGCTTTGACCAGTTCCACGATGGCCCAGTTGCGGATGCCTTCCATGACCTGGGCTTTGATTTCGGCGGCTTTGGCCTTGATCATTTCCCACAGGGCCATGGGTCCTTCTGTGATTAATTTTTTGAGTATATCGAATGTTTTTTCAGCCGTGGCAACGATTTTCTCCCCGAGCTTTATGACCAGCTTGTGGCGGATATTGGCCCAGGTCAGGCCCAAAATCTGCAGGACAATCGAAAGGATGCCTTTCAGGTCGAACTTGGCCGGTAGTTGAATCCCGACATCACCCATGGCACCGGTCAGCCAGTTGATCAGCCCGCCCACAAGGTGCTTTTTGATGTTGTTCTTAAAGTTGTTGATGCCCAGTTTGACGGCATCGATGATGTTGCCGATAAAACCGATGGGATCCCCGACGATTTTCTTGATGACGGCCTTGCCCTTGTTGATGACGCCCATGAGCTGGGCGGTGTTGTAGCCGGCTTTTTTCAGGGCCCACTTGAAAAACTTCAAGGCCGCTGCCAGCAGCAGGTTGCCCAGCTTCGAGACCAGGCCGGACATCTCCTCTTTCATCTTCTCGATCTTTTCGTCGATCTTCTTGATGGCCGCCTCTTTCTTGTCGCACAGCTTCTGGGCCAGTTCGGCTTTTTTCTTGTCGATAAATTTATCCATCTCGGCCAGCTTGGCCTTCATCTCCTGCATGGCCTGCTGGCCGGTGGATTTCAGTTCGGGGCCGAGGGTATCCACGAAGGCTTTGATCTGCTTACGGGCTCCGGCCAGTTCGTCCTTGCATTCCTTGATGACCTTCTGGCTGGCCTTGGTAATGTCAACGATGAGCTGGTCTATTTTAGTAACAAAATTGCTCTTGGCCTTTTCAAAGGCGCGTACGACCTCCGGAAAATCGGCGATGCCCAGCAGCTTGTCCTTGAGCCACTTGGCCGGCCCCCAGAAACCCGAGTAGCGTTTGCGCTTAAATGCATTGATGTCGCGCTTGACCTCGTCTTCAAATTCCCTTGAGGCTTTATCCTGACCGGTATCAAACGCTTTGAGTGAGGATTTTTCGAGGTTGTTCAGTTTGGTGGTGACATTGGTTTTGGCTTTTTCATAAATAGCGTTGATTTTACGGGTGACGGCCTCCCTTTTGAGTTCCAAAGCTGTTTTGGTCTTTTGCTGTTTGTCTTTGGAAGCTTTCAGGCCTTCTTTGCGTTGACCGCGCATCTGATCCCGGGCGGTCTTTTCTTTCTGCTTCAGGTCTTTGTCGACCTTATTGACCTGTTTCTGGGCAAATTCCTGGATCGTCCCCGGCTGCTCGGCGACATTTTTCTTCAGCCCCTTGCGCTCTTTTTTGGCCTCAGCCAGATCGCCTTCGTCCACCATTTCGAGTTGCTCTTCGGTGACGCCTTCTTTTTCAAGCAGTTCATCCGATTTTTTGTCAAATTCTGTAAAGTCCGTGTGCTCGGCTTTGATTTGGGGGACGGCGTCTTTGCCAAGGTCCATTGTGGGTGTTTCGGGGACAGCTTCTTCAGGCGGCAGTTCCTGGGGTTCCTGCTCGGGCGGCTTGGGTTGCGGCGCTTTTTCCATCTCGTTATAGGTCCCCTGAACCGCGTCAGTGTCTTTTTTGACCTCCTGGAGAACCTTGCTGCCAACGACTTTGGCTTTGCCTTTGGACTTGAATTCATTCAGCTGTTTAATGCTATTTGGAACTGCCTTCTCGACCTCGGCCGTCATCTTCGCCTTGGCTTGCTTTTCTTCCGGTTCAGGCGCCTGGGCCTGATCGAGGCCTTCCACCTGCTCGGCATTGCTCTGGGACTGCCCCTCCTGTTCAGGTGGTTTTACAGCTGATTCGGTTTGCTTCAGTTTTTCCTCGGCATCATCGTGGGTTTGCTCGTTTTCTGCCAGGACCTGGGCCTTGCCTGCTGCCTGGTCACAAACACCGGCACTTTCCTGTTCGAGAAATTGCCCGGTGGGTCCCTTTTCGACCTCATCCTCCTTTTTCTTTTTGGCTGGAACAAAACCAGCGCCTTTGGATTTTTTCGCGGCGACTTTTTCCTTGCCGGCTTCTTCTTTCCCTTTTTCGCCTTTGCCCTCTTCCGGTGCTTCCGGTTCTTTGGGTTCCGGTGGTTCGGTCTCGGTGGCTTTTTTGGCCTGCTCGGCCGGCTTCGGGTCAACTGCAGCGGTTGCTTCCGAATCGCTGGCAGCCAGTTCGGCTTCCAGGTCCATGGCCTCTTCAGCAGCCTCGGCCTGCCGTTGAACCGTATCCGATCTGATCGCCGATCGCTTGGCTGCAGGGGCTGCTCCCTGTTGAACCGTGTGGGTCAATTCATGCGCCAGCAGGTGCTTTCCCTGACTGGAACCCGGGTCGTATCGACCGGTATTGAAATAAATGTCCTTACCATGGGTGAATGCCTGGGCGCCGATTTCCTGGCTCATTTGCACCGCGCTGTCGTCCGTGTGAACCCTTACGTTGCTGAAATCACTGCCGAACCGATCTTCCATATGAGATTGGGTTGATTCCGGCAACGGATGGCCGCCACCCTTGGTGCTGTTGAGACGTTGCTGGATATCTGAAGATGGCCGGGTTTTCGATTCGCCTTTGCGCTGGAGTAATGGTTTGGTCTGGGCTTCTTCCTCCTCTTGTTCCTGGCGCTGAATCAACGGTTTGGCCTGCGCTTCTTCCTCTTGTTCCTGGCGCTGAATCAACGGCTTGGCCTGCGCTTGTTCCTCTTCCTCCTGGCGCTGAATCAACGGTTTGGTCTGCGCTTCTTCCTCTTCCTCCTGGCGCTGGATCAACGGCTTGGCCTGCGCTTCTTCCTTTTCTTCCTGACGCTGGAACAGCGGTTTGGTCTGCGCTTGTTCCTCTTCCTCCTGGCGCTGAATCAACGGTTTGGTCTGCGCTTCCTCCTCCTCTTCCTGGCGCTGAATCAACGGCTTGGCCTGCGCTTGTTCCTCTTCCTCCTGGCGCTGAATCAACGGCTTGGTTTGCGCTTCTTCCTCTTCCTCCTGGCGCTGAATCAACGGCTTGGTCTGCGCTTCTTCCTCTTCTTCCTGGCGCTGGATCAAAGGTTTGGCCTGCGCTTCTTCCTCTTCCTCCTGGCGCTGGACCAGCGGCTTGGCCTGCGCTTCT
>Ga0126335_1000113_pt1 | contig 37455 bp, 37 predicted proteins | sample OlaspJWI45metaG_FD_108409 | JGI IMG/M metagenome (GOLD analysis project Ga0126335, IMG submission 108409) | Marine gutless worms symbiont microbial communities from Oahu, Hawaii - Olavius sp. 1 OAHU.JWI-45 metaG | ecosystem: Host-associated > Annelida > Digestive system > Unclassified | place... | reverse complement strand
GGCCCCGAATTGCCCCCCCGGTATCTTGATTCAGAACGAACCGCCCGAATTCAGACCACGCCTCGATCGTCCCGCTGCCATCCACAAGGGGTTTCTGGGTCTCGATAAATGCCAGGGCTCCCTTGGGAAACAGACGCCGGTCTGTGGCGATGGAGCGGCCCGGGGTCAGTTTCCGGCCGAGTGCGCCAATGGGGCCTTCCGGCTCCGTGTTGAAAAACACATAGCTTGGGTTCGCATTCAGGATGTCCTTGACTTCTGCGGGGTGCGTGCGCAAATATTTTTTGATTGCCTGCATGGACATCTCTTCCCGGGGAATGGCCCCATTGTCGATGAGCAACTTGCCGATGCTCCGGTAGGGGCGGCCATTGGGGCTGTTGTAATGTACGTTGATCGATTCATTGGCGTCCATGTAGAGCTTGCCCGAACCTTGTATGTGCAAAAAAAATAGATCGATAGGGTCGTCCACCCAGGCCAGCACATCTGCTTTGCCATCCAGGGCGCCGTCTGAATCGATTTCGCGGCGATCATGGTACGGCACCAGGGATTTCCCGTTTAAACGACCCCAGACGGTTTCGTCTTTAAACTTCTCAGAAAAGAGGGACAGGTCAACAGAAACAAGATCTTCCGGACGCTCATATAGAGGATAGCGAAAACGATCGTCTCTTCGATAGCTACCCTTTAAAAACGGTTCGTAGTAACCGGTGAATAACACCCGGCCCGCCTCTTCACCACCGATGGACTTGTACACGTGGTAGTGCTCCCGGATAAAACGATTAAGTGTTCGTAAGTCCGGATCAGTCTCCAGGAAAGTGGTAAATTGCGCCAGTGATGCGGCCAAATGAGCGGCTGAATATGTGTCCGTGCCAAAAGAAAACTGGGTCTCAGGAGCGAGCACCTGTAGATATGCCAGGCTCTGTTCAATTGAAGCCGACAGGGCGTCGTAGTTCATATCATCTGAAAATTCAGGCATTTTATGTTCTTTAAGTAAAACAAGAGGCACAGCCGGCACCTCGATGGTTGGTATCTTCAAAAGGGCGCATCCCGGCGAGATGAGCAGAAAAAAGCCCAGGATACCCAATAGGCTGTAATAGCGAAAGAGGCTTGCTGTTCGCAGGGTGCAAGGCGGTTTAGGTTTGTTCATCGTGGTCTTCCCGCGTGTTTTCGGTCAATTGTCGGGGGCGTTTTTCTATCGGATCGATTTCGGGCAGGGGTGTATCTGCCTTGAGTGAAAGGCCGAGGCCGTCAAATTTGCGGGCTGTGGCCAATACACGGCGCTCGAAAGAACCGACCATTTTATTATACGATTCCGTGGTTCTTTCGATGTCCCGGCCCAGGCTTTTAAAATGTCCGGTCATGACTGCCAAACGCTGGTAGAGGTCGTTGCCCAGGGCGCTGATCACTTTGGCGTTTTCCGCCAGGGCCTCCTGACGCCATCCCATGGCAATTGTTTTCAGCAACGATATCAAGGTGGTTGGGGTGGCGAGAATGATCTGGTGGGCGGCCCCGGTTTCAATCAGGTTCGGGTCCCGGGCCAGGGCGGCCGAAAAAAAGTTTTCGCCGGGGATAAACAGAACCACGAACTCCGGTGTCGGTTGAAACTGGGTCCAGTAAGCTTTCCGGGACAGTTGCCGGATATGGGATTGAACGTGCTTGGCGTGGTTTTCCATCAGCGTCTCCCGTTCATCAGGCGAACCGGCGGCCTGGGCTTCCAAGTATGATGCCAGCGGCACTTTAGAATCGACCACGATGTTGCGTCCGGCGGGCAACTGAATAATCATATCCGGCCGCATGAGGCCGTCTCCGGCACTGACACTGGCCTGCTCGATAAAATCGCAGTGGTCCTGCATACCGGCCAGCTCCGCTACCCGCTTGAGGGTAATTTCACCCCAGCGTCCCCGGACGTGGGGTTTGCTCAGGGCGCTGGTCAGTTTGCCCGTTTCCCGCTGTAGGGCGTTCTGACTTTCCGCCAGGGACTCCACCTGCTGGACCAGTCCGCCGTAAGCTTTCTCCCGAGCCCGCTCCAGTTCACGAATCTGCCGGTCATAGCGGTCCAATGCTTCGTTGATGGGTTTTACGATGTTACCGATGGACTTTTGACGGGACTCAAGGTCACTGGCCGCCGCCGAGAAATATTTGGACATGGTGGTTCCGGCCAGATCCATAAACGCCTTGTTGTTGTCCTGCATGACCTGGAGGGAGACGCTGCGAAACAGGTCGGGCAGCTTCGTCTGGAAGTTTTCCAGATTAGCGGCTTTTTCCTCGGCAGCCGATTTGAGACCCGTCAGTTCTACCAGCTCCCGGTTGCGGGCCTCCAGGGATTTCTCGGCCTGTTCAAGGCGTTTGGTAAGCTGTTCAAGCTCACCGGCTTGATGTTGGAGGGTTTCCTGTAGATTCGTGCTGGCGCCATTGAATTCTTCCAGTGCCGCCGTGAACTTTGAGCGGTACCAAATCCGGCAAAGCAGCCAGGTGATCAACCCGACTAGGGCGACAACCGCCAAAAGTAGGTATACGGGTAGTTCGACAATGCCGTTATGAAAAACCATGGTCGCGCTTGTTTCCGTTTGAAATTCCAGGCCCGGCAAGGTATCGCAACCTTCCGGCCGAGCGGATGTTTATTTGGACATGAACCCCCCGACGATCAGCAATAACACGCCGACCGCTACAGAGAGCAAGTACAGGGGCATGGTTACGACGTAGTGGAGCCCTTTCTGAGCCAGCTGCATGGAGATACCATTGACCCACTTTAGGGTTTCCGGACCCGTGACGTCCACCAGATTCAGGGTTTCCCATTTAATCTCTCCGGCTGTCATCATGGAGGAAATTGCTTGGAAACCCAGGATACAGCCACTTCCAGCCAAGAAAATGAGACCGAGCAGGGTGATTTTATTCATCTGATTCTTTCTCCAATTTGTAAGTTCCGCTTTTGCCCCCGGATTTCTCCAGCAAGCAGATATCCGAGATAACCATGCCTTTGTCCAGGGCTTTGCACATGTCGTAAAGTGTCAAAGCGGCCACCGAGACCGCCGTCAGAGCCTCCATCTCCACCCCGGTTTTTCCGGTAAGGCGTACGGTGGCCACGATTTCCACTTGATGATCATCGGGTTTGAGAACGAAATCAACCGCGGCGTGGGTGATGGCGAGCGGATGACACATGGGGATGATGTCGGCTGTCTTTTTGGCCGCCATGACGCCGGCGATGTGGGCCGTTTCGAGCACATTGCCTTTGGCGACGGTGCCCTGTTGAATCCCATCGATGATGCGGGGGGGCATATGGATAATTCCCCGCGCGGTTGCTTCCCGGACGGTGGCTGCCTTCTCGGTTACATCCACCATTCTAACCTGGCCATGGTTGTCTAAATGCGTGAATTCCGACATATTTTAAAATATCCTTCCAAATAGCCTTGAATCAAATGGTAGCTTTTGATCAGGAGCAAGGCCAGAGCGTTTTTGAGACCGGAGGCCTGGCGAGTTCTATGTCGAGGATCTTAAAAATGCGAAAATGCCGCTCCAGGTCAAAAGATGCCGCTTAGTCCCGAAACCTAAGCGAAAAATTCGGTCTTATCCGTCACCGTCGCCTTGATCGCATTGAGGGCATCCGTCAGGGTGGCGATGACATTTTCACGGATGTCCCCGGCCACGGCCAGGATCATGACATCATCTCCCACCGCCAGATCCCGGTCTGCGGCGATTCTGACCTGGATATCCACGATTCCGGGCCGTTGCCGGTATTCAGATACAACCTGCTCCATTTTCTGGTGATCAACTCTGACGCGCAGCCCGGTTACCGCCCGTCCTTCCCGGGATGTACATCGGACGATTCCATTGTGATAAAGGACCATGCCGACTTTATCATAATCCGGGTGGGCTTTGATGGCAGCCGCAACCGTACTTAAATCCATCAGGACACCTCATATTCACGGGCGAGAGCTTCCGCCCGACGCAGATCTGCGGGCGTATTTACATTAAAAAAAGAGAGCAGGTGGGGATCTGCCTGCCGCGCTACTTTTTCACTGATAATTTTTAAGTTTTTTTTCCTGAAAGCACGCTTGATCTTGAACCGGCCGTTTTCCACACTGTGCCTGGCGGTTTCCAGGCAGGCGCGCGAATAGACCGCACACAGCGGCTCGCGGCCCTCATTCGTTTCCGGCATAACGATATCGATTTCCGGTGAAATGCCGCTCACGATGGCCCTGACCAGCTCTTCTCTAAGAAAGGGCGTATCGCCGGCAGTGAAAAAAGCATAGTCGGTGCGGGCGTAAAACAGTCCGGTGTGGATACCGGTTAAGGCACTTCGGGGCGCCAGTATATCGGTGACGATGGTTGCGTCATAATCGAGGTAGCGCTCCGGTGTATTGGTCACCAGGATCAGGTCATCAAATACAACGGACATCACCGCGAAGATCCGGTCCATTATCCTTTCATCGCCGATTCGCATCAGGGCCTTATGGCGGCCTTCGAAGCGGGTGTTTTCTCCGCCGGCCAGTATGACGCCCGTACACACACTTGACATAGTGTCTTCTTTGTTATGAAAAAAAGGTGGTAAAATCAAGAATATTCAGATTATAAAACCGGCACCGGCCCTCTGCCCGGAGAAAGGTGATGACCATGGGTTTAATATCGCATAAAGCAGATGCACCAACCGAAGTTGACCTGGCCGTCGTGTCCGTTTCCAGCACCCGAGCCCTCGAAGAGGACAAGGCCGGCCACTGGATCGCCAAAACGGCCGTAAAAGAGGGACACCGCGTGGTATACCACCAGGTGATCAAAGATAACGCTTACCTGATTCGGGCCACCGTCACGGAACTGGTGGCCAACAGTGGTGCCCGGGTTATCCTCGTGACCGGCGGCACCGGGCTAAGCGACGCCGACGTGACCATCGAGGCCGTAAAACCGCTATTGGAGAAAGAGTTGACCGCTTTTGCGGTCCTGTTTGCGCAGCTGAGCTTCTATCAGATCGATTCCGCGGCTATCCTGTCCCGAGCCATCGCCGGCAGGATCGGCCGTGCGATGGTGTTCTGCATGCCGGGGAGCCTGAATGCATGCAAGCTGGCGTGCCAGGATTTGATATTTCCGGAAATAGGGCACATGATCCGCCATATTGATAAAGGGTAAACATCAACCCCTGTGCCCCCTCACTCGGCCTTAAGCCGTATCAGGTTGATTTCGTTGGTGGTTCCAAGGCGAATGCGCGGGCCGTAGGTGCCGGCGCCCTGGGATACGAAAAAAGTGGTGCCGTCGCGTTCGTAGAGCCCCTTGTTCAGCGGGAAGATAAACGGGGTCAGCAGGTTGGCTGGAAACATCTGGCCGGCATGGGTGTGGCCGGATAACATAAGATCGATACCCCGGGCGGTTACATAGTCCAACCCGACCGGACTGTGGTGCATCAATACGGTCGGCGAGTCTTTCCCTATGGCCAAAGTCGGGAGCACATCCTTGATTGTGTGTCTGTCATGGGAGGGGTGCATATCGAAGGTATCCTCGTCCGGATTCATATAGTCGAGACCCACCAACTGAAATCCATGCAAATCTACAATTTCGTTGTGCAGGATGCGGACTCCGTGCCGGGTGATGAGTTCGAAGGCCCGCTCGGTATCCACATAATTGTCGTGGTTGCCGCCCACGAAGTAAACCGGGGCCTCAAATTGCCCCAGCGGAGAGAGGACACCGGGTAACAGTGCCGCGTTGGCGTCCACCAGATCGCCGTTGATCAAAACGACATCCGGACGGTGGCCATTGGTCTCGGCCACAATCTCCTCCAGATAGGCCCGGCCGCGATGGTGGCCGATGTGCATGTCCGAAATGTGCATCACAAGGACATCTTTTTTCAACCCGGCCAGCTTGATCTCGGTCTCAACGATGCTAAACGAATTGGCTCGTACGGCACCTGCAACCGTCAGCGCCAGGGCAATTACCAGTGCTACCGGGCTGCTCCATTTTTCGAATTGCTTCCATTTCAATTGAACCAGATGGAGAACCAGCAATAAAATGACCAGATAGATATATAGGGTGAAGACATAACCACCGAACACGTTCAGGCTGCCGATCCAGGCGCTGGTGGCCCGGGCAGTGGCGAGCATAGCGAAAAGGGAACCGAACAACCATGCAGCTACGCCGAGCCGCAGGGGCCAACGCCGTTTGAGATCGAAAAGGGTGTGTAGCCAAGCGGCCACATACCAGATTGAGGCCAAGAAAATGCCGAGAAAGAACAGGCGCAACGTTATGGCGAGCAACATCAACATTTGGCTGCCACCTCCCGGATATCTTTGTTTTCCAAGATAGGCAGGCTGCTGATAAACTGGTTGTCCAGGCCCACCTCTACCATGGCCCGGGCCAGGTCCTCCGACGAGATACCGATGTTGGGATAGATGAGTCGTAGTATCGGGTAGACCGGCCGAAAAAGTTTATACATGAGATTGGGTTCCTTGCGCGGTGTCACCGGATAGATATACCCGGGCCGGAAGATATGCACCCGGGGAAATCCCGCTGTGAGCAGCCCGTTTTCAGCCATGCCTTTGTAGCGGGCAAAAGCCACCTTGCTCTTTTCGGCCGGATCTGCCCCCTGCCCGCTGAGAAAGCAGAACGCTACCTGCGGGCTATTTTTTTGAAGCGCCTGGCTAAACGCCAGGGTGTAATCAACCGTGATTTTTTTGAATTCATCGTCCGGGACAGCCCCGGTGTAGACACCCGCACAAAAGAGGGCCAGATCCTGACCGGCCAGATCAGCCTCAATGGTGGTAAAGTCGAAAAAATTGTCGTGGACCGCTTCGATCAATTTGGGATGGTCGGTTCCGGTCGACCGGCGCACGATACTCGTCACCTGGGCGACTCCTGGATTATCGAGGCACAACCGCAGGGCGCAGCCACCGACCATGCCGGTGGCACCCAACAGGATGATCCGTTTTTCCTTCATGGTATAATTTTCCTGTTATTCAGGTAGGGTCCGTTTGTCGGACGCGGTATGTCTGAATGGGGTAATGGAAGCCTTTTACCTCGATGGTGCCCACCTCCTCACAGTGAATCTCGTCTTTGACCAGAGCCCAGGTGGTGTGGGAAAGATAAATACGGCCGGGTTCACACGCCTGTTCCAGGCGGGACGCCAGATTGGTGTTCAAGCCAATGGCGGAATACTCCATAAATCCTTCCGAACCGTAATTGCCGACATTGGCCATGCCGGTGTGAATCCCGCAGCGGATCTGGAAAGGAAATTGAACCCCCTGGTTCCACCACTTCTCACTCAATGTTTTCATCTTTGATTGCATTTCCAGGGCCATACGCAGGCACGCGAGAGCGTCTGCCTGCTCGCCTTTAGAATCCGGCGCCCCAAAAATCGCGTACACGCTGTCACAGGTGAATTGCGGGATGGTGCCGCCCCAGGTACGGACGATCTGTGCCATTTCGCCCAGGTACTCATTGAGCAGCCGGGCCACCTCCTCGGGATCGGACGCATCGGTAAACTGGGTGAAGTCCTTGATATCTGAAAAGAACATGGTCAGCTTTTTGCGCTGGTGCGAAAGCTCGGCGGCAAACTCCCCTTTGAAGATTTTTTCCGTCACATGGGGATCGACGTATTTGGAAATCTGGGTCTGGGCCTCCTGGAGCCTCAAGTTGGCCGCCTCCAGAGCCTCTGTACGTGCCGCTACCTTTTCCTCCAAACCATCTTTAAGGTCCTCTATGGTTTCCCACTGCATGCGCAACAGGCCGTAGGTCATCAATACACACATGTAAATCGGTGAAATTCCATAGAAGGCGTGTGCTTGCAGACCCATAAGGGGGAAAATCAGGCCAACCATAGATCCTAAAATATCACGACCGATCAGGGCTGCAAAAGTAATGATTCTGGCTTTTTTCTCGATACGATTTCCAGCGGCTTTAATGCCACGGTAGAGAATAAAGACATGGCATAGCAGTAAATAAAGCCCATAAAACGGTAACACCACAGCAAGTGGCCCGTAACCATGTTCCCAGCCGGTAGGGGAATAGAATCTTACCGAAGAGAGAACTAAATCGGTGAAGAGTAAAACGAGTAGCCAGAAAAAAACGGCCGCATAGATGATCTTTCTATGGACCGCAATCGGTAGCCCGATTAGTTTCTCTTTCAACCGTTGGGAGCGTCCGGAAATTTGCAGGCTATACTCAATCACCAGAATATAACTTGGAAAACCAAAGAAATAGGGCCACTTGTTCCAGAAGTTGGCCTGCGCTTCGCTGGTAGACAGATGGAGTAGACCACCCCCGCCGACGGATAAGGCCAGATTCACGCAGAGCGCAAACAGAAGGCGGTTGCTTTTATCCCGTGGATTCTGAACAATTACCGCCAGGCTAATTAACATCAGGAGAGCGAAAGCGAGAATATTCGGTAGCGCATATGGATTCATGTTGACTATCCAAATTTCCGGGAAATTCCCCTTTTATTTTGTATAGCAGACATTCTTATCCTAATAATAACCATAAATAGGAGCTACGGTTAAAAAATTGATTAACTGAACCCTAAGAATCGGATTCCTGCTGTTGCGGTAGGGGAATCTTGATGAAGTCGATGCCCTCTTCCTTGAGGGTTTTTTCTTCTTCCGGGGTGGAGGTGCCGCGGATGCTGCGTGGTTCGGCTGCCCCGTAGTGGATTTTCAAAGCTTCCTTGGCAAAGTCGCAGCCGACATTGTCAAAATTGTTTTCGACGAAATCAACCATCTTTTTACCGATCTGGTCCAGGTTGACCTGGGCGGTGGCCGCACTGGTGCTGACGCCGCTTGCGGATTTGATGGCAAACGTGGAGGGCACCCGGCTGACGTGGGTCTCGTTGCACACCGGGCAGGTTAACAGGCCTTTGCGCTTTTGGCTTTTATAGGCGCTGTCATCTTCAAACCAGCCTTCAAAGACATGGCCCAGGCTGCATTGTAAGTCATACGCAATCATACCATTTCCTCTAGAACCGACACTCTCAAATTAGTACCACAAATCATCTGCATGTAAAAGAAATTATTGACAGACCCGGTGTTTCCACCCAAAATAAGCGCCGTTAAATAGGTTTTAAAATACGAGCCGTGCATCCTGGCGGTGGTTGTTCGGTCGAGGGGATTCTAACCGGGTATCTTTGCGAGGAAAATACTATGCGAGCCATAACGATCATTCTCGTTTTAATTCTCTCCGGGGCCGGTCTGGTACAGGCCGAGACCTGGTACGTGACCGACTCACTGGAAATCACCTTGCGAACGGGCCCCGAGCTGGACCGCAAAATTACTTCCATGCTGAAAAGCGGTCAATCCATGGAGATCATCGACAAAGGTGAGGAGTGGAGCCAGGTGCGGTTGCCCAGCGGTCGCGAGGGATGGGTGCTCAACCGGTTCATCCAGGAAGAGCTCCCGGTGAAAATGCAGTTTGAAACCCTCCAAAAAAAATACAATGATCTCCTGTCGGGTGCGGACGAACCCCTCCAAAAACTGAAGGAAGTAACCAATGCGAACACCCGCTTGCGTACCGAGCTTGCCAAGACCAAACGCGATTTCGGCGCCCTTCAAAAATCTTACAAGGAATTGCGCGAAACAACGGCGGATGCACGCCGGATAAAAACTGAACGAGACCAGCTGTCCCAGCAGCTGGCCGAGAATTCCAAGGAAACACGCCGGCTCAAGATTGCTCTGGAGACCGCTGAAAAGAAAAGCACCCAATGGTGGTTCATCGCCGGAGCCGGTGTCTTGTTTTTCGGATTCATCATCGGGTTTGCTGTGCGGCCGCGGCGGAAACGGTCATCACTTTATTAGAACACATCTCAAAAAAGTCTTTTGGCCCAAACTCGGCGTTGCGCGCTCGGAATAAATCCTCGAAATACCTTATGTATTCCTCCGGTTTATTCCTCGCGGCCGCCTTGCACCACGTTAGGCATTAGCTTCGCGTCATTTTGAACCAAAATCCGTTTTTTGAGATGGGTTCTAAAAGGGTTCGAGGGGCCAAGGGTTCAAGGGGCCCAAGATTCATGGGGTCACATTCAAACCAATTGATTTCAACCGGCAGGTTCCTTTGGAAAGTATAATCTTATTAAGCACAACTAATGGAAATTAAAACCGATTTTCTCGTTATTGGAAGTGGTGTCGCCGGACTCACATTCGCCTTGAAGGTGGCCGAACATGGCACGGTTGCCCTGGTAACCAAGAAGGGCATCATGGACAGCAATACCGCCCGCGCCCAGGGAGGCATTGCCTCAGTGTTCGGGAAGTTGGATTCCTTTGACCTGCATATCGAAGATACCCTGGCATCAGGTGACGGGCTCTGTAACCAGGAAGTTGTTGAGATGGTGGTCAAGGGAGGGCCCGAAAGAATTCGCGAACTTATCGATCTCGGGGTACAATTCAATCTTAGCAAAGAGACCCGGGGGCAGGACGAACCCAGCCTCGATCTCGGTCAGGAAGGTGGCCACTCACGTAAACGGATTGTCCATGCCAATGATATGACCGGCCTTGAGCTGGAAACCGTGCTGGTCAATCATGTATATTCCCATGACAACATCCAGGTGTTCGAAAACCACATGGCCATTGATCTTATCACGGTCAGTACGCGGATGAAGCGCGGGATGGTTACGACTACCCATGAGGATTTCTGCTGTGGTGCCTACGTGCTCGAAGCCAGGACCACCACCGTGCATACGTTCAATGCCGGTATCACGCTGTTGGCTGCCGGTGGTGCCGGCAAGGTTTATCTGTACACGAGCAACCCGGACATCGCAACGGGAGACGGCATCGCCATGAGCTACCGGGCGGGTGCCACGGTAGCCAACCTGGAATTTGTACAGTTTCACCCCACCTGTCTGTTCCATCCAGAAGCCAAGAACTTTTTGATATCCGAGGCCGTGCGAGGTGAAGGCGGCATTTTGGTCGATACGGCCGGTCGACGTTTTATGGAGGACTATGATCCCCAAAAAGATTTGGCCTGCCGAGATGTGGTTGCCCGGGCCATCGACACTGAATTGAAGAAAAGTGGCGACGACTCGGTATTCCTGGATATTTCCCACCAACCTGCGGATTTGGTAAAAACCCGATTTCCAAATCTGCATGAAGAGTGTCTGAAATTCGGTGTGGATATGACCGCCGAACCCATCCCGGTGGTTCCGGCGGCCCACTATATGTGCGGCGGAGTGGCCACCGATATGTTGGGACGCACGGACATCCGGCGTCTGTATGCCATCGGGGAAACGGCCTGTACCGGACTGCACGGGGCCAATCGATTGGCAAGCAACTCCCTTTGTGAGGCCCTGGTATACGCCGATGCTGCCGCCAGGCAGGCGGTGGCGGATCTGAAATCGATTGATGCCGGCCTGACACCGGACCCCTCTCCCTGGGACGAAGTGGGGACGTCCGATAGCGATGAGCTGATCATGGTGTCCCACAACTGGGACGAAATCAGGCGCTGCATGTGGAACTACGTCGGTATTGTCCGTTCCGACAAGCGCCTGGCCCGGGCCCGGCGCCGCATCGAAAACATCCAAGCTGAAATAGATGAGTATTATTGGGGGTTTCGAGTCGCTCCCGATTTGATCGAACTGCGGAACATCGCCATGGTAGCGGAGTTGATCGTAAAATGCGCGCTGCACCGCAAAGAGAGCCGCGGGTTGCACTACAATATTAAATATCCAGTGCGCGATGACCGCCGTTGGCTCAAAGACACGATTCTACGACGCCCTTTTGTGGGGTGATCCGGATGGGCTTTTTGGCCGCGAAATTCCCGGCAAAGAGAGCTTGGGGCCGGTTGACATCAGCATTATGTGCATTAAATTTTCACCAAAGCCGCGGGCTTTGAATGTAGGATGATTTCCAGCGGAGCGGGAGATGAACAAACTTAGAGATAGCAATTGCCACCAGGATCCTAAATGAACGCGAAACGGGACTATTACGAAGTACTCGGCGTAGGCCGGGATGTTGATGATAATGCATTAAAAGCGGCCTATCGCAAGCAAGCCCTTAAATACCATCCGGATCGAAATCCCGACGACCGGCAGGCTGAGGAGAAATTCAAAGAGGCCTCCGAAGCCTACGACGTTTTGCGGGACCCCCAAAAACGCCAGATCTACAATCAGTATGGGCACCAGGGACTCGAAGGCTCCGGTTTCTCGGGTTTTGGCGGCTTCGACGACATCTTTTCAAGCTTTGGCAGTATTTTTGAAGACCTCTTCGGATTCAGTAACGGTGGCGGCCGCGGTCGCAGCCGGGCGCGACGCGGCTCGGACCTGCGCTATGATCTCAGCCTGAGTTTCATGGAAGCCGCCTTCGGCACCGAGACCGAAATCGAACTCAATAAAGCGGAAACCTGCAACACCTGTGACGGCAACGGCTGCGAACCGGGAACCAGCCCGGAAACCTGCAGCCACTGCCAGGGGTCGGGTCAGGTTTCCCGCAGCCAGGGATTCTTCACCGTTCGGACCACCTGCCCCCGCTGCCAGGGAAACGGGCAGAGCATTCCCCATCCGTGTCAGCAGTGCCGCGGACACGGTCAGGTGGTGGCCACCAAGAAAGTTTCCGTCAAGATACCGGCCGGCGTGGACAGCGGGTCACGCCTGCGACTTACCAGCGAGGGCGAAGCCGGTGCCCTGGGCGGCCCTCCCGGTGACCTTTACGTCTTTATAAACGTGGAGTCCCACGACTTTTTCAAGCGGGACAATTCCAATGTGATCTGCCAGGTGCCCATTTCATTTGTACAGGCTGCCCTGGGTGATAGTATCATGGTGCCCACCCTGGTGGGTGAAAAGGCCCTGAAGATTCCCAAGGGCACCCAGTTCGGGGATGTGTTGCGGTTTCGGGGCGAGGGCATTGCCTCCCTCCGGTCCGGTCGCCGTGGTGATCAGATCATGCAGATCATTATCAAAACGCCGACCGGTCTGACCAAGAAGCAGGAACAGCTTCTCAAGGACTTCGCGGCCCTTGAATCCGACAAAATCTCAACCAAACTCAAAAACATTTTTAAGGGTGCCGCCGAAAAAGTGGCCCGCTAATTCGGGCCCATCCCAAAACAGCGTCTTTAATCCCAGGGCGGTGTTTCTGTTCCTGCGAGATCCTCACATGGGTCGCTTAGACCTGCGGTCCCAAGATCACTCAAGCCTTCCGGCTTCGCTTTCGGCTACGCCGGACATGTGCTCTGAACCTAAACCTACCATTCGTGAATGGACACGGGATATTCAAAATCGTAATTATTAGCTAAACCTCTGGAGGTAAACCGGCATGTATGAACTGAAGGTCGAAACCGATTTTGCAGCAGCTCACCAACTCACTATGGTCGGTGAAAAATGCGAGAATCTGCACGGCCACAACTGGAAGGTGGAGGTCATTGTTGCCGGGGACACCCTGGACGAAGGCGGGGTTCTGATGGATTTCGGCATCATCAAGAAGCATGTCCGTGCGGTGATGGACACCCTGGACCATAAGTTCTTGAATGAACTGGAGTTTTTCGGTAACGGCACGCCACCCTCCTCTGAAAATATCGCCAAGTACATAGCGATGGCCCTGATAGAGAAAATCGACAATCCAGCCGTTCGCATTGCCCGGGTCAGTGCGTGGGAGTCCAAAAACGCCTGTGCCACGTACATCCCCTAGAAGTCGTTTTAAAGCCTCCCTTCGAGTCCAACCTCTGCGTTGGGCGTGTAATCCAAATCCTCGAAATACTCCAGTATTCCTCCGGTTTGAATGACCCGCCCGCCTTGCTTGCCGGGCGAAGCTCAAAGAGCGAAGACTGGATCTTGAACTCGAATGAAGACTTTAAAACGACTTCGCTTTGTTATTAAAAACCACCCTTCGAGTCCAACCTCTGCGTTGGACGTGTAATTCAAATCCTCGAAATACTCAAGTATTCCTCCGGTTTGAACGACCCGCCCGCCTTGCTTGCCGGGCGAAGCTCAAAGAGCGAAGACTGGACCTTGAGCACGATTGAAGGCTTAAAAACCACTTCTTTATAAGAATTTAAGCACCCCCTCACGTTAAATCTCTGCGTTGGCCGCACGAATCAAATCCTCGAAATATTAAACATATTCCTCCGGTTTGATCCGCACGTCCGCCTTGCTTGCCGTGCGAAGCTCAAAGAGCGAAGACTGGATCTTGAACGCGATTGAATACTTTAAAACCACCTCTCGAAGATATTTAAAACTGATCCCCTCGCGTTCAATCTCTGCGTTGGGCGTGTAATCCAGCACGAAGTGCCGGTTTTCAAGCCACCAGGCGCAACCTTTAGCGCTATCCTCGCAATACTGCCAGTATTTACCACGATGGGCATTGGCTTCACTGGCACCTCCGGTTTGAATAATTCGTATGCCTTGCTTGCCGGGCGTCTTGTGCGGCGTAGTCAAAGTCGAAGACGTAAGCTCGAAGAGCGCCCTACCTGTGAAGTAGCCCTGCTATGAAGCATGGAAAGACAGGCTCTTGAAGTTGATTGAGGACTTTGAAACGGTCTCCCTAAGCGGGGCCGGCCGGAGAAGATTGTGCCCGTTAGACCCGAAGGTGTCGGGGCCGGCCTTGAGCCGCCCCCGGAACTTATCTAAGGTGGGAAATCCTTGGTCTGGCTAAAGCGGCAAAAGCCGCCGTCAGGCGTTGGGGTAAAGTTCCAGCAAGCGGTTTCCCAGCATCGTGGCGATGCGTTTGAACAGGGTCAACCCGCTGGCCGGTTCTTCGTTGAGCAGTTCCAAAAACTGGGCACTGCTTATTTTCAGCAGGTTCGCGGACTCCACGCACTGCCCGGACGCCGAATAAGCCTCGCGTTCGGTCAGGCTTGACCAGCCGATGATCTCCCCAGCCTGACGCGCCATGTAGACCACCTTGTCGCTTTTACCCAGAACCAATTTTATCCGGCCGGTCAGCAGTATATAAAAATCAGTGGCCCGGTCACCTTCGTGGAACAGAAAGTCACCTTCGGCAAAGGAGACTTTTTTAGATAGTTCCATGGCCTTTTTAACAAACCCCTTATCCATCCCCCAAAAAAGATCACCTTGTTGAAGTTGCATGATGCGACCTCCTTTCCATGAAGCCATTACAAAAACGTCTTCTGGCTCAATCCGCCCGAAGTGGATAAATCGCGGCGTCAGGCACTCATATCCATCCCTCGCAATACTTCTTGTTCTTACCACGCTGGGCATTGGCTTCGCCGGTACCTTCGGTTTGATATTCGCGGCGGCCTGACCTGCCTGTCTGGCGTAGCTTTTAGCGTAGACTGATCCAGCGTAACTTAACAAGCGCAGACGGGACATTGAACCAAAATCCATCCTTGAGAGTACTTCATGTATTAAATGTACCAGGGTTATACTGATATGGGTTTAATCCGACATGATTCAAGATACCGGGAAGACGCCTGTCTATTTGGCGAAACAGGGTTATGGCAGAAAATCCGCAATCACCGAGAAATCGCAAAAAACGGACGGACACCCCCGGAGGGTTGTCCTGACAGGCGCTCCCCGATATCGTCAGCAACCATTTTCGTGTAAACAGATATCATGACAACTGCCGGCTGGCGGCAGATTGAAGGCACCGAGTAGAAACTCAGCTCGTCAACCTAAGGGTAATACGCATGTTGGTCAGGGAAAGCTAGCGATAGTAACTGGTTGAGGTGTAGCTGGCGCTGTGGTGAGTAGGGGGCCCAATTCGCGCGAACTATGGTTACCATGATAGTATGCGAGAAATAAGTGTCAAGCCTTTAATCCATGCCGTCGATTGAACGCTCCCCGCAGCCCCGGTCAGCGGGATTTTGACTGCGCACCACAAACTTAGGGGAATGCGCCCGCCGATCGGTTCAAAAGAACAATTGATTGACAAAACAATCCCTGCCAATAGAATTCATAAATGGGCCATCTACTGGAAAATATACCGGACGAACTGCCGGAAGAGCTGTTTGAAACCATCCTGGCGCAATCCGACTTCAAATTGGAACGCATTGTTTCCCGGGGTCATGCCACACCCGCGGGACACTGGTACGACCAGGTTGCTGATGAGTGGGTTCTTCTGGTGAAAGGCTGCGCCGGGCTTCGGATTGAAAACCAGGAAGAAGAAATACTTTTACAACCCGGCGATTATATCCTCTTGCCTGCCCACTGCCGCCACCGGGTGGAGTGGACCGATCCCGAGAACGATACCATCTGGCTTGTGTTGCACTATTTACCTCGAACGTGATAGCCGGGAAGCTCGTTGGTCTGCAACCATGTCGGGGCCAACGTCAATTCATATCCAAACAACGGATACAAGAGGTCAAGGTAAGCACTATGTCGAATCTGAAGCGATTCCCGAGATACCTGCTCTGGTGGATTGGTTTCACGCTTTCTGGGCTGCACCTGGTCGGCAGCGGCTGCGTTGAGAAGAAAATGTCGGTTAAACAAGCCAAGGCGGTGACCGTGTCCATGGAAACCGCTCCATTCGAACCCCCGCCCCGGCGTATCGGAGATATTCTTGATGTTCTCGATCAGCCCGGCGTATTCGATCCGGATATAACCCGGCGCTACCGCGAATTGGCCGACACGCCCCCACCGGAAGAGGGGGATGATGCTGGTAAAGCAGCCTTCTTTTACAAGCGGGGAAAAGCAGCTGACAATCTCGGGCGCAGTCGTCAGGCCCGGGAAGATTACCGGGCAGCGCTTCAATTCAGTACGCCGGACGACAGGCGCTACTCCCGATTGTTGTTCAACCTTGGCAATCTGGAGGCACAATTCGGTGATGTGGACAAGGCCATTGCCTTGACCGAGGAGAGCCTCGCCATCAAGCCGCGCATTCGGAACTATGAAAAACTGGTAAAATATTACAGCCGAAAAGGAGATTTCAAAGCGGTTAAAAAGAGCCTCGACGCGGGTATGGATCTGGCGGCTAAAATGACCCGCAAAGTCCAGAGAAGCCAAACCAAGAGACTCGGCCTGACGGCCCAGGTCAATGGTATCCAGGCCCAATTCTTTTCAAGCCGGGGACAGCATACCCAGGCTGAAATTTATTTGCGCAAACGCCTGGGCAGCCTACTGCAAATGGTGGATCGCAATGCGCGCATCGGGATCAATGCACGCCTGGACCTTAGCACCAATCTTCGCAAGCAGGGCCGTTTAATTGAAGCGGAGCTAGAGGTGCGCAAAGCGCTGAAGGAAGCGCTGGGTCTGGGCGGCCAGACCGGCGACTATACCGCCCGGGCTGTCATTGTCCTGGGGAAAGTCATCTTCAAGCAAAATCGGTTTTCCGAAGCCGAGAGATTGGCCCGGGCCGGTCTGCGGATTATGGAGGATTCCGGTATGCCGCCCGACGCTTTCAGTGTCATTAAGGCCCGGCAGTTTCTCATCACCACCCTGGGCAACCAGGAAGATCATGCCGGTGCCGTTAATGAGTACGACCAAAGCGTGAAGTTGCTTGAAAAGAGCAGTTACCAGCATCGGCTATTGGTGTTAAAACCCGAGATCCTACTTTCACTCATAAAGGTAGGGCGTGTGGTTGAGGCCTCACGATATATTGATAAATCTTACCCGATTGTGCGGGAGCGGTTTGGGGAGACCCACCGGAAAACCGCCATTCGGCTTGGCCTCAGGGGGATGGCCCGCTATCATCAGGGTCAGATTGCGCAGGCTTACGACGATTTTCATAAAGCCCTGCCCATTATCCAAAAAAAGAATTTTGGCCGGGATAAGGCGGTCCCCCGGGCTATTGCGGAAAGCTATCTGAATCTGTTGATGGGTATCCGGGGAACCAGCCTCGAATCTCAAAAAAATATCGAAGCGATCTCCCAGGCGTTTAAACTTGCCGACCGACTGCGGGGACGAACCGTGCAGAGTGCGATCACCGCGGTCAGTGCCCGGCTATCCGGTCTGGAGCCGGAGCTCGCCGATCTGGCCCGCAAAGAGCAGGACCTGTCACAGCGCATCGATGCCCTGCAGGATATATTATTCGATGTCCTGGCCATGCCACCGGGGGCCAACCAACAGGCCAATATTGATAATCTGCGTACACAGCTCAACACCCTCTCCCTGGCACGGCGGGCGTTCTTGGATGAGATCGAGGTGCGGTATCCCAAGTATTTTGAACTGCGCCGACCGGCTGCCAGGGGCATCGGCCCCGTGAAGAAGGTATTGTATGCGAAAGAGGCCATGATTGCCATTTATTCCGGTGAGGAGCAGACCTTCGTCTGGTCTTTTTCCCGTTCAGGCCCCATTGAAACGGCCGTCGTTGACCTAAATCGTCGCGACCTTGATCGTATGGTAGGGGATCTGCGGCGGGCTCTCGATCCCGGTCCGGCAACACTGGGAGATATTCCCCGATTTAATTTGGCCGCGGCCCATAAACTTTACCGACAGCTGCTTGCCCCGGTCAAGCCTGGTTGGCAGGGCGCCGACAATCTGATTGTGGTCGCCCAGGGGCCTTTGGGGAGATTGCCTTTTTCAGTCCTCGTGACAGACCCCGCCCCAATTAGAGAAAACGAGGGGACGCTTTTCAACGAATACCGTCAAACGCCATGGCTGATACACAAGGCCGCCATTACCCGGCTGCCATCTGTATCGGTGCTGACAAACCTGCGCGCCATGCCCGTTCTAAAAAACGAAAAGATGACGTTTGTGGGGTTTGGTGATCCGTACTTCAGTTCGGTTTATCTGGAAAAAGGCAGTGCGGCCGATACGTCGCAAACGATGCATGTCCGGGGCATCCGGGTAACCCAAACGGCCGACCTCGACCGCGGGGGCGCCCATTCAGTTAAGCTTGGCGATCTCAGTCGGCTCCCGGATACCGCCGACGAAATCAGGGGCATCGCCGGATCGGTGGGGGCCGATCCGCAACAAGATGTCATTCTCGGTGTCCAGGCCTCGGAAACAAAGGTAAAATCCATGGATCTTTCCGGCAAGCGGATTATCGCCTTCGCCACCCATGCGCTGATTCCCGGCGATCTGGACGGCTTGGACCAACCGGCCCTGGCCTTAACCTCACCGCTCATTACCGGGGAGGCCGGGGATGGATTGTTGACCATGGAAGAGGTATTTCGATTGAAATTGAACGCAGACTGGATAGTGCTGTCCGCCTGTAATACCGGGGCAGCCGCGGGGGCCGGCAGTGAAGCCGTCTCCGGCCTGGGAAGGGCCTTTTTCTTTGCCGGCGCTCGGGCCATCCTGGTCAGTATGTGGCCCGTGGAAACAACTTCGGCGGCCAGGCTGACCACCGGTATTTTCAGGCACCAGCAGGCAGAGAAGACCTTGTCCAAAGCCGGGGCCCTGCGCGCAGCCATGCTGGAGTTGATCGACAGCCGCGGCATGGTGGATGCCAAAACCGGTAAAACGGTGGCAAGTTACGCGCATCCGATTTTCTGGGCGCCGTTCATAACAATCGGCGGGTAGCTTCACAGCGGGCATATTTTGGCCCAGGACGGCGTTCTTCAGGCTTCGCTGAAGCTTCGCCCGACAAGCACACTTTTAAGATTCTCGAAATAGCGTACAAAACCTGCGGCCACAAGAGTGTAAAAGCCTTCCGTCTTTGCCCTAAGAGGGCTTTGCCGGGCAAGTGCCTTGAAACAAAATCTACCCACTGCGGTGCTACCCTACAAATTTTCATAAAACTATAAGAAGCTATAATGATATCGATTTCTACTTCTTTTCGAGATCCGGAAGAAACTGACCCGGAACGCTTTGTGGCTTACCTGGAGCAGCTTGGGGTTTCTGGGGTTGAGCTGGAGTATCGGTTGACGGATCGGTTCTTTGCCCGGATGCGGGCGCCGTTGCAGAAATCCGGCCTGAAAGTGACCAGTCTCCACAACTATTTTCCATTCCCCACGCGGTTTGAAACATTGAAGCCGGGCGGGGATCTTTTTCCGCTTTCATCCGAGGAAAAAGATACGCGTCAGCGGGCCGTGAACTGGACTGCCCGGACGATCGAGTTGGCCAATGATCTCGAATCCGGTACGGTTGTACTCCACTGCGGCAGAGTTGCGATGGAAGCCGAATTAAAAAAGCTGCATCGTTTTTTCGATGAACAATCCATTAACACGCCGGAAGCCCAGACCTTTCTTGGTCGAAAGCAGCAGGAACTGCTGGCCCTGAAACCGGTCTATCTGGACTACCTGCTGTTCAGTCTGGACCGGTTGATGCCCGTCGCGGAGAAGCAGGGCGTGATTCTGGGACTCGAAAACCGTGCCCACTATCACGAACTACCGGGAAGTGATGATTTTGAGCGGTTGCTGGCGGAATTTGACGGCGGCCCGATCGGCTACTGGCACGATACCGGCCATGCGTATATGGCCGAACAACTGACAGTGGTATCACCCGGGTACCTGTTGGAAACATACGCGGGCAAACTGGTCGGCGTTCATTGTCACGATGCCGTCGGCCGCAACGACCACCTGCCGCCCGGCACCGGCGAAATCGACTTTGCCGCCATCAAACCCCACCTCAAACCGGACACCCCCCTCGTCATCGAACTCAAACCCGGCACCCCCGATGCCGACATCAGAAAAGGCATCGATTTCATGAAAGATTTTGTTGAAAAATTAGCTTCGTGAAGTGGGCGCAGAACTGTTTCATGGGCTCAAGATCCCGTTTACGCCTTCCAGGCTTCCGTCTTCGCTTGCCAAGCTACGCCGGACAAGACGCCGGACAGGCAAGGCGGCCCAAGCCTAAGAGAATAGATCAGGGAAGGTTTTCAATTATTCTGAAGCTGGTTCTGAGCGAATCCATGGATTATATTTCCAGACTTCGCCCCGTGTTTTGCTTGGTTTGCATGGTGGCACCGAAAGGTATTTTAAATAATGTGAAGCTGGATCTGAGCCAACCCAGAGACTCAAGGTCAAGGCGGACGTGAAGTTTAAACCGGAGGAATACATCAGGTATTTCGAGGATTTTGACTTTACGGCCAACGCAGAGATTGTGCCTCTGGGTTGGCTCAGATCCAGCTTCTACAATTTGTTACAACTTGTTACCTCCCTGCAAAGCATCCCTCCCCAGATTGATTTATGTTCCTCCTACAACTTGCGGGTTGGCCTCCCCGGACCCGCACAAAAAAACCATCTCGTTAAGGAGGAAGGAAACATGAAAAAAAAACGTATCTTGATCGGAGTTACCGTATTTATCACGCTGGCCCTGATACTGGCGGCCTGCGGCCACAGCCGTTTTGCTGGTTATCACGGCGCCTCACCTGAAAAGAGGGTCGCGTGGATCAAACAACACATTTCGGATGAATTGAACCTGGATGCAGCCCAGAACGAGAAACTGGACGCTATTGCAGCCGATCTTATGGAACGCCGGAAAAAAATGAAACCGGTCCGCGAAAAAGGCCGCCTGGAACTGGCCGCCCTGGTCAGGGCCGCGAAAATTGACCGGAACGATTTGGAGCAACTGGTAGACAAAAAGCGGGTCCATGTCGAAGAGATGATTGACATGGTCATGGACCATGCGGTGGAATTCCATCAGATGCTGACACCCGAGCAGCGTACCTTGCTGGCGGAAAAAATCGAAAAGCATGATCGGTATAGATGCTGGAAGTAAATCCAAAACCGCCCCGCCCATGAGTTGCGGGCAGGGGCGGTTTGACATGTCAGTCCCGCTGATTCTATAACGTGACACGTTGTAAGCTGGCGGGGTTATTTTTTAAATACAGGTGTCTATGGGAGGCCCTGCATGGATATTCGCCAGGTGAAAGATCTCTTTAAATGGTGCACCATTATCAACGGAGCCCTGCTGATTCTCTCGGTATTGGGAACCGTGCTGATGCCGGATATGGCCGTCAACATCCACGGCAATTTGTTCCAAATATCCAGAGGCGCTGTATCAGAAAGCCTCTACATGCTGCTGGGCATGTATAAAATTGTCTGGCTCAGTCTCAGCCTTGTTCCGTACATGGCTTTGACAATCATCTCCAAAGAAGGTTAGAAGAGTGCCGGAGGAGCAGGTCCATGCTGCAGAAAATCCTGGTCATCGATGATGATGAAAAACTCAATGAGCTGTTGAAAAACTATCTGTCCGATTTTGGGTATACCGTCCTGTCCGCCACCCATCCGGAAAAGGGGCTGCAGCTTATATCTTCCCGGAAGCCGGAGCTGGTGATCCTGGACGTGATGCTGCCGGAGATGAGCGGGTTTGAAGTGTGCAAACGGATTCGCCAGGACAGTGATGTCCCGGTCATCATGTTGACGGCCCGCGGTGAGTTGATGGACCGGGTGGTAGGGCTTGAACTGGGCGCCGATGACTACCTTCCCAAACCCTTTGAACCGCGGGAACTGGTGGCCCGTATCCAAACGGTGCTGCGTCGGACAGTCCGCACGGATGTCTCTCGGGTCCAGCACTACGGTAACCTCAAGATTGATTTTCCGCGGCGCAAAGCCTTCATCGATGATCGGGACGTGGATCTGTCCACCAACGAGTTTACCGCACTCAGCCTGCTGGTGCGGCATATCGGTCGGGTCTTGGACCGCGACCAGATCATGCAGGAGTTGCGCGGTATGGATTCCGACGCGTTCAATCGTACCGTGGATATCACCATGAGCCGCCTGCGCCAGAAGCTCGGCGATGATCCGAAGAAACCGACGTTCATTAAAACCGTGTGGGGTGCCGGCTACGTGTTTATAGGAGAAGATCCACTGGATGCAGACCGGGAAGTTTAAAAAACTGTTCGGGTCGGTTTTCACCCGGCTTTTATTGACGATTCTGTTCACTGGGTTTCTGATAAACATGCTGGTGATCGCGCTATTTGGATTTATCCGCCATAAAGTCGATGCCTCCATGCATGCGCACCTGACACAGTATATTCAATATATTACCCAGGATCTGGGTGTCCCCCCAAACATTGAACGTGCCCGTGAGATTGCCCGGGCCGCCTCCATGACCATCAGCTATACCGGGCCCGGGGAGAGCTGGTCGACGTCTGAAACTGTGCATCCCATCCAAGGCCGGCGCATACATATCTGGCATGAGGAGCCAGGCATGCTGGCCGGGTCTGCGCGGGGTCGGTATTTCGTAAAGGTCCGCCACGGTGAAGGCGAGCTTTTGTTTCAAGCCGCCCGGGGCCGCGCCGCCATGGACCAGATCCAGAAAGTACTGATAATCCTGATCTGTCTTTTTACCCTCGTGTTGATCATGGCCTACTTGGCAATCCGTTGGATTCTCAAACCAATCAGGTGGTTAACCGAGGTGTGACCCAGGTCGGCGATGGTAACCTGGAACACCGGGTTCCGGAAAAACGGGCGGACGAGTTCCGGGATCTGGCTGAAGCTTTCAATGACATGGTCACCCGGATCAGCAAAGCCATGCATGCCCGCGAGCAACTATTGCTGGATGTCAGCCATGAACTACGCTCACCTCTGACCCGTTTGAAAATCGGGCTTGAAATGCTGCCCGAGGGAACCAAAAAAGAGTCTTTGCGCGAAGACATTATCGAGATGGAGAAAATGATCACCGATATTCTCGAAGCGTCCCGGATGAGGCACCATGCCGGTTCCCTGAACATCCAGGACGTGGATCTGGGCAAGTTGATCGAGGAATTGATCCCCGACTTTAAGGATCTTCCGCCGGGCATTGTGATCAAGGGTGAGTTGACTGAAAATCGGGTAGCCGCCGATTACGAGAAGGCCGGCATCGCCCTCCGCAATATCATGGATAATGCCCTGAAGTACTCTCAAAAGAGCGAACAACCGGTAGAAGTAACCTTGGTGAGTAAGCCGGGGTGCATCGAAGTGGTGGTTCGTGACCATGGAATCGGAATACCGGCCGAAGACCAGCCATACATATTTGAGCCCTTTTACCGGGCGGACAAATCGCGAACCCGTGAGACTGGTGGATACGGCTTGGGTCTGAGCATGTGTAAAACGATCATGGTGGCCCACGGTGGACAGATCGAATTAAACAGTACCCTGAATCAGGGTACAACGGTCACCTTAGCGTTTCCAACCGACACCTGAGCCGTGGAATTTTGACGGTCCGGGTCACGAATCCGGCGGCTATGCTCCATTCTGTAGCCCGCCATGCGGGCTTTGAGCCCTATCATCTTGGAATAATTCAATAAAAATATCTTGCTGATTTGGGTATAGAATATGCATTGTTAAAATCGGAAGGAACCCTATCCGTATTTCTTAAATGTTGGAGGCAGGATGAAAATTCAGGCAAGCCTGGAGCAACTGGCCCGTTATAATCTTCACAGGCGGCCGGCGGCCGGCCGGGTTGATCTCACTACGGAAAAACTGAAGCGGTTCAATGCAATTCTCGATATGTTTGCCGGCGACGGCCTTGGTCAGAAGAGCGATCCCGGTTTGTCGGTCCTGACACTTTTGCGTTCGCCGATTCATTCCAGTGCTTATGGACGGCTGCTGCAAGCCCTCAGTGCTCCATCGACGCAACAACAATCCTTCGGTGAAGAGAAAAAATTGCGGCCGGAGAGTCCTGCCGGCCCGCCTGCGGGTCTAAAAAATCAGGCAACCAACTTCAAACCCGCGCTTCCGCCGACAGCGGAATTTAGCGACAATGATCGCATTGCTCAGAGTGTCAAACAGGCGGCTTCAAAGTATAAATTGTCGGAAAGACTAATAAAAAGTGTGATCAGGGCAGAGTCTAACTTCAACCCCCGTGCCCTTTCCCCCGCCGGTGCTCAAGGACTGATGCAGTTGATGCCGGCCACAGCCCGCGAGTTGGGAGTGGTGGATGCCTATGACATAGAGCAGAATATTGACGGCGGTGCCCGGTATCTCCGGAAAATGATTGACCGCTATGGCGGTGATGTCGCCAAAGGCTTGGCGGCGTATAATGCCGGCCCGGGAACCGTGGACCGTTATAAGGGTAACGTTCCCTATAGCGAGACCATTGCCTATGTGGATCGGGTTTTGAAATATTCACATCACGATGCCTGAAGCGGCGCAATTCTATACAGTTTAGTTTCATTATGATAATGCAATCTGTTATGTTTAGAACCGCCCCGCCCAGAATATTCAATTTGACCGGCGAAGGACCGCGCTCACTGGCAGGCTGTATGGCCGTGTTTGCCTCCGCGTTCTGTTTTTACATGTCCACGGTGGCCATCCAGTGGTCCCGTTCGCAGGTGACCATTGATGCTTCGTACTTTGTCTTTGCCAGGTTTTTATTGGGATTTATAGTGGTTTGCACGGTGATAAAGATGCGGCACCGCCGCCTGAAGCCTGTTAATCACCACCTGCTGATAGGGCGAACCCTTGCGAATTGTGCTGCGGTTTACTGTTTTTTTAAAGCCGTAACGGTTACCACAGTGGCCCAGGCCAATATTCTCAACATGACCTATCCGCTGTTCATCGCCATCTTCACCTGGATATTCCTCAAAAAACAACGTGACGTCATATCCGTGGTTATGGTGTTGATAGCCTTTGCCGGTGTCTGGTTGGTCCTGTCACCCGGCGGTTTCGGCCTGAATCTAAACCACCTCTGGGGCCTGATGTCGGGCCTGACGGCGGCGGCAGCCATCATTTATCTTAATCTGAGCCGTCAGTCCCATGATACCCACACCATCCTGTTTTACATGTTTGGCCTGGGGGCGGTCATAATTTATTTGCTGTTTTACCAGCATATTTTTTTCCCGGGCACCATCGAATTCTACTATCTGGCGCTTTGTGCCGTCACGGGCATAGCCGGACAATATTTGCTGACCCTGGGATTTCGATATGTCACCGCGGTTGAGGGCGGCATCATTTCATCCACCCGTATTTTGCTGGCTGCTTTGCTCGGGCCTCTACTGGTGGCCGAACCGGCACTCACGCTTGCCGGCTGGACTGGTGCCCTCCTCATTTTCAGTGCCAATGTTGTCCTGGCGGCCCGCAAGACAAAAGATGCTATGGTGAACGGCAGTTCTGCTGAATAATGTGGATCCATGACTGAAAGACAACAGCCATGGCGTCTGATCCAGTTTTAAGGTTGCCAACCGGCTGATACTGATTATGGTTACATTTATCCGTTTCTACGAACCCCATTGGATTTCAATCAGGTTTCAACTCAGCCATTAAAAGGCTGAAGGTCTTATGCGCTTTTTGCTTTACAACATACGCTACGGTACCGGCATCGGCCGACAGTTTCACCTACCCCTGCCCTTCATGGGCCTCTTCAAACGAACCGACCATAACCTTACGAAAATAATAGATTTTATCGAGTCATTGAACCCGGATATCGTCGGCCTGGTCGAGGTGGATATCGGCTCTTTCAGGACCAGCCGCGAGAATCAGGCGCGGGCGCTTGCGGACCGGATTGCCCACAGCCCTGTTTTTCAATCCAAATATGGCAGCGGCTCGGTGGCCGATATGCTGCCGATCTTGAATAAGCAGGGCAATGCCCTGCTGACCAACCAGATCATCCAGTCCCGTAAATTTCATTACCTCAATAACGGGGTCAAACGTCTGGTCATCGAGATTGAACTGGACGAGGTCAACATCTTTCTGGTCCACCTATCGCTGCGCTATCGTAAACGGCAGGACCAACTCAACGATATTTATGGTTTAATCAGCAATTCGTCTAAGCCGGTGATTGTGGCGGGCGATTTCAATGTCTTTCGGGGTGCCCGGGAACTGGCGCTATTCAAAGCCGCCGCTGGACTGGAAAGCGCCAATCCTGAGGGGTTGCCTTCTCATCCCAGCCGGGCCCCCAAACGGCAGCTTGACTACATTCTTCACAGCCCCGAAATACAAGTATCGCGATTTTTCGTGCCCCAGGTCACGTACTCGGATCACGTGCCATTGGTCTGTGATTTTGATATTGCATCCCCGGAAAATCAGGTGATAGAATACATCGATCACGCCCTGGCTGTATCACCGGATTCAGCGCGATTTCAGGTCTCGGCCCTAAATAAACATTGCGCTCCCTGATTGGGAATATGTTTAACCGTGATTTTTAAAACTAAATTGGTAGCGAGCCATGCGTCTAAAAAAATGCAGAAGAGAAGAAAAAGGTTTTACGCTGATTGAGTTGATGATTGTAATCGCCATCATAGGGATTTTGGCGGCCATCGCGATCCCAAACTTTCTTACGTATCGTCAGCGCGGCTACGATGCCTCTGCAAACTCAGACATTAAAAACGCCTATATTGCAGCCCAGGGCTACTTTTCTGACTTTAAAGAAGGCGCGCTGACTCTGGATATTTTAAAAGCCTATGGTTATGTCCAGAGCCCGAGTATTACCCTTGGTATTGTTTCCGGAACGCAGGGCTCACTGCAGCTCACCACTGCCCATTCAAGAGGCGTCAGAACATTCACGGTCGACAACAGCGGCCACATTTCAAAGTAACCACCTGTTTCTATATAGGTTTTCTATTCGTTTAGCGAATGTTGGCAGGGGATTGGCCACCTGGCGAAGTAAGGTGCTACCTGCCGATTGCGGCCATGAGTTCATCCCGCGTGATGATAGCTTTTGTATCCGGTACATGCGTACGGATATTATCCAGCCCACCCTCCTGGCGATCGACCAGGATCACAGCCCGGACCACATTTAGGTCCTCCGCCCGGGCCCGCTCGATGGCCATGATGGTGGAGCCGCCGGTTGTGGCGACATCATCGATGATGACGACCGGGTCCCCGGGGACGAGATCCCCTTCCACCCACTTTACAATGCCGTGGTCCTTCTGGGTTTTACGGATCGAAAAGGCGTGGATCGGCTGCCCTTTGAGTTCGGAAGCAAAGGCGGTGGCCACGGCCACCGGGTCGGCCCCGAAGGTAAGCCCGCCAACCCCTTTTACATCGAGATCGCAGATCGCCTCGAAGACCAGGTGCCCGACCAGGTACATACCCCGGGGGCTGAGTACCGTTGGTTTGCAGTTGACATAAAATCGGCTCATCCTTCCGGAAACCAGTTTGAATGAGGGGTCTTCCGTGTATTTAAAAGATTTTTCGCAGAGCAGGTGAATGAGTTCGCGTTTCATGGGCCTTCCTTTTAACCGGTGTCAGGTGGCGTTGCCGGGTTACGAAGCGTGATGGGTTGTTTTTTTTCGGGGGCCTTGCGCCCGGTTGCAATGGCAACGCTGAAAGCATGGCCAGGCTCTACATCCAAGTCACCCGCCATGCGGGTGGTCGTTGACTTTAAGGCGCTGATTCGATATTAAAAAGCCTCCACTGAAATGGAAGAAGCACGCTTTATGGGATTCAGTGGAGGCTCCGAGTAAGGAAAACTGGGAACAGCACTCCTTAAGCTCAATCCGGGTCATATCAACATATCCTTGAGGGGTCAATCCCCATGCCACGGCTGGCAGTGACAGGACGCTGAAAACAGCACGGAAAGTGAACCGCGACATGATGAATCCGGGTGCCAAAGACGCCATTATCCGCTTGTTTCATGTCCACAAGCAGTACGGGGCCAAAAAGGCACTTACGGATATTTCCCTCGATATACAAAAAAATGAATTCGTCCTGGTCACCGGCGCCAGTGGTGCCGGCAAATCCACCCTGCTGAAAATGCTCTATCTGGGAGAACCCGTTTCCGGGGGGCAAGTATTGGTGGACGGAATGAATCTTTCCCGCATATCCCGCAAACGGATTCCCTTTCTGAGAAGAAAATTCGGCATCATATTTCAGGATTACAAGCTGATACGCACCAAATCCGTTTTCGACAATGTTGCGCTTGTTTTGGAAGCAGCCGGCAAGAAGCGCAAGCTCATCGAAAAAAAAGTGAACGCCGTTCTTAGAACGGTTGGTGTGGATGACCGGCAAAAAACCTTGCCGCCCAGTCTCTCTGGCGGGGAACAGCAGCGCGTCGCTGTGGCCCGGGCAGTCGTGGGGGATCCGGATATTATTCTGGCAGACGAGCCAACCGGCAGCCTTGATCCGGAATCGGCGGACATCATTTTCGGCCTGTTGAAAAAATTTCATGACCGGGGCGGCACTCTGGTTATTGCGACTCATGACCAGTCCCTGTTGGAAAGAGCAGGGGGGCGCATCGTGCGCCTGGTAGAGGGCCATGTGCAACCTGCAGAGGGTGTTGAAGCCAAAGACGATGCAATTGTACATTAGAAAAGCGCTGACCGATATATTCGCCAACCGGTTTCTTAACACGGTGACCATCCTGACGATTGCGTTTTCCATCCTAATTGTCAGTTCATTCTCACTTTTCCTTATGAATACGAACACGTTGCTGGAGTCTTGGAAAAACAGCATCCGGGTCATGGTGTACCTGAAGCCTTCAACTGATCCCAAAACGTTCAAAGCCCTTGAAGCGAAGATAAGAACAATGGACGGTGTTGAAAGCATTGCGTTCATACCCCAGGCAGAGGCCCTGCGGCAACTCAAAGCCCAGATGCAGCGGCACGCTTCCCTGTTGGATCGGCTTGAGCGCAATCCGTTGCCGGACGCATTTGAAATTCGGGTGGCCGCCGAAAAACGCGACCTCGCGAACGTGGAGACGCTGGCTCGCCGGCTGGAGCGCCTGGTGGCCGTGGAAGAGGTCGAATACGGACAAAAATGGCTTGGCCGATTTTCGCAGATGATCAAGCTGTTTTCACTGGCGGGATACCTGCTGGGCGGAATGTTTCTCATGGCCGCCATATTTTTTGTAGGCAACACCGTGCGGCTGGTTATCTATTCGCGTCGCGATGAGATCGAAATCATGCGTCTGGTGGGAGCTGAATCAGGATTTATCAAAGCCCCGTTCTACATCCAGGGCCTGATCCAGGGCCTTCTGGGCGGTGTACTGGGGTTGGTGGGCCTCCAGGTCGCTTATTATGCGATTTCGGCTCAGGTTCAGCAAGGTTTCGGCACGGGCGTTTTAAATATTCAATTCCTGTCGCTGCCGACTTATGGCGGGATCATTCTGGCCAACATGCTGGTTGGCTGGCTGGGCTGCTTTTTATCGCTGAAGCAATATCTAAAACCATGAACCCAGGGCACCCCATTATCAGGTATCTTCTTTTCATCGGCTGGGTGTTGGCGGCTGGCTTGCTGTGGCTCAACCCGGCGGTGACCAACGGTCGCACAGCCCTCGAAGCCCAAATCAAAGTAGACCGATTAAACCTGCGCTCCAAACCCAGTCTGAAAAGCCGCACCCTGGCGGTTTTAAATCGGCCTACCCGGGTAGTGATAGTCGAGAATCAAGGCAAGTGGCTGAAAGTAAAATATAAAAATACCATCGGCTACCTGCGCAACAATCCCCGTTATGTTAGAATCATGACGACGGAGCCTTCAGGATCAACGTCTCGGCGCGAAATTACCCAAGCCCGCGAGCAAGCGCGGACACTGCAGCAAAAGATCAAAAGCTCACAAGCAGCGGTTGTGTCGTATACCCAAAAGGAAGCGGCGGCTATACGCAGTTTAGACAAAATCGAACGCTCGCTTCACCGGGCCCGCCAGAGAGTGGCGACCGGCCAGCGCGACTTGGCCCGGATTGACAACGAGCTAAATAAAAACCAGGCGGCCCTCGACTCGCTGCAACAACAGATTAACGTGACCGAATCTTATGCCTCCGGCCGTTTGGTGGCTTTGTATAAATTAAGTTGGCTGGGTCAAATCAATATTCTGGCGTCAGCCGACTCCATGGGGTCCATGCTCCAACGGGAGCGGGCCCTGTCAATTATCCTGGACCAGGATGAGCGGCTTCTGGAAAAATTTGAGCAGGACTACATCCAACTGGAAGCTTTGCAGGCAAAGCAACGCGCCCGCAGAGCGGCCAAAGCGGATATTGAGCGCGATTACCGCCTCAGGGCCGACCAAATGCTGACGGCGAAAAAACGAAAATCATCGGTACTGTCTGAAATCAGGAGTAAAAAATCGTTTGAGCTGGCGGCTATCGATGTTTTTAAAGAAGACGCCCGGAATCTGGACCAGACTATCCGGCAACTCGGGCAGGCCCTTGAGCGAAAAAAGGCGCGTTCAGCGGCCCGCGCCGTGCCATCGCCCGGCAAACTGCCGGATAGTTTCACTGCCCGTAAAGGCTTGCTAAAACTACCTGTCAAGGGTAAGATCAAAAACTCCTTTGGTGCCTATAAGAACGAGAAATTCAATACCATGAATTTTCGCAGCGGCATCGATATCAGTGCGGAAAGGGGTGAACCCGTCTATGCTGTATTTCCAGGTCGGGTACTCTATTCTAGCTGGTTCAAGGGTTATGGCAATATGCTGATCATTGACCATGGTGGTCACTACTATACGGTCTATGCCCACGTCGAAGAGATATTCAAGCAAAAGGGAGAGGCTGTAGAAGACAACGAGGTCATCGCCACCGTCGGTGACACGGGCTCCCTGGAGGGACCGGGACTCTATTTCGAAGTACGCTATCACGGGAAACCACTTGATCCTGCAAAATGGATTCGGAAAGGATAGAAGCAGCCCGACATATGTAAGCCAGCTTCTAAAAAAGGTGCGATTTATGACGCGTAATACGGGACGACAACCACAACTCTGGCAAATGATGATCATCGCGGTTCTTTTTCTGGTGATTGCCACCGGCTTTGCTCGCGAATCTTTGGCCGACAGTGAAGCGGTCTATAAGGGGCTGAAAACATTTGCAGATGTCATAGAGATGATTGAGAAAAACTATGTGGATGAGGTGGATACTGAGAAATTGGTCCAAAAAGCCATTCAGGGGATGGTCAGCAGCCTCGATCCCCACTCCTTGCTGCTGCCACCTGAGGAGTTCGAAGATCTGCAGATTGACACCAAGGGCAAGTTCACCGGTATCGGCATCAGTATCAGTATCCGCGATGGGTTTGTGACCGTCGTATCTCCCATAGAAGGCACGCCGGCCTATCGGGCCGGCATCAAGGCCGGTGACCGCATCCTCAAGGTCGACGGCAAACCCGTTAAAGATCTCAGGGAAGCGGTTAAAAAAATGCGTGGGCCCAAAGGGACCAAGGTCGCGGTGACGATTGCCCGCAAAGGCGAGCCGGAACCCATTGTGTTCAATTTGATCCGGGATGTCATTCCAATTCAGAGTGTGCGGGCAACCCAGCTTAAACCAGGGTACGGTTATGTCTGGGTCACGCATTTCAGGGACCAGACAGTCAAAGACCTTAAAAAGGCGCTGAAAAAATTGGAAAAAGAGAATGGCGTCCTCAAAGGGCTGGTGCTGGACCTGCGGGATAATCCCGGCGGCCTGCTTCCGCAGGCTATTAAGATGTCCGACCTTTTTCTCAGCGAGGGTGACATCCTTTCCATTAAGGGCCGGTTGAAACGCCACACCCGCGCTTTCAGCGCTCACGCTGATGATGACGATGTGACCTACCCCCTGGTGGTGCTCATAAATGGTGGTAGTGCCAGTGCTTCTGAAATTGTGGCCGGAGCCCTTCAGGACAATAAGCGCGCGGTAATCCTGGGGACGACATCCTTTGGTAAGGGGTCGGTGCAAACAGTCGAAACGCTGCGGGATGGGTATGGCCTGAAACTGACAATTGCCCGGTATTACACACCGAAAGGACGCTCCATCCAAGCCAAAGGCATTGAGCCCGATATAACCGTCTATCATTCCATGCTCGACCAACAGGATCTGGCGGCCGGCGAAAAGCGCATTCTTAAGGAAAAAGACCTTAAAAATCATCTGGATGCCGAGCCGGTTAAATCTACCGAAGATGATAAACAGAACCAGAAATCTCGCAAGAACAACCGACAGCCCAGCCACGGTCCGCTCGATCCGGAACGCTTGGAATCCGACAACCAGGTGGTGCGAGCGCTGGATATACTGATGGGCTACGATATTCTAACGAGAGCCCAGCCATAAACGGCATCTTTTGGCACAGAGCGGCTTTTTCCAGTCTTCGCCTTCGGCTACGCCCGACAGGCGCTCTTTTGGGCACGCAGTGCCGATTTTCAAGCCGCCAGGCGCAACCGTCAGCGCTATTCTCGGAATAGCCTGCGTTGTCTGCGGTTTCAAAATTGTTCAAGCCTTCCGGCTTCGCTTTCGGCTGCGCCGGACACGTGCTCTGAACCAAAATCTACCATTTCTGGATGGGCTCTAACGGACGCCCGGCCGCAATAGCTGGGCTGGTCAGACCTGAAACACCTGCAAGGGCCCCGTCGTGGCGCTGGTGAGTCCAGAGAACGTATTGCGGATATCTGTTTAGAGTGACCTGATCAGGAAGGTATATGGCTAGAAAAAAGACGGCCCGAAAACGTTCGACCGGAAAAAAACGCACCAGAAAAAAAAGCACCCGTCGGGATTCAGCTGTAACCAGTTTGTCCAAGATCCTGGGCGCTCTGGCTGTATTGGTAGTGGTCGTGGTTACCACGGCTATCACGGCCCATTTTATCATTACGCCCCATCGCTCCAGGGAAGTAAAAAAGCCGGCGGGTACCACCGTCACGCCCGTTCCCAGAAAAAAACCGGGCCCAACGGTGGCTGCCGTTCCATCAACCGTCGCCAAGCCGCCGACATACGAGATTTACCCGACCCGTGACGTTCCCGTCGAACGCCCTCCCATGCCGCCTGTCAAAAGAGCCCGACCGGCTGTGGCCATCATCATCGACGACATGGGGTACAATAGAATCATCTCAGAGAAATTCTGTCAGTTGGATGCGGCCCTGACATTTTCGATCTTACCTCACAGCCCCTACAAGACGAATATCATCAAAAATGCGGCTGACCATGGCATTGAAATTATGGTGCACTTGCCCATGGAACCCACCGAGTACCCTAAGGTGGATCCGGGGCCCGGGGCCTTGCTGGCTTCCATGAGCGCCGATGAGTTGATTGAACGACTGAACCGCAACCTCGATGATGTCCCCCTTGCAAAAGGGGTCAACAACCATATGGGCTCCGGGCTCACCAGCAGCTCCTTCCAAATGAACCAGATCTTTTCAATTCTGAAAAAGCGGAACCTCTTTTTTATCGACAGCCGCACGACCAAAGAGTCGATTACCTGGCAGTCGGCGCGCCTGCTACAGGTACCATTTTCACAACGGGATATTTTTCTCGATCACGTTCAGGAGCAGGCCTTTGTAGAGAAGCAGATCCGCGCCTTGCTTAAAACAGCCCGGCGGCATGGTGAGGCGGTGGGTATCGGTCACCCATATGAGGTGACCCTGGAAGTACTGACCGACATGCTTCCGGAAATAAAAAAACAGGTGGACATCGTGCCGGCTTCGGAGGTTGTCCACCTGATTCCTTATACCTAAACTTGATAGAAACGGCCTTGCACAGGTCTCAGAAATAAGTTTTTGGGCCAATCCGTCATGGTCTTTCGGCTTACGTCTTCGCCTTAGGCTTCCTACTTCGCTCTATGAGCTTCGAAGGACAAGACGCCGCACAAGACGCCGGACATGCAGACTTTTTTGAGAACTATTCTAGAACCTATCTCAAAAAATGGATTTTGGTTCAAAATGACGCGAAGCTAATGCCTAACGTGGTGCAAGGCGGCCGTGCGGAGCCCCGCGTTGCGGGACTTCCCGCTCGATATATTCCTCAAAAGAGGGTCGTAAACCGGAGGAATACAGCACGTATTTCGAGGATTTATTCCAAGCGCCCAACGCCGAGTTTGGGCCAATAGACTTTTTTGAGGTAGGTTCTACTCGATGACCATCAATACCTGTTCAGTCGCAACCTTGTCATTCTCTTTGATACTGATGGATTTTACGGTTCCGGCGACAGTCGTGGGGATCGCATTCTCCATCTTCATGGCTTCCAAAATAGCGACTTCCTGCATTTCAACGACAGCTTCCCCCTCTTGTACCAGAATCTGAATAATCGTTCCGGGCATCGGCGCCTTGATTTCCATGCTCATATCCTTTCGTTTTATGTACTGTATCTTACAGGCATCTGATTTTAAAGACGTTATCTTATAGAGTAGGACCGGTAGCCTGTCAAGACCAAAGAAAGATGCCCCCGTTCCGGAAACACCCCGTCGGAAAGCAGACAGCGTCCGAATTCAATAATCGAAGGGGTTGTCATAAAGAAAACGGACAAATTGCCGATACTCTCAGCAGGGATCATGAGACTATAGTGTTAAATCCGGAACAGGGTGCTCGCCCCCGGCCCGGTCTAACGATTTTGGCGCCAGATTGGCATTGTATAAGGTGTTTATGGGTAGCCGTTCGAAAAAAAACGATTTTGAAATAAGGATGCAGTCGCTGGAGGCTGAGGTCACCCGCCTAAACGGTTTGCTGGCCGCGGAAAGATCACGGTCGGCCGAACTGGAAATGGCCCGGGATTTTGAAAAGGAGGAAAACCGTGCCAAGAGCGAGTTTCTGGCCAATATGAGCCATGAACTGCGGACCCCCTTGAGCGCGGTTATCGGTTTTGCCGAACTGCTTATGGACATGGAATTGGGGGAAGATCCCTACGCCTGCGTCAAGCTCTTGAAGCAATCCGGTGACGGTCTGCTCTTGCTGATTAACAATATTCTCGATTATTCAAAGATAGAATCAAAGCGGATTCAGCTGGATCGAATCGGTTTTGACCTGCGGGTACTGGTAGAGGACGTGGCCTCCCTGTTGGCAATTCAGGCTGAACAGAAGGGCCTTGAAATGGCCTGTCTCATCGACAAGGCGGTACCGGCCCAGGTGATCGGAGATCCGCAGTATGTCCGGCAAGTTTTGGTCAACCTGGTAGGCAACGCGATCAAGTTCACCCAGCACGGCGAAGTGTTCATAGAGGTCACGCGCCTGACGCGGGAGAAAAATGGTCCTTCCAACAATTCGGTTGCTTTGGAATTTTCAGTCACCGATACCGGTATTGGGATCGCCCCTGAACACCAGAAGCGCATATTTACCAGGTTTTCACAGGCAGAGGCCGCGACCACCCGCCGTTTCGGCGGCACCGGATTGGGGTTAACCATATCCCGTGAGCTGGTGGCGGCCATGGGTGGAAGGCTGAATGTGGAGAGTCGGCCGGACAGAGGCTCACGTTTCTGGTTTCGACTGGACCTCGATCCGGGGCAGTGGACACCCTCACCGGTAATTCGGCCTGAAGTGACGGTTGATCTGGCCGGCACCCGGATACTCGTGGCCGACGGAAATGCAACCTATCGCAAGATTTTGCAGGACATGCTGGTTGAAATGGGTTGCCTGGTAACCGTCGTGCTCGATGGCACCACAGCTCTGGAAACCCTGAACCGGGCTGAAACCGAAAAGGTCGGTTTTGACATATTGATTATGGAGTTGACCCTGTCGGGAATGGACGGTTTTGAACTGGCCCGGGCCGTGCATCAAGCGCCACAACTGCAGGGTGTCTCGCGCATAGTGTTGACATCTATGACCCGCGGCCGCCAGGCACGCCGGCTACGGAAACTGGGCTGCCGGGGTTATTTGACGAAACCGGTGCGCAAGGCGGTCCTCCAGGAGGTGATTGCTGAAGTTCTGGTGGGGGGACACGAAGATGCCTCCGACCCGACCTTGGTGACCCAGCACAGTGTGGCCGAAAAGAAATTTCGCAATATCCATATCCTCGTTGCGGACGATTACGAGATAAACCGGCGGCTGGTCGAGCGCTACCTTAAAAATGACGGGTTTTCGGTTCATCTGGTCGATGACGGCCACAAGGCTGTGAAGGCTTTTCGGCGAGGTCGCTTTGACCTGATCCTCATGGACATGCAGATGCCCGGTATGGACGGCGTCGCGGCGGTCAAAAAGATCCGGGAAATCGAAATTCTGGAAAAAGAGGTGATCGGCGGCCGGACCACCCCTATCGTGGCCATGACGGCCGACACCTCTCCAAAAGCCCGGGAGCGGTGCCTGGCAGCCGGGATGGATGCATTCGTCACCAAGCCGCTCAGATTGGCAAAACTGCGTTCCCGGATTGAAGCGCTAATACCCCAATCCGTTGACGGGACAAAAAGGCGTCCGGAGCTTGAGGAAAAAAGGGTTCCCGCCCACAACGGCAACACAGCCGCCGCGGACCCCATCAACCTCGAGCGCGCTCTGCACACGGCCATGGGCGATACCGACTTCCTAAAAGAGCTATTATACTTGTTCACCGATGCGACCACCCGCCAGCTGGTCGAAATCAAGAGCTCGACAGCCACCGGCCACACCGATACGGCCGAGAAATATGCCCACAAAATCAAAGGTGCGGCCGCCAATCTCGATATAGAGGGCATTCGGGCGACGGCCATTGACCTGGAACAGGCTGCTCGGCAACAGAATGTTTCTGAAATCGAACAGATGACGGCCTCGCTGGAACTCCAACTCAAGGCTCTCAACGAGTTTGTCCAAGCCAACTGTCCGGCCTAGTCGATCGGGACCTGACGTTTAGCACGGTGTTGATTGTCTATAGATTTTGATCGGTGGTTGCCTAAAATAACACAATTGTGATAACACCTTCCCGTGCGCATCAATTCACCGCCGCTTAGCAACCATGTTGCCCATGCAAAATAGAACCGTACTTTTCGTCGATGATGACCGGATCACCCTGAAGGCCCTTGAGCGGGCCATGCAGTCGGAGCCCTATCGCTCGCGATTTGCCCTGAGCGGCAGCCTGGCGCTGGACATCATGGATCAGGAGACGGTGGATGTGGTGGTCACCGACCTCATGATCCTCGATGCTAACAAAAGCTGACCCCTTTACACTCAATTAAATTAACCCATTTAGTGCGCGTCTGTTTGCAAGATCGAATCTGATCAAAATCGGAGGTCAGCATAATATTATCGATG
>Ga0126335_1000112_pt1 | contig 37558 bp, 27 predicted proteins | sample OlaspJWI45metaG_FD_108409 | JGI IMG/M metagenome (GOLD analysis project Ga0126335, IMG submission 108409) | Marine gutless worms symbiont microbial communities from Oahu, Hawaii - Olavius sp. 1 OAHU.JWI-45 metaG | ecosystem: Host-associated > Annelida > Digestive system > Unclassified | place... | reverse complement strand
GGAGCGTAAACGCCCGGGCCGTAAGCCTAAAGCAACGAAAGCTGTCTCTTCTTCACTGTCTCGACCGGAAATCCTAAAAAACAGAAGAGACGGGGCATATCTGTTAAGTTAATGGCATTGGGATCGAACCGGTCATCTGGTTGATAACCTTTCTTTTTTTCCCTTTTCCGCTGGTCAGTTCAAGATCGATCCGGGTGCCGGCCAGGCGTTGAATACTCCGCCAGACCGCATTGCATTGACGGGTGTCAGGTTCAATGCCTGCCAGGTGGCAGATACCTGCCAGGGTTGTTTCAAACACTTCGGAATTTTGGTGTGCCATCAAGGAAAGCAGACTAAAAAGAACCGTTTCATCAAAGATGACCAGCAGTTCGCCCACCACCCGCATTCGCCCCCAGGGACTGCTGTCGCCGGTGTCCAGCCGCACCAGCGGCCAGTCAGCCACTTTCCCCCGAACCTGAAAATGAAACGGGGATACACGCGTCAGCAGTGTCGGCATGAAACTGAAATGACGCTGGACCGGGGGTTGTCGGCTGATGTGATCACGAATCCGTGCAGCGGCCTGCTGAATCAAACGGCGTCCGGTCAGCTGCTTATCCACGGTTTTCGAACTTTCCGGAATACCGGATGGGGATTCGTGCCGCAATCGTTGTTTTTCTTCCATGCTCTGTTCCTTGGCGTTGGGGTTATGAGGGGGTAAACTGCGGCTGCAAGTAATGCTGCGATGTGTGCTTTCTCTCCGGTAACAATAAATAATAAAATTCGTTTTTGTCAAAAGATTTTTCCGGTGTGCTACCGACCGCACACTGGGCTAATCTTTTATATTCAATCTGCCGATAGCATAATTGGATGCTGGTTAAATCCCTTGTCCGGGGCGACAGCCGTATTGGCCCTTGAAGGGATCAACCCGTATAACCGCCGCAGGCTGCGATAGACTGGAAAATGGGATGAAAAAGAAAGCAGAGCCCGCAAAAACAGAAACCAAAACCTCGATCGTCGACCTGATCATGGATATCCCCCTGTTCGATAGTCTCGACGGTCGTGAGTTGAAAACGGTTGCCAGACACATGAGCTATTTTGAAATCCAAAAGGGTGAGGTCCTGTTTAAAGAAGGCGATCCGGGTGATTATCTTTGTTTTGTAATCGAAGGTGGCCTGGACATATTAAAGGAAGCGGCCGCGCCCGGCACATCGGTCGTTATTTCTACGATCACCCGTAAACGACCGCTGGGAGAGATGTCGGTCATCGACAATACCACCCGTTCGGCCACAGCCAGGGCCCGCACCCATACCTCGCTGGTCTCCCTGCCCAAAACCGGCTTTGAAAAGTTGCTGGTGCAAAATCCCATCATCGGTATCAAAATCTTAAAGGGTATTGCGCGCTGGATGAGCATGAATATGCGTCGGACATCCAGTCTGCTGGCCGATTACATGCTGCCCAGTACCTGACCACGTTTGTAACTTTATCCCGGTTAGCGCAATTGCCTGCTTGCCTTTCGGCCATCTGGAATTAAGTTTGGGTATTTAGCTCGTTTGATCATCTGAACCCGGACAAATCGGTCGAAAGGGAGGCGGTATGCCCAAAGCCATTATTATGCACAATACCGGTGGACCCGACGTGCTCAAGTGGACGGACTACGACCCGGGACAGCCCGGACCGGGCCAAGTCCTGGTCGAACAGGCGGCCGCAGGATTGAACTATATCGATGTGTATCACCGCATCGGCCTTTATCCGCTGCCGGCCCTGCCGGCTGTACCGGGCCTGGAAGGAACCGGTACGATCGCCGCCGTCGGTGAGAATGTAACCGAATTTTCAGTCGGTGACCGCGTGGCCTATGCCGGTGTGCCGCCCGGTGCCTATACCGAAATGCGCCTGATCCCGGACCATCGGCTGGTCCATCTGCCGGATAGCATTTCTTTTCAGCAGGCCGCTGCCATGATGCTTCAGGGGATGACGGCCCGTTACCTTCTTTTTGGCTGCTATCCGGTCAAGGCGGGCGACCGCATCCTGATTCATGCCGCCGCCGGCGGCGTCGGATCGATTGTGTGCCAGTGGGCGCGGCATCTCGGTGCCACAGTCATCGGTACAGTGGGGTCGGCTGCCAAAGGCGAGTTGGCCCGGTCCAACGGCTGTCAATTTCCGATTTTATACAATGAAACGGATTTTGCCGAAAAGGTGCAAGAGATTACCGACGGGCGCGGTGTGGATGTCGTGTATGATTCGGTGGGGCAGGCGACTTTCAACAAATCTTTGGACTGTCTGCGACCAATGGGCATGATGGTCAGCTTCGGGCAGGCTTCCGGTCCGATACCACCGATAGACATAGGTCTGCTGGCGGCCAAAGGATCGCTGTTTCTGACCCGTCCCAGCCTCATGACCTACACGGCTGAAAGGGATGCGCTGTTAGCCCATGCACACGATCTGTTTGAGGTGGTCGCACAAGGTGCTGTGCGGATCCGGGTCAATCAGACCTACCCTCTGGCAGAAGCCGCCCGGGCGCATCAGGATCTTGAAGCCCGCAAAACCACCGGCTCGACGATCCTGACAATTCAATAAGGTCAATGCATATCGATTCAAATTCAGGGTTTGACCGACTTTTCTTGAGCGCTTCGGGTTCGGGCTTGATCGAACAGCCGTGTCAAGCGCTCGATCAGCTCCATGGGATTGACGGTAGAACCATTGATCTTGGCGCCCCAGTGCAGGTGGGGGCCGTTGACGCGACCGGTTGCGCCGGCCAGACCGAGTTGTTCCCCGCGGGCGATAAATTGACCCGGTGTCACATCCATCCGGCTCAGATGGGCATAGTTTGTAAACATGCCCATGCCGTGGTCGATGATTATAATGTTACCCGAGTAAAAAGATTATGGGCCAGTTTGACAATTCCCGCATTGGCTGCGTAAATGGGCGTCCCCACTGCTGCTCGAAAATCGAGTCCGGAGTGATAGCTCTTTGTTTTACCGTTAAAAAGTCGTTTTGAGCCAAAGGGGCTGGTGACGGCACTCTGGATCGGTTTTTGGAATGGTGCCGTCCACAGCCGGGTGACGTGGCGTTCGGCGTAAACCGTTTTGATCTTCTTACGTTCCACGCGAATTCTTTCCAGATCCGGCTTGGAGGGCGAGACCTTGCCGGGCTTTACCTTCAAATGTTCGGATCGGTATTTTCCGGTCGTGATCCGAAACGGCACTTTTTTTTCGGCAAATCCGTTTATGCCGCTCCACTTCAACACCAAATGTGCCGCACCCGGTGCACTGTAATAAGGAATTCCGATCAGGGCAAAATAATGACCTCCGGCGCGTGCGGGATGCTCCGATAGTGGAATAAAGCGATCTTTATACATCAGCTGAACGGCTGTGCTGTCGCGGTGGGAATCGATTTCCACGAGGATAACATGCCCGTTGGTTACGCTGGATGGGGACAACGTCACAGCCGGTTCCGGGACGCCATCCTGTCCGTCTGCCTGGCCGGGCAGACTGAGCCAGGTAAGAGCAATTAAAACCGCACTGGCAACTAATGTTATCCGGGGCATCTGTTTAAGTATTCCGGGGATGATGGGTTAAATGTCAAGATTGAACCGCACTGACGAATCCGATTGCTTAATATGTCGATTCGGGCCCGGTTTTGCAACAGTTATGGCTGCTCAGCCTCCGGCCGATCATGAACGTCGGATCGGTCAAAAACGGTGGGTTCAATCGCGCTGCCGTATTTGACGACCTTGTTTCGCCCGGTCTGTTTGGCGGCATAAAGGGCCGCATCGGCTTGTTTGATGAGCCGGTCGAGATTTTCACCGTCCTCTGGAAAGCAGGCAATGCCCAGGCTCATGGTTAATTCAGGCAGATCTCCAACTTTAAGTCTTTCAAGGCTGTATCGCAAGCGCTCTGAAACGGTGTAGGCCTCGTCCTTATCTGCCTCCGGCAGCAGAATTACGAATTCTTCACCACCGTAGCGGGCAATAATATCGACATCGCGGATATTATTTTGAAAAAAGTGTCCCACCGCCTTGAGCACCCGATCACCGGCGGTGTGGCCGTAGGAATCGTTTATCCGTTTGAAATTATCCAGATCGGCCATTACGATCGAAAGCGTCTTGTTGTAGCGCTCGGCGCGGTGAAGCTCTTCCTGGAGCTTGACCATAAAATAGCGGCGGACATAAAGGCCGGTGAGCGAATCGGTAACCGCCATCTCCCACAGCTGGGCTTTATTGATGGCCACGGCGGCCTGATCCGCCACTGCTTTCAAAAGCTCGACATCCTCATCGGTAAATCCGCAATCATCCAATTTGTTGGTTACGTTGATGACCCCAATCACGTCACTGTATACCAGCATCGGAATGCAGACAATGGATCGCACGAAGGAAGTATCCGGTTCGATAAACAGATCGTCTTCGCCGGCCTTATCCACCACCATCGGTTTTCCCGATTGAAATACGCGGCCGGCAATGCCTTCCCCGGGCTTGAAGCTCCGACAGTCAATTTCATTGTTGTTGACTCTTCTTTGAAATGCTTTGTCCTGTAAACCGGCCATCACGCGGATACTTAATTGATTTTTTTCGATATCATACAGCATGATGTTGCCTTTTTCGGCCCCGGTAATCTCAATCGCCTGATTTAATATGTACTCCAGCAGGCTCTTCAGATCGCTGATATAGGTCATTGCGCGACCGATACTGTAAAGCAGAGACAGATTGTACAGCGTACGGTCCAATTCCTCTTTTTCCTTCTGGCGTTTTAAGTGCAGTTGACCGCTGTTGATGCAAACCGCCGCCTGGGCCGCGATTTGGCGCAGGAAAAAGCGGGCATCGCCATCAAAAGGCCGGCTGTCGTCGCAGGCGCCAATGGTCAAAAATCCGATGATGTTGTCATGCAGGCAGAGGGTGGCGAATATCACCGGCTCTGGATCGGACAGCCCGATATGCGATAGAACTGACTGACAATCGGAAGAATCATCGAAATCCGCGATGCTGAAAGGCGTGGATTCGGATAGTTTTTCAACAAAAGGGCCAAGGTCACTTTTGTAAATTTTGCGCGAAGATATGGTTTTACCATAGGCAAATACCTGGCTATATGCGCGCTGTTTGGGCTTATATAAGAAAATTGCGAATGATCCGGCGCCGAATTTTTCGACAATGATGTCATTCAACTTCAGATAGAGTTCTTACGGGTTCAGTATGCTACTGAGTTTGCGGCAGACCTCGAGCAAGCGGGTCATTTCATTGAGACGGTGTTTCTCTGATGTTGGATCCGGCATAAGGCTTTCCTGTGGCTTGGCGGCACACTTATCAAACATGTCCTATATTCTATCGCCTTTGGGCCAGTTTTTCAAACATAATGTAGATCAAATTTAATATTATGCAATACTTTGTAAAATAAAACTAAAAATAGAATGGTTAAATTGCTGTTTGACAGTTGCAGACGGCTAGGCCATATTTTATCAGTTAAGTCGATCTGATGGGATGCAACCTCTATCAGGACCCTGGCAACCGGTCCTGGTACGCCAAAAATACAGCGATCCGATGCTATGAACGAACCGAAAATCGAACCGATATTCTCCCTGGAGCATGCAGATATACGTGTTCGCGACCGGCGGGTGCTAAGGGATGTGACCTGGCATATCGGCCCGGCCCAGCACTGGGCCATTATCGGTCCCAACGGTGCCGGTAAGACTTCTCTGGCAGGCGCCTTGCGAGGTGTGGTGCCGGTCGTCGGCGGCCGGATTGCCTATCGATCCGATCTGGTACCCGGGCAGGATATCGGCTATATTTCCTTTGAGAAACACCGCCGCGAGATTGAACGCGAGGATGCTGCCGATGAAGCCCGCTGTTTCAGCCACAGCCTGCAGGCGCAAAAATCAGCCAGGCATTTTTTAGCGCAAACACACGGTCATCTGCACCGGGACGCAGATGCCGATAAAGAGCATGATTTAATCGTGGCTGCCGGCCTTGCGGACTTGCTGGACCGACCGATCAGGGCGCTGTCCATGGGTGAGATGCGCAAACTTTTGTTGATACGGGAGGTTCTATCCAGGCCCCGACTGCTTATCCTGGACGAGCCGTTTGACGGTTTGGACGCCCCCGCGCGGCAGCATTTTGGCCAGGTTTTCGAAACACTGGTGCAGGCAGACATCCAGCTGATAATGATTACCCATCGCCTGGATGAAATGCCATCTGCCGTTTCGCATATTCTGGGTGTTAGGGATGGCCGGATTCAGTTCTGCGGCCCCAGACAAACGGTTGCAAACACCGGACAGATCGACAGCCTGTTTGACGATCCCCCCCCGCAAACGGCCCACGACGATCGCCTGGCCCGGGTGGTTTCCGATTCAGAATCAAATCGAGTGGGCCCTCTGGTTCAAATGAAAAATGTGACGGTTCGGTATGGTTCCAGGATCGCTCTTAATCAGCTCGATTGGACCATGCACGATGGTGAAAATTGGGCGGTTGTCGGTCCCAACGGATCCGGAAAAACCACGCTGCTGCGGATGATAGCGGCCGATCATCCGCAGGCGTATGTCAATGAAATATATCTTTTCGGCCGGCGCCGGGGCACCGGGGAGAGTATCTGGGAAATCAAACGCAACATTGGCTGGATTTCGGCTGAATTTCAAATCCAATACCGCAAAACCATTAAAAATGACGATGTGGTCATGTCCGGTTTTTTTGATTCGGTCGGATTATATCGCCAGGGTTCCGAAGCCCAGCGTGCGTCGGTCCGCCGCTGTATGAATCTGGTCGGCATGTCGGAACAGGCCCAAAGACCTTTCACCCAGATTTCCCACGGCGAACAGCGTCGGGTGCTGATCGCCCGTGCGATGGTCAAATCGCCCTTGCTGTTGATACTCGACGAGCCCTGCCAGGGACTCGATCCGGCGGCGCGAGGACGTATATTGCGATTGTTGGATTTGATCGGAACCCGGACGCGAACCAACATTATATACGTTACCCATCACCCGGATGAATGGCTTGCCTGTCTGACCCATGTCCTGCGTTTTGAGCCAATCGCCAACGGTATCAAGAGTGTCCAGGAAGCGTTACCTGAATTTTCGCGCACAACCATCGGAAGTGGAGCGGAAAAGCGGTATCAGGTGAGCCATGGTGCCGTTCAACGGCAAAATCGTCGCGGTACTAATCCTGGATAACCCCGTTTTGCTCAATCTCCATGGTAAAGGCTTCCACCAGGTGGGCGCACAGGTGGGTACCGCCGGCGTTGCGCATCAATTCCAGGGCATCGGACGGCGATTTGACTTTCTGATAAGGGCGATGGGTGGTCATGGCATCAAACCAGTCGGATACGGCAATTATTTTGGCGCCCAGGGGAATCTGGCCCGCTTTCAGGCCACAGGGGTAGCCTTTGCCGTCCATGCGCTCGTGGTGATAGTGGATGTAGTCGAGGACAGGCGCCAGAAATTTGATGTCTTTGAGCAGTGAAACACCGATGGCCGGATGCCGTTGGGCTTCCTGGAGGACTTCAGCACACCGCGCTATTGATTTGTTGCTGAAGAAGGTCTCACTCAGACCTAATTTGCCGATATCATGCAGCATGCCCCCGATACCGATATGGCTCGTGTCATCGGCCGAAAGCCCGATCCGGCGTGCCAGACGCATGGCATAGCGCGCAACCCGCAGGGCATGGCTGTGGGTGTCGGGGTCTTTTTGAACAAGCGCATCGCCGATGGCATTCAGTTTGCGAATACAATCGTTCAGCTCGACAGTCTCAGAATGAATTTGCATGTTCGCGTTCTCGTAATCAATCAGCTTTGGTGTTCAACGGGCAGAATCGGCAGGATGTGCTCAGGTATGTATTTTGGCAGCAAGCCATCCACGGGTACGATCACCATGACCGTTTTGGCTGTAGCTAAATTGCCCGATCCTGTCAACTAAATTACAGCTTTTCAGTCACAAAACACCATCCAGGTGCCGTCGCAGATAACGGGCGGTGTGCGAGCGGCGGTGCGCCTGCAGCAATTGGCGCGGTGATCCGCGGGTAACGACCCGACCGCCGGCGTTGCCCCCTTCCGGCCCCAGATCGATGATGTAATCAGCCGCACCGATGACCTCCATATTGTGCTCGATAACCGCCACGGTATTGCCGGCGTCCACCAAGGCCTGTAAAACGTCGATCAGGAGCCGGGTATCGGCCATATGCAGGCCGGTTGTGGGCTCATCCAGGATGTAAAGGCTGTGGCCGTGCCCTCCCCGGGCCAAATGCCGGGCCAACTTGATCCGCTGGGCCTCCCCGCCGGAAAGCGTCGGGCTGGGCTGTCCCAGGCGCAGATAACCCAGGCCGATATCACAGACGAACTGAACGGCCCGCCGGATGTCCGGGATCGCCGCAAAAAACGGCAATGCTTCGGCAAATGTAAGCTGCAGGACATCGGCAATCGATTTACCTTTATAGGTGACCGCAAGCGTCTCGCGGTTGAATCGGCTTCCACGGCAAACCTCGCAGGGAATGTATACATCCGGTAAAAAACTCATGGCTACTTTGGGGTGCCCCTGTCCTTTGCAGCCCTCGCAGCGTCCACCGGTCACATTAAATGAGAAACGACCGGGTTTGTAAGCCCTGGCCCGGGCTGCGGGTGTCAGGGCGAATAATTTTCGAATCGTATCCAGAAAACCGACATAGGAGGCCGGCACCGAGCGGGGTGTCCGACCGATAGGGCTGTGATCGACTTCGGTTACATGGTTGATCTGCCGCCAGCCGCTGATTTTGCGGCAGCGCCCGGCCGGTAAATCCATACCCTGCAGCCGGCCTTTGAGGCCCTGGTAAAGCGTTTCTTTCAGCAGTGTCGATTTGCCGGAACCCGATACGCCGGTCAGGCAGATGAAGGTGCCCAGCGGAAAATCGACATCTATCGACTTGAGGTTATGTGACCTGGCGCCGTGGACCCTGATCGCCGGCCGTTTGCGGTATGAGCGCAGACGTGACCTGATTTGGCGGAAATGCCCGTCCAGACAGGCCCCGGTAACCGATGCCGGAGATTTTTTCAGGTCTGCGACCGTGCCCGCAACCACCAGGCGGCCACCATCCTCCCCGGCACCGGGTCCCAGATCGATCACGGTGTCTGCCGCGCGGATCGTCTCTTCGTCATGCTCGACGACCAGGATGGAATTGCCCCTGTTTTTCAACATCCGCAGGGCCCCGAGCAGCACCTTATTGTCGCGGGGATGCAGCCCGATGGTCGGTTCATCCAGGATATAGCAGATGCCGGTCAGATTCGATCCCAGCTGTGCGGCCAGGCGGACCCGCTGGGCCTCGCCGCCGGACAGGGTTTCCCCGCTGCGGGACAGGGCCAGGTATGACAGTCCCAGCTGGTCCAGCAGCCTCAAGCTCGAATTGAGTTCAGCTAAAACCGGATCAGCGATAGCGCGCTGGGAATCAGTGAATTCGAGCGCGGAAATACGCTTTAATAACTGGTCCGGGGGCTGCTGTACCAGGTCCCAGATAGAATGACCGCTGATTTTCACCGCCAGGGCCTCCTTTTTCAGACGGCTGCCGCCGCATGCGCGGCATGAAAGTTGCCCGCCGGCATCCTTCGGTTTGGTCATCTCCGACGTATCAATCTCGCCCAATCCGCCACATTGGGTACAGGCCCCCTGTTTGCTGTTAAATGAAAACAGGCGCGGATCGAGCTTCTCAACCCCGATGCCGCATGTGGGACAATTGCCGTGCAGACTAAAGATTTCCTCGCTGCGGTGCCGCATATCAACGATGAGCAGGCTGCCATCGCCCTCGACAAGGGCGCGCCGCACAAGTTTTTCAATGGTTGCAGTTGATGTTTGCGGGCCGTTGAGCCTGCCGGTCACAACTTCGATCGTATGCTCCCGGTAGCGGCTCAGAGCCATACCGGCTGACAATCGGGTCAGCTCACCGTCTATTCTGGCCTGACGGTACCCGCGCTTCAATGCGCGGTTGAGAACCTCTTTGTGATATCCCTTGCGACCGGCCACTTTGGGGGCCAGGATCACGGCCTTTGTGGCCCGGTAACAGCGCAGGATTTCCTCAACAATGGCCGAACGGGTCTGTGCTGAAAGCGCCCGTCCGCAGCCAGGGCAGTGCGGCTTTCCCAGTTTACTGAATAAAAGCCTTAAAAAGTGGTAGATTTCAGTCAGGGTGGCAACGGTGGAGCGTCGGCTGGCATGACTGATGCGCTGTTCGATCGCTACTGTGGGAGAAAGTCCGCTCACCAGATCCACATCCGGACGCTCCAAAATTTTCATGTACTGTCGCACGTACGGCGCCAGATTTTCGAGATAGCGCCGCTGGCCTTCGGCAAACAGGATGTCAAAGGCCAGGGTCGATTTGCCTGAACCGGATACGCCGGTCAATACCACCAGTTCGTTACGCGGGATCGTAAGATCGATGTTTTTAAGGTTATGTTCCCGGGCACCTTTTATATCGATCGCCGACCCGGCGGCAAAAGCCGCTGCGGTTTCGGCAACCGTATCGACGCGCGCGGGTTTTTTCATGAAGCGGCTACCATTTAAAGCCGTTTTTAAATAGCGGCCGGTATGGGATTTGCTCCGGGCGGCCACGGTTTCGGGCGTACCGGCCACCATGACTTTTCCGCCCCGGTCACCGCCTTCGGGCCCAAGGTCGATGACCCAGTCCGCTGTTTTGATGACGTCCAGATTATGTTCAATGACCAGGACGGTCTGTCCGTTTTCAGTGAGCCGACCCAGGGCTTTCAATAAGCGTTCGATATCGTTAAAGTGCAGGCCGGTGGTCGGTTCGTCGAAAATGAAAAGGCCGGTTCGTTTGCTGCGGTATTCCAGGTGGCGGGAGAGCTTTAGCCGCTGGGCCTCTCCTCCGGACAGTGTATTGATGGGCTGTCCCAGACGCATGTAGCCCAGGCCCACTTCCACCAGGGGCTGCAGGGCCTTGCGGACGCGGCGCTCATCGGAAGACTCGCCCTTGAAAAAATCCTGGGCTTCGGCCACGGTTAAACACAGAATAGCATGGATATTTTTTCCGCGGTAAGCAACCTGCAGTATCTCCGGTTTAAAGCGGCGGCCCTTGCAGACCGGGCAGCTGATATAAACGTCGGAAAGAAACTGCATTTCTACTTTTTCAAATCCGTCGCCCTTGCAGGTTTCGCAGCGGCCACCGGCCACATTGAAGGAAAAATGGCCCGGATTCAGTTTCTGCTGACGGGCTGCGAGGGTGCCGGCCAGCAGGCGCCGGATCGGGTCCATGGCCTTGGTGTAAGTGAGCGGATTGGACCTGGGGGTGCGGCCGATCGGGCGCTGGTCGACCAGGACGACATCTTCCAGTTTTTCCAGCCCTTCCAGGGTTTTATATTTACCCGGTTTTCCCTGCGGATCGCCCAGGGCACGTTTGGCCGCGTTGTAAAGGATCTCTTCGGCCAGGGTCGACTTTCCTGAACCGGAAACCCCGGTCAGGCAGATGAAACAGCCCAGAGGGAAGCGCACATCGATATTCTGCAGATTGTGGGCGGCCGCCCCGCGCACCGTCAGCCAGTGACCCCGGCGGGGTGATCGGCGCCATGCCGGGACCGGGATCCGGCGTTTTCCTTTGAGATACTGACCGGTCAGTGACCCGTTAACCGTGGCTGTCGGGCCGAAATACATGACCTGTCCGCCGCTTTCACCGGCCCGCGGACCTAAATCCAGCAGGTAATCGCTTTCCCGCAGGATGTCCGGGTCGTGTTCCACCACGACAATGGTATTGGACAGGTCGCGCAAGCGTTTAAGGATACCGATCAGGCGGTGACCGTCACGCGGGTGCAACCCGATGCTGGGTTCATCCAGCACATACAGCGTATTGACCAATGCAGAGCCCAGAGACGATGCCAGGGCCACGCGCTGGACTTCACCGCCGGAAAGGGTCCGCGATTGCCGCTCCAGCGTCAGGTAACCGAGTCCCACATCTTTGAGAAATTTGAGCCGGTTTTGCACCTCTTCCAGGATCATGCGGCTGGCTTGATCGGATTTTCGGGCAGCGAATTTTTGAAAAAAGTCCGCGGCCCGATCGACGTCCATGGCATAGATCCGGGCGATATTCAAATTATTGATGCGGTACAGCAATGATTCGGATTTGAATCGGGTACCGTCGCAATGGGTACAACGGTCGTAGCTGCGATAGCGGGACAAAAATACCCGGACCGGCATCTTGTATGTTTTGGTCTCCAGCCAGCGAAAGAACCCACCAATACCATAGTAGTCCTCTGTGCCCTCTATTATGGCTTGTTGCTGCGAGGGCTTGAGTTTATTGAATGCAATGCGGGTCGGGATATGCTGCTGCCGGCAAAAATCGATCAGTTCATCAAATTCAGGCCGGCTGTCGCTGCCGTTGCCCCAGGGTTTGACAGCACCCGCATGCAGGGTTTTGTTCCGGTCCGGTATCACCAGATCCAGGTCGATACCGATGGTTCGGCCGAAACCACGACAGTTCGGGCAGGCGCCGATCGGGCTGTTAAAGGAAAAAAGACTCGGCAGGGGCGGGTTGAAGCTCAGTCCGCAAGCGGCGCATTCCGACCGGTTACTGAAAACCAGGTGGTCTTTACGTTCGATCCACGCGTCCAGCCGGCCGCCGCCAAAGCGGTATGCCATCTCGGCTGAATCGATGAGCCGCTGCCTCTGTTTGCGGTTCAGGCGGATACGGTCTGCCAGAACATCGATTCGGATCGTGCCTTGCTGCGGACGCCATTGCTCGATCGGTTCGACCGATTGGCCGTCAAATCGGCGGTCGTATCCGAGGCGAATCATGTCCCGGCACAGGTGATCGGCCTGATCGGCCGCGCCCGATATCGGAAACGTGAGTAAGACCTCCGAACCATCGGCATATTCCTGAATTTGGTGCCAGACGTCCTGGGGCGTGTCCGGTCGAACCGGTTTTTCGCACCGCGGGCAGTGAAGCTGCCCCTGGCGTGCGAAAAGCAGTTTGACGTAATCGGTGATCTCGGTCATGGTGCCGACCGTCGAGCGCGACGTGCGCACCGGGTCTTTGCGGTCGATCGCTATGGCCGGAGGGATTCCTTCGATCCGATCGACCCGGGGGCGATCCATGCGGTCAAGAAATTGGCGTGCGTAAGGAGAAAATGTCTCCACGTAGCGGCGCTGTCCTTCGGCATAGAGGGTGTCGAAAGCCAGCGAAGACTTCCCGGAGCCGCTGACACCACTGATGACCGTCAGCTTGTTGAGCGGGATATCCAGATCTAAATTTTTCAGGTTGTTCTGACGGGCGCCCCTGATGCGGATAGCCGATGGCCGGGTGCGCCCGGAATGATCCCTTACTGGCATTTTCTGTTACTCTTTGCTCGAATGAACAGTCACGCAAGGCCGCATAAACGCCGCGTAAAATACGCTTAAATCGTTGCCTTATCGTGACGTTGTGTGAATTAGAAGCGTTTCTGGTTATTTCAGGAGTAGGGGTGTTTTACAGCGATTGGCCGCTGCATGAATAATCGGCGACTCCAGCGTGCAAACTCATGCATTAGGGCACGTAAAGAAAGAACAGAAATTATATATAATTACAATCGGTTCGTTGCTGCTTGGTAGCTGGTCGCAATCGTGAAGAACCGTGCTCGACGCTGTTCTTTCTTAACGCTCCCTAATGCATTCAGACAGTGCACGCTTGCGCTGCCGATCATTCATTCCGCTATTTATATGGCCTGACTGGAAAAACTCCCCGACCCATCGGTTACCTTAATCTGTGCATCGATCCAATCGGATTGCGGTACCTTGAAATCAGTGATCATTTCGACGTGCAAAGTTATAGAATAAGCACACATCGATGACTTTAAAGCCAGACGGTCGGCTTTTTAAATGGTTGCCCGGGTGGGGACAGGGTGTGGCCGGCCGTCGCGGCAATACGGGACGGCCGGTCTGGTTCAAGTCGGTTATCCTTTGATGCTGCGCGGCAGGAGCATCTGGTGCTGGGGGCAGATGGAACGCGGGTTCTGATAGGCCGCACCTGCAAAGGCGATCAGGTAATTGCGAACATCACTGAAAGGGGATACTTCGTCAACGAATCCCTTGCGGGCGCAGTAGATCGGCCGAGAGTTAGCATGGTATTCGCGGGCCATTTTGTTCATACTATCGATGACCGGGCCCAGGGGGCGGCCGGCATCCTTTTCTTTCACCAGTCGGCGCGAAAAACTGGCGGCGGCCGCTGTTTCGCCGTGCATGACATAGATTTCAGTTGTCGGCACGCCCAGCGTAAAAGCGTTGTGGCGGTTGGCGGTCGGGCCCCCCATCACGTAGTGGGCAGCCGCAGTGCCTTTGCGCAAAACGACCAGCATCATGGGTACATCGGTGTGCTGAATCGAATATATCAGAGACTGGCCCAGTCCCAGCAGTTCAGCTTTTTCAGCGATGTCCCCCACATCGATGCCGGAGGTGTCCTGAAACCATATGATGGGTACCCGGTCCCGGCCGCAGAGCGTCACAAATTCATTCATTTTGATCAACCCCTGGCGGTAAAGTTTGCCGCCGATACCCGGGTAATCCGCATATTCCGGGTAGTCTTCACCCAGATACCCCTGCCGGTTGCCGATGACGCCCACCAAAAATCCGTCAATTTTGCAAAGGCCGGTGTAAACTTCCGGACCGTATCCGGGTCGAAATTCCATGTGTTCGCTGCCGTCCACCAGGCGGGACAGCACTTCGTCAAAATTATACATCTGTTTCTGATTGAAAGGCACCAGGCGATACAGGTCTTCGGCTTCAAAACGGGGCGGCTGGGGCGCGGCCACTCTGAAAAACTTGGGATGATAGGCCGGCATATCCTGCATATAATCTTTCAACCCGTCCAGTACGCCGGTTTCTTCTTCATAGACATACCGGAAAAATCCGGTTTCATCATAGTGGATTGCGGCCGAGCCCGGCGGCTTGGCTTTAAACTGCTTGGCCGCTTTGATGAGCGCTTCGGCGCCCTCCTCATCAAAATAGCCCTTGGGTGACATACCGCTCAGGATGCCGCCACCCCCGACGGCAATGTTGCAGTTTTTGTGGGCAAAGAGAATGGTGGGACTGATGCCCTGGTAGCCGCCACCGGCAGGATTGGTGCCGTAAATGGCGGCCAGTATCGGTATGCCCAACTGGTTCAGTTCGGCATGCCGGAAAAAGGTGGTCCCACCGCCGCGGCGGTTGGCGTAAAATTTTTCCTGTTCGGTCAATTTGACGCCACTGCAGTTCACCAGCCAAACCAGCGGTATATTCAGACGCGTGGACAGATCGGTTGCCCTGAGGATGTTTTCGTATTGGCCCGGCAACCAGGCCCCGGCAAAAACCTTATTGTCAAAACCGATGATCACCGCCCAGCGTCCGGAAATTTTACCCAGACCATCAATGACGTTGCTGGTACCCTCAGCGTTATCTGCCGGATTTAACAGGGTGTGCAACGGGCACCAGGTCCCCGGATCAACCAGATAGCGCAGGCGCTGCCAGACGGTCATCTGCCCGCGGGCATTAATTTTTTCTTCCGGGAAACCCGCCTGTTTGACCTTTTCAACCTCTTTTTGAACTTCGTTTTCGATTTCCTTGATCTGCTCGACATTCTTGGCGCTGCTCTTGATTTGACCCGGGTTCAACTGGCTGCCGAACCGGGTCATTTTTTCAAAATAGGGTCTCATTGGCGTTACTCCCCATTGGTTATTGGGTTTTTACTTGGAAACGGGTTTCTTGTTGCCGACCTAAGTGTGTCGTTTTTTTCAGTTTGGCTTATATTCTTTTCGCGCTGGGGCGGGGATCAGCATCGCCCCCCAAAGTGGGTATCCGGCACGGGGGCACTATTTACCGGACGATTCCAGCGGCCACAGGCCCTTTTGCACCAATACGCCTTTCAATATTTTCAGAGCCGAATTGACGGTCGGGATGCCGGCATAGGTGAAGGTCTGGAAAATAGTTTCGGAGATTTCCTCCGGCCGGCAGCCGACGTTCAAAGCGGCCTGGATATGCAGCCGCAGCTCATCCGAACGGGAAAGAACCGTCAGCGCTGAAATGGTTATCAGCTGGCGGGTTTTATGGTCAAGTTTTTCCCGCGCATACAACCGGCCGGTGATAAACAGCGAAAATTCCCGGGCCAGCTCGCTATCAAAAGCCCGCCAAAGCGCATATGGTCGTTCATCCGGAACATCCTTGAAATAAAGTTCGGCGGTCTTCCGGGTTTTTTGTTTTAAGTCGTCGTCCATCTAAACCTCCGATATGAAATTTATCGGTTGGCCTTGCGAATCCCCAGTTGATCGAGCGCAATAATCCATTTACAGATGTTGGCCGATCCTTCCACCATCGTGTAGGTGGGGGCATCACGGAAATAGCGTGCTACCGGGTACTCGGGGGAATAACCGTAAGCGCCGAGGATGCGCATGGCATAGTTGGCGCATTTGGTCACCACCTCGCCGGCAAAATATTTGGCCTGGGCAACATCCAGCCCGTTGTTCAGCCGTCCCTGGTCCTTAACCCAGGCCGCTTTGTAGACCAGCAGGCGGGCCGCCTCGATTTCCGCTGACATCTGGGCGATCATATCCTGATTCATTTGGAAATTACCGATGGGCTGGCCGAATTGTTTGCGCTCTTTGCAATATTTGATGGCTGTATCCAGGCAGGCCTGTGCCAGGCCGACGGCCCCGGCAGCAGCCGACAGGCGGGTGTGATTCAGTGAACTGAATAAAATTTTGGCGCCATCTCCGGGTTGGCCCAGAATATTTTCTTTTGGAACCGGCGTGTTGGACAGGAATACCTCGCCGGTGGGAGACGAATGGGACCCCATTTTGTCCAACGCCGTGGTTTTGACGCCATCGAAATGTTTAAGTTCTACCACAAAAGCCGACAGTCCTCTGGAGTCTTTGGATCGATCACTGTAGGCATAGTAGATGATTACATCGGCAATATTGGCATTGGATATCCAGGTTTTGGAACCGTTTAAAAGCCAGTGATCACCATTTTCCGTTGCCGTGGACTGCATCGACATGACATCCGAGCCCGCGTCGGGTTCCGTAATGCCAAATCCGCCCATATAGTCGGCATTGACCAGTTTGGGGATGTATTTTTTCTTGGCGGAGTCAGTGCCATACATGTAGATCGTATAGGCGCATCCCAGGGTCTGCATATTGACCTGTACCCGCAACGAACTTGAAGCCCGGGCGATCTCTTCGGTCACGATCATGGCCGCCAGCCAGCCCATGTCTTCGCCGTCATATTCTTCAGGAATGATCGTGCCGAAAAATCCAAGTTCGCCCATGGGCTTGATGGCCTCTTTATAGGGGAAATAGTGATCGGCATCCCACTGGTCTGCATGGGGCGCAATCTTTTTGGTGGCAAATTCACGGACCGCTTTCCTGAGCATCTCCAACTCTTTGCTTAATGCAAAATGCATGCGCTTCCTCCTTGAAATTTATAGCAGCGCCGGGCCGATTTAGCGGGCCGGCAGCATCCGTCAGTTTCACGATATCAAACAATGTTAAGTAGCTAATTTATAGCTATGCCCCGGTTTTATTGTCAAGCGCTTTTCATTTCCACCGCCCCTGGTCCGGAGGGCGATAATCCCTTGACAACCGGTGGCACCTTCTGGTTTAAAATTCAGCCGTCGCTGTTCGATTGTCACAGGCGATGCGGATCGGATCCAACCGGGCCCAAAATCAGCAAACAGCGATTAAACCGCAGGGTTGTTTACAGAACCGGATTTACCGGCCCGCTTATTATCCGGTCTGCAACCGCCCTGATGGGTTGATAAAAAGGAAAGACCGATGAATAACCGTCAGGATAAGGTAATGGGGCTTTCCGAAGCGGTCGACCGTATGGTCCCAGACGCCAGCCATATTTCAATCGGCGGCTTTACAATTAATCGCAATCCCATGGCCGCCGTTTACGAGATCATGCGGCAAAAGAAAAAAGACCTGCATCTTTACGCCCATTCCAATGGCCAGGGCGTGGATGAGCTCATCGGTGCCGGATGTGTTTCCAGGTTGGAGATTGCTTATGGCGGCAGTGGTCGGTTCGCCCCGACCTGCGTTCGATTCCGTAAAGCCGTTGAAAATGGCCGGCTGAAGGTGGAAGATTACTCCAATTATCAAATGACCCTGCGATTTATGGCCGGTGCCATGGGCGTCCCTTTTTTACCGACCCGTTCTGGCCTGGGTACTGATATCATTGAAAAATGGGGTTTTGCAAACAGGGTCCGGCAGCAAGACCCCAGGCTTCCGGATAAAAAACTGGTGGTTTTGGACAATCCTTTTGGCACCTGGACCGAAACACGACAGGTTGTCCTGGTACCGGCGATTCGTCCGGATGTCACCATCTTGCATGTTCAGCAGTGCGATCCGCAGGGAACCGCCCGTATTGAGGGTCTGACTTTCGCAGATGTCGAGCAGGCCAAAGCGGCCCGCCAGGTGCTTATCACCTGTGAACGACTCGTCGAAACCAAAACGATGCGTCAGGATCCGGATCGCAACCAGATCCCATTTTACAGCGTCGATGCCGTGGTGCCGATTCACGGTGGTGCCTATCCGACGGCCTGCTATGGTTGCTACGACTATGATCCGGTCTATTTGAACCAATACCGAATAGCGGCCGGAGATGAGAAGCGCTATCAAGCCTACCTGAAGAAAAATGTGTATGCTGTGCCCAACCATGCCCGGCTGCTCGGGCAAGTAGGCAAGGATCGCTTTGAAGCGCTTAAGGCCGACCCGCGCACCGGGTATGCCACCGGACTGGATCGGCATTAGTGTGCGCATTTGACCCGCAAAAGGGACTGATGTCTTTGAATCGGCTGACACGAATTATTTTCATAAATTCCAAACACCAAATTGGTATAACCCCTGCAAGCAAGGTAACACAGGCGCATGCACGCTTACACGGCTCGAGAAATGATGACCATCGCTGCTGCCCGCCGCATCCGGGACGGTGATATCGTTTTTTGCGGAACCGGTATATCCATGCTGGCCGCAATGGCGGCCAAACACATCCATGCTCCGGACAGTGTGATCTTCTTTGAAACCGGCGCCATCGATTCATCTCTGGAGGAAATACCCCTGGCGGTGGCAGACTCGCGGGTGATGTTTGCCACCGCGGTTAACGGGAGCCTGGCCGATGCCTTTGCTATTATGCAAAACCGGAGATTGAGCCGCAATATCGTTGGGATTCTGGGGGCGGCCCAAATCGATCCGTACGGCAATCTAAATTCGACGGTAATTGGTGATTACGATCACCCCACCGTGCGTTTTTCAGGCAGCGGCGGTGCCGCTGACGTGGCATCTTTTATTGGTCGGACAATTATTTTCATGCAGCATGAAACGCGCAAATTCGTTCATCGGGTTGATTATATTACCAGTCCCGGCCACCGCATCCGGGGTCTTGAACGCCATGCTCTGGGGCTGCCTTCCGGCGGTCCGGAAGCGGTGATAAGCAATCTGGCGGTCATGGGATTCGATTCGGTAAGCGGCCGCATGGTCCTGGAAAGGTTGTATCCCGGTGTCACGACGGAACAGATCCGCAGCAATACCGGTTTTAAGGTTGATTGCACGCGCGCCCGCGCGATCCTGCCACCTTCGGCCGATGAACTGCATATTTTACGGGAGCGGTGTGATCCCCAGCGCCTGATTCTGGGGTAGCTGTCCCGCAAGCGACCCCTTGTTCTGTTTCTTTAATATTTTGCATTCAACATTCGATGTTGAACGTTCGATGTTCGACGTTCATTTTTTAAAGCCATCTTCTGTTGCCGCCGTATCGTAACCTGGCGCTAATGATGTCCGTTTTTGCATTTGATCACGATCAACGTGACATCGTCTTCGGGTTCGTTGTTGCCCCGGAAACGGTTTAAATCATCAATGACGGTGTTTACGATCTCATCGGCACTGGCCCTGGCGTTGCTGCGGATGATGTCCAGAATCGGCTGTTTCCCGAACATGTTCCCTTTTCGATTGTGTGTCTCCCAGATGCCGTCAGTCCCCATGAACAATATCTGGGCGCCGTCCAACCCTTGCTGCTCGTTTTCTTGATAATGCCAGTTCAAGTCAACGCCCAGGGCCAGACCCGGTCCGCGCAACTCGGTGAACGTATCGGTCTTGATGTCATAATGGATCGCCGGATCGTGTCCGGCACGGACCCACTGGATCCGGCAGCGACTTGGATCCAGAACGAGGTAGTACAGCGTCATGAAGTGGCCGGATTCATGCAGATCGCGGGTCAGGTGCCAGTTGACGTCACCGATCACTTGCGAGAGGGATCCGGGTTGATACGCCCGACTGCGCAGCAACGCCCTGGCCGTGGTCATCAGCAGGGCCGCTTCGATGCCGTGGCCGGTAACATCACCCACCACAACGGCCAAATGGGGGTCTTTTTCCTCGGGCAGATGAATTAAATCATAGTAGTCCCCCCCGGTTTCACTGCAATAGATACTCCGGGCAGCGATGTCGAAGTGTTCGAGCGGCGGAATGGTTTGCGGCAGTAAATTGAGCTGAATTTCATTGGCCAGGGCCAGCGACTGTCGCACCAGTTGGTTTTTGCGTTTGATTTCCAGATGGGCCCGCTGCATTTCACGGTTGATTTTGCGCAGCAGGGCGTCATTGAGGTCTTTATTTACTTCAAGACGTGCCCGATAGTATTCCGAGCGCCTGAGCTTTTTTTGTAAAAACAGGTTTTCCCGGCGCAAGTGATCCAGCTCGGTGACCGGGACATCGGTTGACCCCTCCGGTGCCGTCAGATGCAGTGCCGGTGGCGCCAGGGCGGATTTTTGCGGGGCGGCCAGGGGCGTGCCGATCATGACCGTCACAAGGGTGCAATTGTGCAGCAGACTATCCCTGCGGTAATTAAGCGGGGCCAGTTCTCCAAAGCAATAGAACCCGAATATCGGCAGGTCGGCCGGCAGTTGCTGCTTTAGAATCTGCAACTCTTCAGGTGTCCGGGTGCCGAGCAGTTGCTTGCGGGTGGCGCAGGAAAAGGCCAGGGTGAGTGCCGGTTGCCAGTCCGGGGTCAGGTGCATGTTGACGGCTGTAATGGCGTTTTGCGTATCGGCCAGAATGCGGTTGCGGGTCGCTTCGGTCAGCTGAACCATGCGACCCTGGCCGATCGGTCCGGAAAAAACGATGCTGCCATCCTCATCGTTGTAATCGGCCGGAGAACGAATGAAAAAATGTTCATGGTCGTCCTCGTAGACAGCCAGCGGAAATTCCGGCGCTGGAAATCGGTGCTGTCCGAGGTAGGAGCGGTAAAAATCCAGGGCCGGCATGTTGCCAATACGTTGCACGGCCTGCCCGGATGCTTGCGTTACCGTCGTGCGCGTACCGATCGGCCGCCAGCTGTTGCTGATGCTGAAGGCAAAGCGCAGATCACCGCTGAACAGCAGCAGGACCACCGCATCGGTAAGTATTTCAGACCGGAAAAACTGCAAGGTCGATCGCTCTTCTTCATACTGGCGACTGGGTACGCCGCCGAAAACCGGACAATCCGGTCCCAGGCGATCATTCAAAGCCTTGATAGCGGCACTGGGAGAACCCGTGAGTCCGTCCGGAAAGACCAGGCAAAAACAAGGGCGGCCCTCCAGGCCCCGGCGGGCCTGATTGACAGCTGCCTCGATCGCTGCTTCCGGATTCAGGGAAAGGTGTCGGCCATGGCCGGCCCCGATGAAGATACGATCAGATTGAAACATGACCAGGTTTACCGAATCATCACTGAAACCGAAATCAGATGAAAATTCGCCGCCGGTGGTGCACCCTATCAGCTTGATATCCGGGAACTGATTGAGTGTTTCGGCCAGCAGAAGCCGATGATCGAAATCAGTCCCCGAAAACACAAGCCCGGCCTGCGGGCGGGAGCCCTTCAGCTTGCGGGCGCAGTGTCTAATCGCCGTCCTGATGGCCGTACGGGTGTCGAGGTCTTCTGACTGGCCGACGCTGACTGTGAGCATGGCTATCCCTTTGGGTTCGATTTTTGTAGGCGTTCACAGGTTCAATGGTCATAAGGCACCGTTCCGGAGCAAAAACATGAGCTGAACCGCTGACGTCCGGAATGCAGGCAACACTACCCAATGCGTCTCATAGGCTTATCCTAAGCACCATTGGTTAAATTTCCAGGTGTACGGACTGGATCAGGAGATGATGCGGACCAGTTCAGAGGCCGGCACCAGCCGGACCTGTTTTTTAAGCTCCGGCAGCATCTGGAGCAGAACTTTGTAGGTTGTGCGGGATGGATGGGCGATGCCGATGGCTTGACCGCGATGCCGGGCAATTTTAACCAGTTTGTTGAGTTGTTTGCGAATAAATTCGGGATTATACTCGTGGTCAATGAAGACATCCCTTTCTGCAAAGGGTATCTGAAATAGTCGGGCCGAAGGCCGGCACAGGGTTTTGGCGGTTGAGCGGCTGTCAATAAAATACAGATTCCGTTTTTTTAGTATGGTAAATACCTGATAGATCTGATTGGACTCGGCCGTTAGCCGGGAGCCCATATGATTGTTGACCCCTTTGGCATGGGGTATGTCGGCCAGGTTGCTTTCCAGCTGCCGAATCAGCTCATCGGGCCGCATATTTGAAAGCAGTGCGCCCGGTCCCGGGTCGACCGACGGATATTCGATGGGTTCCATCGGCAGATGCAGCATTATTTCAATCCCATTTTTGTGGGCGTCTTCGGCGATGGCCCGGTTGTGTGGGCTGTGGGGTAGAATCGAAAAGGTTAAATTGGCATCGAGGGCCATTAATTGGCGAGCAATTTTCCGGTCGTAACCAAGATCATCGACGATAATGGCGACCCTGGGTCGATCGAAAACCGGCGGTATTTGCGGCAGCGGCTCCGGCATTTCTTCGCCGGGATAGACCTCATACTGCGGTGTTGGAATGGGCCGCTTTACGGTGGCCGACGGTTTGGGCGCCAGGCCGGGCAGGTCGACCACCGGCGCTTTGCGCAGCAGGTAATAATGGGTCAGAAATCCGGCCGCGATCACCAGCACAACAAGAATAATCAACCCGCTGATCATTTTTAACAGCACCGTTGTTATCGAGCTGCTTTTACGGGATTTTCTTTTTTTTCGCTTCTTGCGGTATGATCGTTTTCGCGCCAAAGGTATCGATCAAAAAGTCAAAATTATTTCAGATTGAAGCGGAGCGCCTAGAAATTGACGGTTTGAAAACTATCCTTTCAATTCCTTGAAAATATCGTAGCTGATGAGTATTTCAAGGGCACGCATGACCTGATTGTCGGTTTGCAATCGTTCGGCTGTCAGCGGACCGACGCTGAGGTTTAGACGCCGATTGTTTTCCATTTCCGGCTTGGCGTCATTGTTTTTGTTTTCCGGGGATTTTTGTTCACCTTTTGGATCGGCTTCCAGGTGATTGCGCAAGTCCTTTTCTTTTACACGGCCGTCGCTACCGTTTGTATCCTCGGTCTCGATGATTTTGTGGTTCAATACGATATCCGGTTCGATGCCTTTGGCCTGTATGGAATGTCCGCTGGGTGTATAATAACGGGCGATGGTCAGTTTTAAACCATAACCGTTGCGCAGATTTTCCACGGTCTGCACCGATCCTTTGCCAAACGACGTGGTGCCCAGCACCAGGGCCCGTTTGTGATCCTGCAATGCGCCAACCACAATTTCCGATGCGCTGGCGCTGCCGCCATTGATAAGCGCTACAATGGGATAATCGCGCGCAGTTTGCAACGGTTTGGCTTTGAATACACGGGTATTGCGTTTCTGACGGCCCTTTATGGACAGGATGGTTCCCTGGTCCAGAAACATATCCGATACACGGATGGCCTGCTCCAACAGTCCGCCGCCATTGTCGCGCAAATCAAGTACCAGACCTTTCAACGGCTGTTTGTCATTTTCCATTTTATCAAGGGCTTTTTGCAGGTCCCTGGTCGTACTGCTGTTGAAATTGGTAATGCGAATATAGCCGTATCCGGGTTTTAAAAGGGACGCCTTGATACTCTCGATAGGGATCACATCTCTGACCAGATTAAAATCCAACGGTTCTTTGGCGCCTTCGCGCAATACGGTGACATTTACTTTGGTGCCCTTGGGGCCCCGCATCAGATTGACGGCCTGGCGCAATTCTTCCACCGGTTTACTGTCTACTTTGATGATCCGGTCCATGGCTTTGATGCCGGCTTTGTGTGCCGGGGTTCCCACGATGGGGGAGATAACCGTGACAAACCCGTCACGCATGGTGATGTGGATGCCGATGCCGGTGAACTTGCCTTTGGTGTCGATACTCAAATCTTCGAAGGCTTCGGGCAGCAGCAACGCCGAATGCGGGTCGAGACTGCGAACCATGCCCTGGACCGCTTTTTCGATTAATTGCTGGGATTCCACATCATCCACATAGTTTTTTTGGACCAGTTCGATGACTTCAGTGAATAGTTTCAGCCCGGGATACGTTTCGTCATTGTCTGCGGCCAGTTTTTCCTGTGAACCGAAGCCAACGACCCAGAATATGACGGATATGGTTACGGCCAGCCAGAGGATCGTGTGCCGTTTTCTATGCAATGCCATTTATTGCTCCTTTTGCTGATATGCGTGCTCGTGTTTTGGCCGGGCTTTCAGGCAGTATCATTGTGTTGGGGATGCGCTCAAAAGCGGCTAGTCATCTTGTTAATTGGTTTGTCTTGCTTTTATCCAATCGATCGGATCGAGCGGTTTACCATGGTGTCTTAATTCAAAATACAAGGCCGGACCATACAGAGAACCGGAATCCCCGACGGTGGCGATGCGTTCTGCGGTTGTGATCTATTCGCCCTTTTTCTTGTGCATCTCTTCCAGATGGGCATACACGGTATAGTAACTGGCACCATGATCGATAATGATCATTTTGCCGTAACCCTTGAACCAATCCGCATACAATACATTTCCGGTAAACACGGCTTGAACGCTCGCGCCTTTGCGGGCTTCGATATCAATGCCGTTGCGGAAATTGGTCACATTAAATTTCCGATTTTTATACGGTCCGAATAAAGAAACTATCTTACCCTCGACCGGCATTTTAAGCAAGCCCTTTTGCTCGTCAAACGCCTGTAAAGTTGTGTCTGCAAGCGTTTTTTGCGCATTCAGCGCTGCAATCGTGTCATCGAGCACTGTTGCGGCGGCCTTCAATGACGCCAGGGCGGCCTTTTCAAGGGATCGTTTTGTGCGAACATCTGCAAGTAAACGGGAGCGCTCCGATTTTTTACGTGAAAGCTGTGCCAGCCGGGTTTTCATCTTTTTTTCGGCCGCGTGTTTACGTATCTGCTGATCGCTTAGCTGACGCAATACCCTTTTCAGTTGTCGTTTGTCGGCCTGCAGTTTTTCGCGGTTATCCTGATCGTACGCAAGAATTGTTTCCAGGTTTTTTTTCCGGTAGATCATTTCGTAAAATGTTCCGGAGGAAGCCAGAAACTGAACCGATCCCAGATGATTGAGCTTGTAGAGGGCTATCAGACGCTCGGCGGCATATTCTTCATTGATTTCGATCTGCTGCGCCAGTTTTTTGTATGCGGTTCGCGTGGCCTCAATTTTTTTTTCCAGATTGGCCAATCCTTTGCGTCTGTAATCAATTTTCTTTTTGTGTTTGTCTATGGTGGTATCGATTTTATTTAAACCCATCAGCAGGTTAACTTCTTTTTGAGTGTATTTGGCCACTTCCGATTCTGATTTTTGTATTTTACGGCTGATGACACCTGATTCAATTTCCAGTTGTACAAACCCTTTTCCGGCCGGCGGATTGACGGGCAGCTCTTTTTCCTGCTCCGGCCCGGTACCCAGGTCTATTATGTGCACGGCCTGGTGTTGATTGAAAACATATCCGGTTTGCTTGCCGTAGCTGATTTTTAACCAATCGTTTTGCAGCTCGAGAATCTTGACCTCCGAGCCGCGTTTCAGCATGGCAATCGGCGATGCATCCCGCCGGGGCAGCGACCGCAGTTTAAGGGTCTTGGCGGTGATGATGCCGATCATCTCGGCCGCCGCGGCTGATAAAATGCCAGACTGAAAGGTAAGCAGGATAATGATCAGTGCAATCAATGACTTAAATATCGCGTGCGGTCGAATCATGATGGTAACATCCGTGTGTCAGGCAGCCGACAGGGCTGGCTGAAGCTTAGGCTTTTAAAAATTGTTTGAGTGACAGATAGCATCCCAACCATCCAACGATCATGCTGCTCAAAATGATGGCAGCCAGTGTAAACGGAGGTAAAAAACGCAATTGCAGCGTACCCACGATTAAATCTTTCTGGAAGTTGGCGGTTATAACCAGAAATATCACGAAAAGCGCTGCGATACCGATGATGCCGCCCATCGCACCCTGAATCATGCCCTCGATGTAAAAGGGCGCTTTAATAAAGCGGTCTTCGGCACCCACCAGGCGCATGATTTCCACTTCTTCCCGGCGAGAATAAAGAACCAGGCGGATGTTATTGGCCACAAAGAAAACGGCAGCCATGAAAAACAGGATGCCCAGGCCGTAACCGGCCAGGTTGAATAAATTGATGATGTGCGTGAACCTTCCCAGCCAGCGCTGACCGTATTCGACCCCATCGAACTGTTGAATTGCCTGAATCTGGGTTGATATGCGTTCTATCTGTTTTTCGTTGCTGGCAGATAAATCCAATTGGATTTCCAGCATATCCGGCAGCGGGTTTTCTCTTAGATTTTCAAGCAGTGAGGCGTGCTGTTTCATCTGCTGTTTCATCCGTTTTAACCCGGCCTCCTTTGAAATGAAGCGGGTTCTGGCCACACCCTGAATATTTTGAAGTTTTTTCTGCAGCCCCGGGATTTCGGCATCCGCCATGCCGTCTTTCAAATAGACCATGATACGGACGCCCTTTTTCCAGGCATTGATCAGGTCGCTGGTGTTGATGTAAAATAGCGCAAAGGCACTGACAATAAGGATAGACAGTGCGATCGTGACAATGGTCACCATATTTAGAAATCGGTTTTTACGGATGTCCTGTACGGCGCGATTGAAATAAAGGGTCAGCATAATGATTACCGTTGGCTCGCTGATGGCCAATGAACAGCTTGAATTGTATTATATTTCCGGTAGTGTCGTCAAACGACCGGCATTGAGGTAGACGACACGGCCACCGGTTTTGCGAATCAGTTCCTTGTCATGGGTCGCAATCACCACCGTTGCACCGCGGGTATGAAAGCCTTTGAGCAGATTAAACACAAAGCCGGCGGCTTCGGCATCCAGACTTCCGGTGGGTTCATCGGCCAGAATGATTTTCGGATCTCCCACCACCGCCCGTGCAATTGCCACCCGTTGTTGCTCGCCGCCTGAAAGACTGGGCGGCAGGGCATTGATGCGCTGCTCCATACCGACGGTGCGCAGGACACTTTTGACCTTTTTCTGGATCAGCCGACGCTTCTGACCGGCCGCTTCCAGAACCAGTGAGACGTTTTCATAAACCGTTTTGGAGGGAATTAACTTGTAATCCTGAAAAACGATTCCGATATTGCGTCGCAGGAAAGGGACGCGTTTGCGCGGAATCCGTGAAAGATTTATGCCGTCGATGAGAATCTGCCCCTCAGTTACCGACTCGGCCATGTAAGCCATTTTAAGCAGGGTTGTCTTACCGGCGCCGCTGGGACCGCTGATAAACAAAAATTCGTTTTTATAAATGTCCAGGCTGATGTCCACCAGCGCCGCTCTCGGTCCGTAGTAGCGCGAAACGTGGAACATGCGAATGATAGCGTTCTTGTTTTCGTTTTCGATCATTCCAGGATTTCCAGGCTCACTGCTTTTTCAAGAAATGCCTTGGCGATTTTGAAATCGTACAACGCGTTGAAATAATTGGTTTGTGTACGGGTCAGCAGGTTCTGGGCCACCAGCAAGTCGGTGGATGTGGCCACCTGTTCTTTAAAGCGTTCATCGGTAATGCGCATGTTTTCCCGGGCCTGCTCGATGGCTTTTTCAACCGCCAGGATGTTTTTTTCGGTTTCCTGGGCTCTCAGGTAAGACCGTTCAACTTCAACCCGGATCTGATCGTAAGTGTTTTCCTTTTCAAGGCGGGCCTGGGTCAGACGGCTTTGACTTTCGCTGGCAGTGTATTTTGTGCGCCCCCATTGCCAGAAATCCCAGGAGGCTACGCCTCCGATAGCCCAGCCTTCGTTGTCAAAAGCAGCATCGGAATCCGAGAGCGTCCACAGGCTGCTCTGCTTAAACCAGCTCCCCTCCAAAGACAGGGTGGGATAGTAAGTGCTTCGGGCAATTTTCAGTTCTTTTTCGGCGATCTGAATATCAAGGTCGGAAATTTCTAACTCGTAGCGATTGCCGTCCGCCCGATTCAGGTAAAACGCCAGATCGTTCTGCAATGGCTCATAGGATTCGATGTCAACCAGCTCGACCGATGCGTTTACCGGGCGTCGCAAGACGATATTGAACTGTGATTGGGACAGGGCCAGTTGATTCTGGGCCGTGATGAGTTCCTGCCTGGCGTTGGCCAATTCGACCTGTACCTGGAGCAAATCGTTCAAAGGCCGCATGCCGACCTCATAAAAGTTACGGGCAACTTCCACCTGTGATTCAACCAGTTTGACCGTGTTTTGGGCCACGTCCACCAGTTTGGAAGCTTTTAATACTTCGAAATAGGCCTGCTTGGTCAGAAAAATGACTTCCAGGCGGGTTACCTTTTCACCCAGGCGCGCAGCATCCAACCCCAGATTGGCAATTCGATACTGATTGATCAGGGCGCCGCCTTTAAAAATCGGCTGGCGGAATGAAGTGGAAAATTCAAATTCATCTTCCACACCAAAAGCAATCGGACCGATCGTAACGGCCTCATCGTTGCGGGTGTATTTATAGGAGGCATTGAAGGTTGCCAGCAGGTTAGACCGCTGCACGCGCGTATTGGCATCGGCCGCTGAAATCTCCGCCTGGGACTGCTGCAGCTGGATATTGGCCTCGATGGCCGCTTCAATGGCAGTTTGCAAATCGATTCTCTGCCGACTCTCCGAACTCTGGGCCAGGGCAAAGCCGATGAACGGGGATCCGACGATGACCGCCCACATGATGATCATGACACGATATTGCGCTAATTTATGCATCAGTTGATTCCTCTGGGTTTCGGTGTGAACAGTGCTGGTGATTGCATCTGCCGTCCCGCCGTCGGTTTGCCGGGGGCGGACGGCACAATACGCTTCAATGGCCGTCGTTTTGCATTTGACCTGGGTGGCGATTACTGTTAATGAAATATCGAGTTCAAGGAGTGCTGTCCCCAGTTTTCCTTGCTCGAAGCCTCCACTGATTCCCATTAAACCGGCTTCTTCCATTTCGGTGGAGGCTTTTTATATCTAATGACGCTTTGTAAATCAATATTTTCTTGGTTGCCGGACCCATCCTTGCCGGCTGCAACAAACCCTATAAAACTGCTTGGCTCGGAAATTCGCGATGAAACAGGAACTGATACAACTGCTCTGTGAAAAATCGTTCAAGTACAGCGCAGAACCGGTTTTTAAATTGGTGTCGGGGCGTCAGAGTCGTTTTTACGTCAACTGCAAACCAACCACTCTCAGTGCCCGGGGTATGTATCTGGTGGGCCATCTGATGTTTGAGGCGATCGCGTCGGCAAACATCACGGGTGTCGGCGGGTTGACATTTGGTGCGGATCCAATTGCCGTTGCCACCGCTTTTGCATCGGCATTGAAAGGCCGGGCGGTTAACGCGTTTTCCATCCGCAAACGGCAAAAGGACCACGGCATTGTAAAGTGGATCGAAGGCGATATGCGGGCCGGTGATCGTGTGGCGATTATTGATGACGTGGCCACGACCGGCGGATCGACCATGAAAGCGGTCCAGCGGGCGCGCGAAGAGGGGCTCAAGGTTGTCAAAGCCGTTATTCTGGTCGATCGACAGGAGGGGGGGCTGGACAATATCCGGAAAGCGGTTGACGATGTGACCGCCATCGTTACCCGCGATGAACTGATGCAGCACCTTGGTCAAGCCACCGAATAATATCAGAATAGACCAGACGCTGATGAAATCGCTATATCTGCGCCATTACGCGGATTTCAGTCAGGGATGTATGTCGCACAGGCGGTTTCCGATTCCCAGGCGCTGACCCGGCTGACTTTGACCGCGGGATCATTGATACAGCCCTGCAGCTGCGTGCCGATAAATCGGGCAATGTTCTCGGATGAAGGCGGACAGTCAGCATTGAACTGGGGCTGTTCATTGAGAAATTTGTGGTCCAGGCGGGCCATGATTTCACCCAGCTTTTTTTTAATTTCCCCAAAATCTACCAGCACACCGGCGCTGTTCAACTGTTTTCCTTTTACGAATACCTCAACCTTCCAGTTGTGACCATGCAGGTTTTCACATTTTTCAGCGACCATTTTCAACTGATGGGCAGCTGCAAAATGGGTGACAACTTTCAATTCGTACATGCGGATCTACCTTTTCAGACAGCGCTGGCCGAGTCACCCCTGAGGATGCTTTTAAGTTTGGTGGACAGCTTGCCGGATTCCAGTTTGGCAAAATCTTTCAGCAGTAATTCCTGTTTTTTGCTCAGATGGGTCGGCGTCTTGATAATGAACTGGAGGATCAGGTCGCCCCGGTTTCCATAACGCAGCGAAGGGATGCCTTCACCCCGCAAGCGCATTAGATCACCGGGCTGCGTCCCCTTTTTGACCGCTATATTTTTTTCGCCGGTCAGGGTCGGCACTTTAATTTTGGTACCCAGAGCGGCCTGTATAAACGTAATCGGTATCCGGCAGATGATGTCATTGTTATTGCGTTCGAAAAATTCGTGGGGTTCTACATGGATAAAGACATACAGATCGCCTGACGGACCGCCGTGTAAACCGGATTCACCTTCACTGGTAAGCCGCAGCCGTGAGCCGGTGTCGACCCCGGCCGGTATTTTCACGGCGACTTTCTTTTGCACTTTCACCTGACCATTGCCGCGGCATTCCAAGCAGGGCTGTGTAATGATCTGTCCCATACCGCGGCAGCTGCTGCAGCTTGTTCGGACGGTGAAAAATCCCTGGGTGCGCGACATCTGGCCGGTGCCGTTGCAATGATTGCATGTTTGCGGCTGGCTGCCGGGTTTACATCCGCTGCCGCTGCAGGTGGCGCAGGTTTCGGTTTTATCGATATTGATTTCTGTTTCGGTGCCAAATGCGGCCTCCATGAAACTGAGGGTCATATCGAAGCGTAAATCCGAACCCCGCTGTGTGCGGCTGCGTGATCGTCGGCCGCCACCAAATCCGAAGAAATCTTCGAATATATCACCGAAACTGGAAAATATATCTTCAAAGCCCCCGAAGCCCGAGAAGCCCGTACCTTCAAGGCCCTGATGCCCATACTGATCGTAGATACCTCTTTTTTGAGGATCTCGCAGCACTTCATACGCTTCGGCAGCCTCTTTAAACTTTTCTTCCGCTTCCTGGTTCCCTGGATTTCTGTCCGGATGAAATTGTAATGCCTGTTTACGATAAGCCGTCTTAATTTGTGCTTCATCTGCGTTGCGGCCTACGCCCAACACTTCATAATAGTCTCGTTTGGTTGTCATTGATTAAATAGGTCCGGTTTCGAAATGCTTCTGCAATGCTGGTTTATAACGAATTTCTTCTTCTCCAAAATGATACCGTAAATTAATGCAATTACCATGCTTGTCAATTCAGCATACGGATGCAAAATGGAAATATTTTAACCCCTTCTGTCGGCCATTGCAACGGTTTTGCCATTCTTGCCATGGGTCCAGATGTTGAAAAAAATCACACCGGCCAACATCATCATGGCACCCAGCGGGAATGCCAGGCGCAGTTGAAACAAATCCATCATCACGCCGGCGAGCATTGCCCCGGCCAGCATGCCCAGGCTGTGGGCCACCGTCAGGATTGACATGACCGATCCCATGGCTGCCGACCGGTCTCCTGTCAATACGGCAATGGCCATCAGGGCCGGCATGGCGATGCCGCCACCGATTCCAAATAAAAAACTGGCCAGCAGCATGTTCCCGAAACTGGCGGCCCAAAAAAAAGAAAGGACGGCGCCGCATACGATAATACCTCCCAGCGAGACCATCAGCCTGCGGTCGATACGGTCTGCCAGGTAGCCCATCGGAACGTGAATAATACCGCTGACACAGATGCCCGTCATCACCAGAAAACCGATAGCCGAGCTGGACAGAGACAGCTCCGCATCAGCCAAAACGGGTATGAAACCCCAGATAATTCCGATGCAGGCGGTGTATGCAAAACGAAAGGCAAATAGTCCGATGATCTCAGGATCGCGAATGATTTTTCGCCAGCGTGCCGGCGTTCTTTGGTGTCGGATAATTTTTTCCTGCTGGCGGGGTGGCAGAAAAAACTGGGTCAGCAGGAAGCCTATGAATGAAAGGGTTCCCATGCTCAAGAATGCGGCCTGCAAGCTGATCCAGTCACGGATGATACCGCCCAGCACCGGGCCGATGCTCAAACCGAGAAAAAGTGACATGTTAAAAAGGCCCATCGTGGTGCCTTCTTTTCCCTTTGGCGTGATGTCACCAACGTACGCCTGGATAACCGGCAGCAGCATGGCCGAGGCGATGCCTTGAATGAAACGGATAATGATCATGGCCGTGAGGTCTTCAAAGATCACGAAGGCGACCGATACCAGGGTGTACGCCAGCATGCCCGGAACGATGAAGGGTTTGCGGCCCCTTTTGTCTGAAAGGCGGCCGAAAACAGGCAGAAAAAAAGAGCGCGAAAGGGAAAAGGCCCCGAAAATCAAGCCGATCAGAAATCCGCTGGCACCCAGCGTACGGGCGTACACCGGCAGCAGCGGCACCACGATGCCGACACCGGTAACGGTGGCAAAAATCGCAAAAAAAAGGGCACAAAAAATAATCCGGTCGGTATTTGCCATAATCCATCCTGAAACATCGCCGCTTTCATACCACTCCGGTCAGTTGGGGCACAAGGATGTTTTTCGGTTGTGAAAAATACGATTCAAACCGTGCACGCGTGCGCTGCCGAGCATTCATTCCGCTTTTTATGGGGCGTCGATGGAAAAATTCCCCGCGCTCTCATTTAAACGCAAGCATGCCCTGATGGTAGAATTGGTCTCCGGTTGGGATTGATAGATTTGAGAAAGTAAGAAGAAATGGAGTGGGCGGGTCAGAGGGGAGTTGACCCGCCCAATCGAGGAAAGGAGGTTGAATTAGACACATCAGGTCAACCGACCTTGACGTATACTACATGCCACATTGTGGCATGTCAAGCGATTTGTTCATATTTTTTTTCGTATCGATTGATTTTATTTAGAACCGACTTGGCGGTTACGAACTGAATTTTCCGAAAACTGGTCAGGGTGCTACCCAATCTTTGTGAAGTTTATTGCCCATTTTTTATCACGATGCGATTCGGAAACCGTGAATAGAGACTTATACACCTGAAAATAATATTAAAATTTATTTTCTAGCCGGTGGCACAAAGCTTGCTATCTATAAAGACCGTGCACAGTGTGCGCACGGAGATTTTCTTTCGCATGAGGGCGGTCTTTGGCAGGACCGCCCATTCTTTTTTGATGGTCCGGTGCGGGACTTGCTAAGGTAAGGAAAAAATGGGCAGGCACCCGGCAATCAACGCAACATTAGGATCGGCAGTACCCAGAATCAACAGTCGCTTGAGCAGTATCCGTATGAACAAGAACAACAGATGTCGGAAGAGCAGTCACTTGAGATCAGCTGTAACTTGCCGGTGTGCCTGCACACACCTGGTTTTTATACTGATGTGAAGAGCCCGCTGCTTTTTTGAATGACTCAAGCACCGGTCGATACATTTGCCCTTCAGCGGTCAAAAGAAAAGCCGGACAACTTTACCAGGTTGCCCGGCCTTCTAAGCGCTTGTTTTGTTCCGAGGCAACCCGGCTGTCTCAGTTGAGGCTGAGACCCGTGGCTTTCCGTCACTGGCTTGCGCCAGTTTTGGCTTTATCTGATATGGCTTTTCAATTTTGTAAGCAAAGTATAGCAGAAGCAGAGGTTTTCGTCAAGCAATATGACTTTTGACATACTTTGCAACGCAAACAGCTGTATTTGATCTCTATCCGCTCGGTGAGCCCCGCAAAAGAGCAGCGGGATATAAACAAGGCCGAAAAGAAATAAACCCAAATATAATTATTGCCGCATCAGTAACCGGCGGCCCTGTTACCGGTTGGTCGCAGCGATTCAAATTTCTGGGGGAGCAAGATCAGTCCGATAAAGATCAGCCCGGCCAAACTGACAAGGACCTGATTGGGCCAGAAGGCAATCTGCGATACGGTCTCGGCTGTCTGCGGCACGATGCCTTTTGCCAGGGCGGCTGCCTCGGCGGCGGCTTTGGCCAATAGTTGGTCTTCCGTTAATATTTTTTCGACGCGGGCAGGTCCAAACCAGTTGACCATATCCGTACCAAGGCGCGGAAACAGGAGCATGAGGGCCGCCATGGCACTGACGATGCGCTTTAAGCGGGTCAGCGGTTGCAGGTAATAGCCCTCCCAGGTTACCACAAATGCAAACAGCCCGATGGTGGCACTAACGGCAATCCAGATCACTTCATAGGCCGGACCTTCAAACAAAATCGGCGTGTATGCGAACAACAGCGGGATAATATAGAGCCCCTTGGCCAATTTCCAGGATTTGATTCCTGTCTCCAGCGGCTTGGCGTGCGCCACGCCTGCAGCCGCATAGGCCGCCAGGCAGACTGGCGGTGTCACGTTTGCATCCTGGGAGTACCAGAAGATGATCATGTGAGCGGCCAGCAGGCTCATACCGAGTTGTTCAAGGGCCGGTCCGGCCAACACCGCCAGAAAGATATAGGAGGCAGTGACGGGCAGCCCCATTCCCAGGACCAGTGAGGCCAGTCCCACCAGAATGATGGCCAGCAGTTTGTGCCCCATGGCAAGGGCCAGGACCTGTCCGGAAAAGGTGACCCCCAGCCCGGTGATGCCGGTAATGGCGATCACGATACCGGCGCAAATCAATATGGCCGCCGTGCTGGTTGCGTTTCTGGCGCCCAGATAAAGGGTATCCAGGATGTCCCTGGGACCCATGCGGGTTTCTTTACGAAACCAGCTGACCACAACGATGGCCAGAATCGCGATGCTGGCGGCATAGGTCGGCGTGAATCCGCGTACCAGCAGGCCCACCAGAAGCCCCACCGGTATCAGGAACACGGCCCCGCTTTTCAATACCTGCTTAAATGACGGCAGTTCTTCATCGGTTGCCGGTTTGAGTCCCAATTTCAGCGCTTCGATGTGGACGTAAAATCCGACGGTTAGAAAGTACATTATAGCCGGAATGGTAGCCACAGCGATAATATGCAGGTAGGAAATACCGGTCCACTGCGCCATGATAAAGGCGCCGGCCCCCATGATGGGCGGCATTAACTGTCCGCCGGTGGATGCCGCCGCCTCGACCCCACCGGCAAAAGCCGGACTGAATCCCAGCCGCTTCATCAACGGGATGGTCATCGAGCCGGTCGAAACGGTGTTGGCCACCGCCGAACCGGACACCGATCCCATAAAGCCGGAGGAGACCACGGCAATTTTGGCCGGTCCACCGATCCGTCTGCCGGCCAGCGCCTGGGCCAGCCGAATTATAAATTCACCCGCACCGGATTTGAGTAAAAAAGCGCCGAACAAGATGAACAGAAAAACATACGTGGACGAAATCGTGCAGATCGTTCCGAAAATGCCCTCATCGGTCAGGTACAGGCGGTACAGCAGGCGCCCCAGCGAAACGCCGCGGTAGTGAAATGTGCCCGGTATGATTTTCCCCAGGAACAGGGCGTAGGATAAAAACAGCATCGCCAGCAACGGTATGATCCACCCCGAGGCGCGCCAGGTTCCGATCAGCAGGATTACCATGGCGATGGCTGCAAAAATGAAATCACGCATGATCGGTACCGAATTGCGTTCCAGGTGAAGCTCCTGTTGGAACAGCAGAATGTAAAGCGTGACGACAACAGCCAGGATGCACAGCAACAGATCCACGCCCAGGCCCCGGTCGGGATGCCGTTTTGACCACGGATAAAGCACAAAGGCCATCGTCAGGACAAACCCTAAATGGATGGCATTCCGGAATATCGCCGGCATAACCATAAAATCGAGCGTGTTGACACCGATGTGAAAAACCGATGCACTCACGGCAATAATATAGAACACCTGAAACCAGATGCCGGTCAATTGCCGCGTGTGTGTGCTGACTTCACCACTGTCTTCGGGTTTGTTATCCAGGGTCTGTCCGTTTTGCTCGGCGGGCATTATACGTGTGTCCTTGAAAATTAATGGGCTACGAATTTTACGAATCAAATTAAAAAAAGACCCGGGCGATCTGGCCTGTTTCGTTACGGCGACGGCTGGCAGCCATGGATGGTCAGCAAGTCCACGGCTGCCGGATCATTATTTGGGAGGCACCAGTTCGGCCGGAATCGTCAGTCCGACTTCCTGGTAGTATTTCATGGCACCCGGATGCAGGGGTACCGGCAGACCGGAAAGCGCATTCTCCCTGGTAATGAATTTACCCATCTTGTGTACGTTTTTCAAAAAGTCCGGGTTGTCGAACAGCGTTTTTGTCAGCAGGTAGGCCACCTCATCGCTGACGTCTGCGTGGATCACCAGCAGGTTCGGTTGGGCAATGGTGCGGATATCTTTTTTCTGGCCCGGATAGGTCCCGGATTTTACGACGTAGCGGTAGCCCGGATAAGCGGTCGTCCGGTTAATCGCTTCCAACTGCTGATCGGTAAATTCCAGGACCTTTACCCTCAGACCCGGTGTGGCAAACAGGTCGGTTATGGCTGCCACCGGTGGACCGGCCGGGATGTTGGCGCCGCTGATCCGCTTGTCTTTCATGGCTTTAGCGGATTCGAAATAACCCAGGTATTCCCCCTTGACACTATTCCGGGTCATCCCCATGGCGGACATGATCGTCAGGCCGGAGCGTTCCGTCCCTGAGCCGGCCCTGCCAATGGAAAACCGCAGCCCTTTGATATCGGTCGGTGATCCCGATTTTACTTTATCGGCCAATACAACAAAGTGTTCCACATTGGGCCAGAGCATGGTAACGGATCGAATGGTTTTCAGTTCTTTGCCCTGGTAGGTGCCCAGGCCGTTCCAGACACTTTTGCCGAAAAGTCCCTGGAGAATCGCCAGGTCGACCTCTTTGCCCCTGAGCATATTGACATTCTCACCGGACCCGGCCGATGTAATGGCCTGGACCATAATACCGTGGTTTTTGGCCAGCCGGATGGACCACAAAGATGCCATGCCCACACCCATGGGGTAATAGGTTCCACCGGTGGTTGCGGTTGCGATCACCAGTGAGGTCGTTTGTTTTGCGGCCTGGACCGGTCCGGTCGATACCGCCAGCAGGGTGCTGAGGACCACAGAAATTACAATAACTGTCAGTCGATTCATGTTCTTCAGAGCCATAACGCATCTCCTTTTCAATGGGGTTAAAAATCCATTTATAATTAGAAACATTCCGGTAGATGTCAAACAACCGGCGATATTCTCCTCATGACACAAATTCGCCGGGATTTCAAAGCCCAATCACCGTCCGTCCCAATGCCATTAACTTAACAGATATGCCCCGTCTCTTCTGTTTTTTAGGATTTCCGGTCGAGACAGTGAAGAAGAGACAGCTTTCGTTGCTTTAGGCTTACGGCCCGGGCGTTTACGCTCC
>Ga0126335_1000111_pt1 | contig 37593 bp, 25 predicted proteins | sample OlaspJWI45metaG_FD_108409 | JGI IMG/M metagenome (GOLD analysis project Ga0126335, IMG submission 108409) | Marine gutless worms symbiont microbial communities from Oahu, Hawaii - Olavius sp. 1 OAHU.JWI-45 metaG | ecosystem: Host-associated > Annelida > Digestive system > Unclassified | place... | reverse complement strand
ACTCGCTGGGGAACACGACGGTATCTGAATATGAATTTGCTAACGGAACTTAAAAAAGAAGAAGTCGCAGCTTAACCGATGGGCCACCAAATCAAAAGTGCGAAAGATTCTTGACGCTACCGAGGACATGAATACCACTAAGAAAAAGTTTTTCTTATATAGTGTGGTGGTGGCATTGATACTATCTATGGTTTCTTTCGGATGCGCCACTGGGCCTAAACCCTCAACAATTCAAAGTAGTGGGCTTCCTAGACCAGGTGCTAAAATAAAAGTGGATAGTATTAGTAACAAAAGTGGGGCCGTTTTCGAATATAATATAGAAGACATTTTTAAAGATTCAATCGACGCGGCACTTAAGAAGGAGAAACTTATTGCAGATACAATCAAAAAGGAACCTGACCTGATCTTGTCACTTAATATTACGGAATATCGTCCAGGTAATGCATTCAAGCGATGGTTGCTTCCAGGTTACGGTGCCACAGTTCTTTCCGTTGATGGTGAGTTGAAGGATGCGAAAGATCGTAGTGTAGTTGCAACAATTTCGCACAGGCAGGGAGTATATGCCGGAGGTGCCTATTCTATTGGAGCTTGGAAGTATATTTTCAGTACTGTCGCTACTGATATAGCAAAAGATTTAAAGGTGAAAATCGAAGAAGGCGGTGTTTCTGAGGAAGGCGGTGCTTTCGTAATCAAATTACCTCCACATGCAGATGTTATTACAGCATCAGATCATAATCCATTGCCATATACAGTTTTTATAGATTCTTTTTCCGACAATCGACCACAGAAAAACAAAATCGGTATACGAACTGCATTAAAAGTTCCCATGGGAGATGTTTATTTTTATCACTCTGTGCCGGTATTTCTTCGAGAATCTTTTGCAACTGAGCTCCTTCAAAAAGGGTTTCGTATTGTGAATACTGGTGGTGATATCAGGATTCGTGGAGAAGTAGAAAAATTCTGGATTGAAACACCTGCTACTTTAACCTATTGGGACATTGTTGGTAATATTCAGTTAAAGCTGACTTTTGCCTCGGAAAGATTAAATGAGGGAAGTATTGAAAAAGTGTATTTGTGCAATCAAACAGCCCGTACCTATATTTGGCCCTCTGAAAAACTGTGTAGCCAGGTAATAGAAAACTGTATTAACGATTTGATGAACCAAATCAAATCAGACAAGGTATGGGAATCCGCGATAAGAGGCCAACCTAAGACTAAGAGTAAGAATAATCCTATGGCCATAACTGCAGCAGTTTCTCCAAAAGTTATCAAGCCAAAGGCGATTACACCAGATAATAAAACAATTTGCGAAGATAATTCCATCAAGATTGCACTGTTTCCGATGAATATTTTTTCTTCTGAATTAAATATTGGTAAAGGAAAGACTACTCAAAATAAGTTGATACGAGCGATATCAGAATATTCTTCTTATGATCCAAAAGTTGACTTTGCCTTATGCTACAAGCATCTTCCTGGATACAATGATAAAGCAAACATATTACGTAATATAAGCAATATAGAAAATGCAGACTTCTGGTCAAGAAAATCCTTCTTTTCCCAACCAGAACCAGACTGGAAAAGAGTACATACGGTAGGATTAAACACCGATGCAGACTGGGCTATATTTATTAGGGCAAACATTGCTCATTCAAACCCAACTGTCGTTGATGCTTATTTGTATAATTTCGAAACAAAAGAACTCATTATCAAGACACAAGAAACTGAAAGGTATTCAATCGCAGAAGTAGCTATTGAAATGATTAAAGAAGTTCTTGCTGGACATGATAGCTCGGCTTCCCCGAAAGCGGATAATTGATTGGTTTGAGACATACTTGCAGGAATAGATGTGGACACCTGAAGTAGAGACGACCGCAGCATTTAAGTATAATCCGAATCTGTCTCTGCTATATTTCCTAAACCAACGCAGGAGTTAGGCCCTTGTAATATTAGCAATATATCATATACACTATTCTTTGTCACTGAACACTACGACCATAAGTCCACAGTTACATGGTTAGGCAAAAGGATATAGATTGTCTGATATAGTCCACGCTTTGCCCAGATTTATAGTAATTACGGTAGTAAAATATCAAAAAGCTCAACTGGAAGGGTTTGCTGGGGCTCCCGGCAAGCCGGCACAATGCCCATGTCGGCCATCGGCCTTGAGTAACATGGGTCTTTCCAGGTGGACATGGCGCAAGTATTTAGTCTCGGCCTCCAGGGGGGCTGCTTCCAGCCAGGCCCAGTCGATGAAGTCTTCGGTGCCTTCCGTGATAGTGACGTACTGCAATCCGCGCGCGGTTATGTGCTGAAAAAAGTGACTGCCCTGAGAAGCATCGGCCTGGATAAGATCGCGGTTACGGATTTCGATGATGGCCCCGGCCTGGGAGATGTCCGCCCACCGCACCGGTATGCCCAGCCAGCGGTCGGCCGACCCCCAACGTCCGGGACCGACCAATAGGTACTTGCGATTTTCTTTTTTCAAGCGGGCGTTCAGTTGACCGATTTCCGCAGCGATGTCCCGGGTTACGCCGGCGTCAAACGCATCCGGTTTGACGTAGATGGCATCCTGCATGCTTTTGTCCAGGCCGTTGCCCAGACATTGGTGGGAGTAGTAAAAAGCCCTGCCTTTATCTGCTTTGCCGATGTGGATATCACTGTGCTCCTGGCCGGCTGTCATGGGGCGCACCTGGAGAATGGAGAACTCATCGGGCTCGCCTTCCGGATGCAGATTCAGGCAGAACTCCACCTCGACATCGCAGCCCAGCCCCTCCTGACCCATTTTCAACAAATCAGCCGTCAGCTGCGCCAGGGGAAAACGGTCATATTTCAAAACAGCAGCAAAGGTCAGCACCGGGGCGCCGCCTTTTACCCGGCTGTCGCGGATGCGGTTCTCGTCAGGGATATAGGTGCTGCAGAGGTTCGCCAGAGGGTATTCATGCTCCGCGTCGCTGATATCGCGCAGCTCGAGGTTGGTGCCCCGGTGGAATCCCAGCTTTTCATCGTAGTCCTCTATCTTCAACGCATAGAACTTATACTGGGCATTTTCGAGAATATCTTCGATCTTGGAAAACTGCGGCAGTATTTCCGGACGGGCCGGTGAAAAGCGCAACCCCCCCTCCCCTTCATCCACCGTTTTCCCCATACCCAGGGCAATCCGCACGATGCCCTCTTCGGCCTGCATGCCGGCGACCGGGTAGTAGTTTTTCGATTGGGCCACCCCGGATATGGCCGGGTAGAAATACTCTCCGTACACCGTGCCGGCCACCTGCTGGACCATCAAGGCCATGGAGTCGCGCCGGATGTGATATTGGGTGCTCTTTTTAAAGGTCAGCGGGTCCTTGAAGAAGGTCGACGCATAGACCAGTTTAACGGCAGTGAACAGATGCCGGCAGCGGATCTTGAAATCCGGGTGGTTGTTGGGAATCATGTAGGTCTTGTATAAACCGGAGTACGGCTGGAAATAGGCATCTTCGAACAGGCCGGAGGAGCGAATCGAAAGCGGCCCGGTCACCTTTTCCAGATAGGCGGTGAGATCGGCCGCCAGCGAGTCCGGCAGCCGGGCTTCCAGAAAGCGCGCCGTGATATCTCCATCATCAACAGCCGTGACGGCTATGTCCTTCAGATCGTTTTCCGCAATGAATTGGTCGAAGCAGTCGGTAGCGGCCACCATGGTTCCCGGCACGGATATCTTGATGTCGGCATACTTCTCGGTAAGGGCCGATTCCTTGAACAAGATAGAAGCAAAGTAAGCCAGTCCCCGTGCTTTACCGCCCAGCGACCCTTTACCGGACTTTACGAATTCGGATACCACCGGATCAAACTCGGCCTTCGAAAACTGGGCCACCACGCCCTTTTGACGATTCTTGCGCAGGATCTGGATGCTTTTGATCAAAAAGGCCCGCAACGCTTCGACATCTGAAAACCCGTTGGCCGGTATCTTGGCCATAACTGATGCCAGCGCGATTTCAGAGCGCGCCATGAACCAGTTGGAAAAGCGGTTGCGGGTGGCCTGATAGTAAATCGGTTCGTCGGGTATCTCCGGCAGGATTTGCTGCAATTCTCTGAAGCTGGCAGCCCGGCCGATCTCGGTCCGGTCGGGTCGGCGAAATACAAAATCGCCGAATCCTAAAAACTCAAGGAAGAAGTCATGCAGTTCCGAAGCCAGACGCGGAGAGTTTTTATCCACAAACTGGATCTGTAAGGACTCAGCCAGGCGCCGATTCTCCGATTCCGAACTCAGCAAAAGCAGCGGTAAATGCGGGATCTCCTCCTTGAACCTGGCCAGCAACTGCGCCCCGGCGTCAGCCACGACCTGGTCGTCCTTGGGAAAGCGGGTATCCGACATAACGCCGAACACGTAGGGTTTGAAACGTTCATAGATATCCAGGGCCTGTTCGTAATTTTGGGCCACCATGATCTTGGGCCGCGCCCGCATTTTCATCAGGCGGTGTTCTTCGTTGAGGCTTTCTTCCAGCACAGACTGGGTCTGGTGGACCACCTCCCGGTATATGAGTGGCAGAAAAAAGGAACGGTATAGGGGCGAATCTTCGACCAGAATAAGCACCCGAACCCCGGCCTGGCGGGTATCGCGGTCCACATTCAGCCGGTCTTCCACATTTTTCACGATAGCCAGCAGCAGGTCACTGTCTCCCGACCAGACAAAGGTCTGGTCGATACCCGCCGCCTCCATCTGCCGGTCGGTAAAACTGCTGCGCCCGTAAACCAGCAGGATCACAGGCAAGTCGGGCTTCTTTTTTTTTATCTTGCGCCCCAGGGCAAAAGGGTCGGTGTCCTTCAAATTGGGCATGGTCAGCACCAGATCGAAGTCCCGCTGCTCGAGGATCTCCATGGCGGCAAGGCCCGAAGACACTTTTATCAACCGGGGTGGCCGGCTCAGGTTCAAACCATGGTATTCATTGATGATGCGGGAGGCCAGGCTGCCGTCTTCCTCCATGATGTAGGCATCATACGGCGTGGCCACCAGGAGAACTTCCTGGACCTTGATGGACATCAGTTCGTGGTATACGGAAAACCGCGTATCCACGTCCCGATGGGAAGCTTGGGCAACGGCCAGATCGTATGTCTCAGGCATGGCACCTCCTGCGGAAAGGATGGCAGCCGGCGGCGGCTAGTGGCCGCCGCTACGCTTTACCTTGCGAGCAAGTCTGTCGAGCACGTTCGTTATCTCTGCGATGCGTAAAGCATAACCAGCTCCGGCCAGAAATACAAGGGAGAGACCGCCGGTCGTCGCCAATATGATGCAGCTGCCGGCAAAGGTACCGGGGTCGACCGCCAGGCACATGGCGGCGCGCACCGCCAAAGCAAAGAAACCCAGCCCAACGCTCAGGCCCAAAAATTTAAAAGTTGCCCGGTAAACAGTCCGTCCGGCCTGGTTGTCTTGTTTCCGGTTCCACACAGCAAACAGCACGCCCACCTGCACGGTGGCGGACAGGGCACAGGCCAGGGCCACGCCGTTGATGCCCATCCATTGCAGCCCGAGGATATAAAGCGGCAGGCTCAGCAGCACGGCAATTGTCCCGTACACTGCCGGGAGCAGCGTGTTCTGCATGGCGTAGAATCCGCGGGCGACCACTGTCTGGGCTGAAAAAGCAAAGGCGCCCACCATGAGAAACGCCAGTGCCTCGGCGGTCAGCGCCGTGGAGGCCGGCGTGAAGACGCCGCGCTGAAAAAGCACCAGCACCACTTCATGGCGCAAGATGATCACCAGAACGGAAATGGGGATGGTAATCGCCAGGTACCGCAACAATTTGTTTAAAAGGTCACTGAGCTCCCCCAGCCGTTGTTCGGCAGCCAGACGGGCCATAAAAGGATAGGACGCCACCCCCACGGCCTGCCCCACCAGGCCGACCACGATGAACATCACCCGCAGGGCGTAGTTGAGGCCGGCAATGCTGCCGCCGGGCAGGTAGGAACCAAAGAACCGAAAGAGGACTTCCGTCGAGAAGGTCATCGTCAGACCGAGCATCAACGGGATGGTGAGGACGATATATTTTTTAAGGTCCGGGTGCTTCAGGTCCAGGGCTGGTACAAAGCGCATGCCTACCCGGACCGCACCGGCCAGCTGGAGGCAGAAGCTGCCCGCAAAGGCCCCACCGAGGACCCCCCAGGCAAAACCGACCATACTGTGTTGTGACCCGCCGATCAGACCGCCGATGATAATGCCCAGGTTGTAAACCAGCGGGGCCAGCGCCGGAATGGCAAAGGACTCCTTGGCAAACTGCACCGCCATGAAGAGCCCCCCGCAAAAAAAGAAAAACTGACCCGGCAAAATGATGCGCATCATGGTAACCGCCTGGTCAAAATGGGGGGAACTGGTGAAACCCGGGGCCGCCAGTGACAAAAGGGGGGCCGCAAACACCCAGGCCGCTGTGATCAAGACCGCCAGAAGGCCGCCAAAAAGGGTTAGAATGATTGAGAATACCCGCCAGCCATCTGCTTCGCGGCCTTTGGCCAGGTAGCCGGTGAAGATGGGAATGAAGGTAATGCTGAGAAAGCCGGAGGCCACCACATGGTTCAGGATTTCCGGAATAACGAACGCCACCTGGTAAGCATCGACAGGGGCCTGGGTCCCGCCCACGCCGGCAATCACCATTTCACGCACCAACCCGATCACGCGGCTCAAGAAGACCGATGCCATCATGATCAGGGTTGCGATGGTGACTTTATGGTATACCGCTTTTTCCATATGTAGTGAATCCTGGCGTGGCCGGATTCAGGGGTTCAGGTCGAAGACTGAAGGCTGAAGTAAAACCCTAAAACCAATCTATCCGAATTGATTAACTGGTAACAAAAACTGCTGCAGAACGGGCAAGACTAAATTGATATGGCTCTTAAACGCTTTGGCCTTCAGTCTTCAGCCTTCAGCCTAAACACCTGGGATCCGTTACATCAGTGTAGCCAAATATCTCTGACCCGACCTTAAAGATCGGGCACTTAATATAGAACAAATACTAACATTCTGAAATGATGGCAATTGTATAACATCTGCAACACATTTTACAACCGTGGATTACGAACTGGTTTTAGAATCGAACGGTCAGGGTAAACCTGGAATTGAAAACGGTGGGAAAAGCCTGGCAGGGAAGCGAATCTTCCGGGGAGTGATTTTCACTTAAACCCGCCGACTGCTGGTGGCCGACAGGCACGGACACATCCCGGGCTATTTGGCTTGATAGGTCCGGTTGAAAAGAACCTTTTCTGCCGCTTTTTCACGTTTCTGAGCCCGGGCAAAGATTTTGAGGATGATCCGTTTATCCAAAGCCCAACCAAATCCCAGTTGATCGAAAAAAACAATGTCTTCCCTATACATGATGCGCCTCCGCTAAATGGGTGCGGCCGGAGTTTCTCCGGACCTTTAAGCTTGGCTCACTGCCGTTGCTTACCCTTACTATCGCCCTAAAAACCCAAACCTTTAGGCTACGAACCGAGATTTCCGCTAACAGCACCCAAATGCGGTTAATATGAAAAGGCAGTGAGATCCGCTGGTTAGCCAATTGAATCAAATACGGCAAATAGGCAAACATGCGTGCCGCAGACCAAGACCAGCATGGGGCATTCAGAAAGATGGGACACGGTTCTTTTTCAGGGAACGGTGGAAGGCTTCATCCAGGTCGGCTACCGCGCGGAAGCGATCCGGATCCAGGAACATCTCGAACAGCACCTGGCCGCTGCAGTTGCGGCCATCACAGAGGTGCCGATCGATGAGGACCAGGGCTTCTATGGATTTGTCGCAGACCGGGTAGCCCTTGTCATCGATAAAGATATCATCGTTGTACTTCACGCGGGAGACGTTGTTGATATCCACTAGCCGGATCCGGCCGCGGCGGGTGACCAGCAGGTTGCGCTGACCCGCGATGTCGGGGATGTAGCCGGCCTTCAAGACCATGTCTTTGATGCCGGCCACGAAGCGCTGGGCACTTTGCCGGAGCTGGTTGGCAAATGTTTTCTGGGCCTGGGAATCTTTGTCGGGGTAGATCTGGAATATCCCGCCGCTCTTCAAGCGCCACGGATCCAATTTGCGCCCCTGGACGAATTCCTGCAACCCGCACAATAGCATGTCGGGGCCATCCGGGGCTTGATACCCCACGATAAACTCACTGGAACCTGCAAATTGGTCCGGCGTCAAAAAGGTCTCGATAACGCGCAACTTTACGATTTCATTGAGGGCCTGGCTTATGGATACCAGCCGGGTTCGGAAGATGCGGAGCATTTTCAAAGGGGTGGCCTTGGGAAAGAGCCTGACACCGGCCACCATTTTGCCAAGGGATTCCTGGCGCACCTGCTCTGCGTCCAGGATTTCCATGATGTGCGAACGCAAACCGTTTCTAAAATGCCGCCGGTAGACATATTGCCCGGAATCCTGGATAAAGTTCAGGGCAACCACATCGGCATGGGTCAGGTAGGCCTTGTCGCGAATATCTTCATCCATATGGGCCTCCAACATTTTTGCCAAAGTGTTGCCCCAGGAAGCGTCCCGCCACAATGGCGGCCGAAGCCGAACGTAGAAACGCGGTCAATTCGGGCACGGAAATGGGACCGTTGAACTCGCCCAAATGCGGCCCCGAGTGTATTTCGATATCCGCCTGACCTTTTTCAAATTCCGCTGCCGCTCCCGCAGGCACCGGATATTGAGAAAGGTACGTTTCAAACTCGGCCGTCGTCATACGCTGCTGGTCTTCCCGGCGCAAGATTTCCCGCATGTGCCGATCCACCCCCATTTGTTCGATCAGGGCGGGGACCAGGGCCTCGATCTCCGCTTGTATGTCCACCACTGTTTCACTGTTGGAAAATCCGGTGTGATAGGCATTGAAAACCGTTCGTACCAATTCGGAAAATTGAGCACGATCAAATAGGTGGCGGACATCGAGTGGTGCGCCATCCTTATCGAGCCCCACGCTCTCAGGCGCCTTGTGTCGAAAATAGCTGCCGGCGACCAGGATCAGGCTCAGCAGCTGGTTGCCGATGTGCCGGTACAGCTGACGGCCGGCCTTGCTGCCCAGCGATGTCAGGTGCTCGAAATCACGAATTCCTGTGGGACCGAAGTTAGGAAAACGGCTGGACTGCAGCCACCGGTCCAAACGTCCGGCCCGATCCCATTCATAGAGTCCGCTGTCATCCCGGCGCTGGCGCTGTACCCGGTTGTGAAACAGTGGAATCGGGGCGGTGTGCACAATGCCGCCCGCCGCCAGTTCTCCGAAAAGCACGGCCGCGCGCTGCAGGACCTGGCGAAAGCGTTTATAGCTCAAGCGGGGTTTGGGGCGATGCTCGTTCGGGTAAACGAAATAGTCGCGGTGAACCGTAAAAGCAATGGCCGTGGCACTGGTCGGGTCAATATCCTGCGGACGGCCGTTCAAAACCGGCAGATTCAGGGGGCGGAAAAGATACCCATTTTTCATCTGTATAGGGCGCGGAATAATAAATGGCACCGCGAATAGCTGCGCGGAGGCCCGCAGGTAATCCAGCCAGCGGGCTTCTCGTTCCAGGCCGGCCGGGTTTTCCCCGCGGCGGGTTATTTTGATAACCGCGACCTCGTCGACGTCGGCTAGTGGCATTACCAGGCTGCGCCCCTGGTAGGTACCGGCCGGGGTGCCGGCCCCCAACGGGGCCAGCAGGCGTTTCAATGACCGGCGCGGCGGCGGCATTGCCGAGGCCGCGGGCCGTAAATCCGGTCCCTTGATATTGACGGGCAGGGTCCCCACGATTTCGGCAAGCGCGCGCTGTCTTTCACCTCGGCTGCCGGTGGCGGCCGGTACCAGGACCTGCATGGCCTGGCGGCTCACGCACGGATCATGCCGACTGCATCCGATGGTGGCCAGGGTCCCGGCGATCGAGCCAAAAAGATGGTAGGCCTGCGTCTGATCGGTATGCTGCTCGGAGTCCAATAAGCCGGCAAGCACCGCCACCGTGCGGCCCGTGGCCGGCGTACTGCCGCCGTCGAGTAGGCTTTTCAGCTGACCGACACGTACAAATAATTCACTGAAGTCAAGTGGGCCCGCGGAAAGCCGTCGCTCCATGCTGGTCAATTCCGCCCTGGCGCTCATAGACTTTCTCCTAACACAAGGGTCGAACCGGCGGGCACCCACCCCCAATATATGGTTCCGCAAATTGTCATAGAATAAGAATAAGATTTGGTGTTAAGTACATTTTTAAGAATTTTATTCGGCCCAATCCATTGACAACCGGGTAAATATTGGTTTATAACGCCCCTGTCTCTAAATGAACCTTCTATACCACAAGGAAATATCATGATCAAAATTAATGAAAATTATTTAAAACTGCAGGCGTCTTATCTATTCGCAGACATTGCCCGGAAAGTGGCGGCTTTTCAGGAAGCCAACCCGGAACGCGACGTGATCAAACTGGGTATCGGTGACGTGACCCGCAGTCTACCGGCGGCCTGTATCGCTGCCTTTCATAACGCCGTAGACGAAATGGCCGCCGATAGCACATTCAAGGGATATGGCCCTGAACAAGGATACCCGTTTTTACGGGAAGCAATCGCCAAAAACGATTTCCAGGCCCACGGTGCCGACATTCAGCCGGACGAAATTTTCATCAGTGACGGCAGCAAGTGCGACACCGGTAATATTCAGGAAATCTTTGCCCTGGATGCCAAAATCGCAATTCCGGATCCTGTCTACCCGGTCTACCTCGATACCAATGTCATGGCCGGTCGTACAGGCGGTTTCAATGCCGGTCGTTATGAAGGCATAGTCTATCTCGACAGCACGGCGGAAAACAATTTCATTCCGGCCTTGCCGAGCGAGCCGGTCGACCTGATCTACCTTTGCTTTCCCAACAATCCCACGGGGGCCACAATCAGCCACGATCAACTGACCGATTGGGTGGCCTATGCCCGTATGAATAAGGCCCTCATTTTGTATGATGCCGCGTATGAGGCTTTTATTCAGGATGCGTCCCTGCCCCGCTCGATCTATGAAATCGAGGGGGCCCGGGAGGTGGCTATCGAGTTTCGCAGTTTTTCCAAAACGGCCGGCTTCACCGGCACCCGTTGCGCTTTTACCGTCGTCCCAAGGAATGTCGGGCTTTCGATGAAAACGGTGGCTCCCAGGCCCTGCATCCTTTATGGAACCGCCGGCACTCGACCAAGTTCAACGGGGTTTCCTACCCGGTGCAGAAAGCGGCGGCCGCGGTCTATTCAGAGGAAGGCCAGGCCCAGGTGAAGGGTCTGGTGGCATACTATCTGAAAAATGCAACCCTGATTAGAAAAGAGATCAAGGCACTGGGTTTTGAGTGTGTGGGAGGTGAAAATTCACCCTATATCTGGATAGACAGCCGAAAAGACTCCTGGGACTTTTTCGACCAGTTGCTCAATACGGCCGGCGTGGTCTGCACCCCCGGGGCCGGCTTCGGCGCCTGCGGCGAGGGGTTTATCCGGATCAGCGCTTTCAACAGCTATGAAAATGTCCGGGAAGCCCTGGCCCGTATCAAGACCGCCATTGGCTAGACCTGGTCACCCGCTGCGGCCAAACGGTCGTTTTATCGGTTCAGTTCTTCCTTAATGGCTACCCCCAGGCGCTTGAGGGTTAGGGGCTTTTTAACATATTTGCCGGCGCCCAGCGCCTGGGTTTTCTGCACTTCCTCGGTTTTGGCGTAACCGCTGACGATGATGGCCCTTTGCTGCGGATGCAGTTCCAGAACTCGCGCATAGGTCTCGCGGCCATTGATGCCCGGGCCCATGATCATGTCCAGCAGGAGCAGATCGGCGGTATGGTCGCGCAGGTAAGCCACAGCCTCTTCCCCACTTGCCACCGCCCGGGCTTCGTAGCCCAGCATTTCCAGCATTTTGCAGGATATTTCCCGCTGACTGTCTACGTCATCGATGACGAGGACATGCTCGCCGTCACCTTTAAATTCTTGAATGGGCACTGCCTGGCGCGGTGCGGGTAAATCTTCTCGCGTGATGGGAAAGTAGAGTTCAAAAGTAGTCTGATCGGTATTTGTGGTCAAATCAATGTAACCTTTGTGATCCTGGACCGTGTTCCAGACAACCGCCAGGCCCAGCCCGGTCCCGCTGCGGCCCATGGCTTTTTTTGTGTAGAACGGTTCGAAGATTCGCTGGAGGTCTTCCGGGGAAACACCCGGCCCGTTATCGGATACAATCAGGACCGCGTATTCCCCGGTATCAACAGCATCATAACCTTTCAAGGGTGTGTCCAGGTAGCGGTTTTCAGTGCGTATGGCAATCCGACCAGCGCCCTGCACGGCCTCGGCTGCATTGGCCACCAGGTTCATGACGACTTTTCGCATGTGCACCGGGGAGCCATTGATAGACAGCAACTCCGAATTGAGGTCGTTTTGGACCTTTACATTCGGATGGGTCTGTTTAAGTGCATCGAACTCGGGCGACAGAAGATAGTCGGAAACCATTTCATTCAGGTTCAGGGGTTCCTTGGCAACCGCCACCCCCCGGGCCACGGTTAGCAGGTCCTGTACGATGGCGGCCGCACGGTGTCCTGACTCCTGGATGGTCTCTATGGGTTTGCGCAGCTTGCTATCCGCCGGCATTTCCATCAAAAGCAGTTCCGGGTAGCTGACGATTCCGGACAGGATGTTATTCAGATCGTGGGCAACCCCACCGGCCAACAACCCCAAGGATTCCATTTTTTTTGACCGGAGCAACCTTTCTTCACTTTTTTGCAGGGCCTGCATGGCCCGTTTGTGCTCGGTGATATCCCTGCCCAGCGCAATGGAGCCCATGTGTTCGCCGTTTTCATCGGTCAGGTTGCGGGAATGCCAGGCGATATCCCGTTTTTTCCCATCCTTGGTCCGGATGGTGGTCTCGAAATCTTCCAATACCTCATCCTGCGCCATAAGCGCCGTGGCTCGGGACATAACCTCATCTCGGTATTGGGGCACCGGGTAACACCATTTCCATATGCTGTCATGGCCAACCACCTCTTCCCGGTTGTAGCCGCTGATACTCTCCGCCGCCTTGTTCCAAACAACCACATTTCCCTGCTCATCCAGCACGTTCAACCAGATGTTGGCATTGTCGATAATCGACTCCCGGAATTGATTCAGCCGCAACAACTCCTCTTCGGTCTCCCGACGTTCGGTAATGTCCCGGGTGATACCGAGGACACCCGCCGCCTCTTTCTCGGGACCCGGCAAAATACGGGCATGATTGCTGGTCCAGATGGTGCGGCCGTCCTTGCAGGGCTGCTCGACTTCAAACTCGACCGGATCGAAACCGGTTTCATCGCCGGCTTCAATCAATGCCAGCTTCTCCGCAAATAGCGTCAGAATCGCGGCCAGGGAATCCGGCATGATCACCTGCTCAAGGGGCTGCTGCATCACTTCCTCTGCCGTGTAACCGCGTTGTTGGAAAATGGAAGGGCTGACATAAGTAAAGGCCAGATCTATATCCATGGTCCAGATCACATCAGCCACATTTTCCGCTATGATGCGAAATCGCTCTTGACTGCCCCAGAGCGCTTCTTCGACCTGCTTGCGGTCACTCACCTCCCCGGAAAGCTTTTCGTACAGGCGTTGGTACTTATCCTTTGCTTCGCTCAGGGTCAGATTGGCCCGGGCCAGCTTGCGGCGGTAATCATTGCGAATATACTCAATACTCGCAAAGAGAATAATGATGACCAGCAGGGATGGAAAAAGGCGTAAGGAGAGACTTTCGGTAGAGATGGAAGCGGGTGCCGCCCCAAGCGCATACGTACAGAGCAGCACGGCCCAGAGCACCCCGGATATCACCACCCCGGCCCGAATGCCGTTAATGACCATCGCCAGGTAGCAGATGACAAATATCCACGGTACCAGTTCCCACCGCAAGGCAAGACCTATCTCCAAAAGCAGCAACAAGGCGGCCGTATACACCAGGGTTTTGAAGAGAATACTGTTTATTCTGACCTTGGTTTCCCGGGCCAGCCCGGTACGATCGATGATCAGAGCAGCTACCGTCAGGACTGCCATGAGCGCTACTATAGCAGCACCGGTATAGCTGCGCTGCAGAAACAGGACAACCAGCAGGACCGACAGCAGGGGTATGACGAGGTATAGGATCAGCTTCAGCAGATACGGATAGGCAAACAGCTCCTGTTCGAAGCGACGGGTGGGCAATGTTGTCTTCGGGTCAGGTGTCATTGGGCGTTATAGTTTCATTCCATCAATTTCGACACGTTACATCAGTTTATCGTAAATCCGTGGGGTTCTTTGCCCTCCAGGACGCGCGATACCTTACCTGGCCAAGTACGGATTGTCACCGTCCCGCAGCAACCCCTGGCGCCGCCGAAGCGGGCCGGGCAGTATGACGGGTAATTTAAATCCACAGCCCGGACACAGAGGAGCCAGCACCCCCTTATGCTAGCAGTTGCTCCTTTTTTCTGTCCATATATTCTTGCAGCGCCTTTTCCAGTCCCTCATCGATGGGCGGTTTTTCATACGCTTCAAGGCGTTTGGTCAGCATTTCCGCCGCTACAGCGGTAACGTTCCGGGCCCCTTTTTGATACCATTTTTGATGATCATCACGCGTGAACAGTCTCGGTTGATAAAGACGCCGGCAATGTTTAAAGGTCGTTTCGTGTGTCAGGTAGTTTCCGTCACTGCCTACACTTTTGATCGTTTCCACGTCAATTGATTCAACCGTAACATCCATTGCGGTTAGCGTTCTGCGGAGCGTGCGGCAAACCTCCTCATCAAAGAGCCATTTTTCGAAGCTCATGGAAACATAGGAGCCTAGTTGTCCGCAAGCCTGGAAGATAAAATTGGCCCCATTGCGTACCGCAGTCGTCATCATCAGAGTTCCCTCAGCCGCCGCCTGGGCGTCCAGGCAGTGCGCGTTCGTCAGCATGCCACCGGTACGACAGGGTAGTTTATAAAACCGCGCCAGTTGAATAATGGCCGACGCCAAGGCTACCGCCTCCGGTGCACCGACAGCTGAAACAATGGTGCGCATATCGGCCGGGGCAGATACAGAGCCATATACCACCGGAGTGCCGGGTGACACCAGTTGGGCCAGGACCAGTCCGGCGAGAATCTCGGCATTGGCCAATGCCAGCAAGCCCGGCAAAGATATCGGACCACTGGTACCGGCCATAACCATATTCGTAATGACCAGCGGTTGCCGCATACGCGCCATCGAAACAATCGCTTCCGCCTCGTCTGCCGAATATTTTAGCGGTGACATAGCGTGCACGATGGTTGCCATCACCGGATTGTTTTGGAGGTTGTCCACACCATCGCAGCCCATTGCGGCCATCTCAAGGCAATCGCTGGTGGCTTGCCGGGACATGGCGGTGCCGAGATACGTTTTATCACAATAGACCATATCGGCGTACAGCATGTCCAGATGCGCAATCTGGGCCGGGACATCTGTGGGCTGGACCATCAGCATGCCGTTCATATCCAGCTGATCCGAGGTTTGCACCAGGCGACAACAGTTATGATAGTCTTCAAGCGTGGCCGGCCGCATTTCGCCATCGGCGGTGACGACATTTGGTGCACCGCCGGTGGGCAAAAACACGAAATCGTCCTCTCCAATTGTAACATTATTGGCCGAATTGCGGGCATGGATCGTGAAACGGGAAGGGACGGTTTCCAATGCTGAGCGCAATTCCTTATCAGTGATAAAAACACGCTTTCCATCTGTCCTGAATCCATGTTCTTGAAAAATATCCAGCACCTTGTCGGAATTGAATTTCATCCCGGTCTCCGCCAGAATCTCTAAGGAGGTATCATGGATGAGGCTGAGCTCACCATTCGAAAGTACTTGCATGCGGTCAGTCATATCCCATTTCCTCTTTTCTAATCCGGTCTCTATTAGCTCTGCTGACGTATCTCCAAACGGGCGGCATTACAATGCTACATATTTTACCCAGTTTGAAAGCGTTCTTTGTAACCTTCTGTTTGGAAAATTGGTTCTCCATGGCCCGCTTTTTCTAAGTGTCCCACGCTGCTGAGCCCGACTATTTCCAACCTCGCTGCATCTCATCCAGAATCTTGACGGTATCTTCCGGTAACGGTTCCGGGCGGTGTTCCATTTTCTTGAGGGTCACTTCCTGCAACCGCTGCTCGAAGGTTTTGGACCCGGCGGCCTTCCATTGATCAAGGATAGAGCGATCAAAGATTTCTGAATACCTGATGTTTTTAAAATTATTAAAAGTGTGGCTTTCCTGGAGAAAATGCCCGCGGGGTCCCACGCAGTGGATGACATCCAATGCCAGGCTCTCCTCGGTAAGCGGGAGCCCCCTCATAAAATGATCGACCGCATCGACTATTTCATTTGTCAGGACCATGAATTCCGGCGAAGCCACGGAACCGTGATCAATCCAACTGCCGCAATCATGAACCAGCCCCGACCCAATAGCGGCTGCCGTCAGGCACTGGAAGGTGGCCTCGGCCCCGGCCTGGGCATCGCAGAATTTCGCATCCGTGGCCCCGGCGGTGCCGAAAAACGGCAGGCGGTAGTGCTGCGCCATCTGGGCCAGGGCAGCCGTCATCAAGGACATTTCGCAGGCACCATAGGAAAATACCGTGGTTCGCATATCCATGACGGTGGTAAACGCACCGGCCACAAAAGGAGCCCCCGGGTTGACCAATTGGTGCAATACCAGGCCGCTCAGGGTCTCGGCGTTCCCCTGCACAACCGTAACCGCCAGCGTGGCCGGGGCAGTGCCCGCTGCCTGCGGTGCCGGTGAGTTGATCAAGGGGATGCTGTTTTGGGCACAAAAGATGATTTTGTCCACTGCCAGATCAAAGTAGGCCAGGGGCGAAATCGGCTCAGAGTAGTGCAGTAAATAGGGCGCCTGGTCAAAGTTCTCCCGGCCGCCGCATAGCAGGAGGGCCATTTCATAGATATCTTTGCTGCTGGCCGTGTCCTTGCTGCAAAAGGCGATGGGTTTTTCGCAATACTCCATGGCATACCGGGCAATGACCCGGTCGGCAATGTCCGGCGGTACGTCGTCGGCCATCCCGATAAACATAGCCCAGTGCATATGCGGCAGGGTGTCGCATAAGGCGGCTGTGACTTTGACGTTCTCGCTGACAAAGCGACTGCGCATATGGGTGCGGGGATCCAGATAATCGACACAATCCAGACTCGGCCCAAAATAGGTTTTATCTCGCTCCAGGGTAATGGTTCGTTTTCCCGTCCGGTTGCCGAGGATAACCCGCGACGGCGCCTTGCGGATGGCATCCTCCACCATCCAGGACGGCATTCGCACCCGGTCACCTTCCACCCGGGCACCATGCCCGGATAGCCTTTCCAGGGCTTTTTCGTGCGGGATGTCTACACCGGTCCTTTCCAACACGTCGAGCGTGGCGCAATGGATCTGATCGATCTGGTCCTGGTTGATGACTTGCATGCGCGGCTTAAAATATAACTCGTCTGACGCCATTCCCATTTGTACCCCCTTCTCTAACCTGTCGGTTATCAAATTGAGCTGTCGGGCAATTTTTGTCGTCATGCCGGTCCCGGATCTAGTCCGGGATGACGTATCCGGCATCCAGGATGCTTTCTCTACATGGACTGGATCCCGGCTTTCGCCGGGATGACGGCCATTTAGTAGGAAAGCTCCCCGACCCTTGATATGATTGCTACCATCAGCGCATGGTAAACCCGCGCGTTTTTAGGAACCCACGCATATGCGGACGGGATTCCTTGCCCACCAGGTCCCGCATCTCCAATGTCCAATTACTGTCTTTGGTGCCCCCGGTGCGGGTGCGGTAATACTCGCGCAGCCTTTCATCATACTGCCGGATGCCGTCTACATTACCGGTTTTCCGGTAACGCTCTTCCTTTAATACCACATCGAGCGGCAGGCGCGGTTTGATTTCCGGATCCTGGGCCGGATACCCGAGACAGAACCCGAAGACCGGGTACACCTGGTCCGGCAGATCCAAGAGTTCTGTTACCTGGGCCGGATCATTGCGGATGCCGCCGATGTAGCAGATCCCCAGTCCCGCCGATTCCGCGGCAATGGCACAATTCTGGGCAAACAGGGCGACGTCGATGGTGGCAATGATGAAGTGCTCGGTCATGCCGGTTACGAATTCACCGCCCTGCATCTCACAGGCCTGTCGCGAGCGGTTCAAATCGGCGCAGAATACCAAAAACGCCCCGGCGGTGGCCACATATTCCTGATCGCCGGCCACACGGGCGATGGCCCGCCGAGTGTCTGGATTTCGAACCCGAATGACTGTAGTCGCCTGCAGGTTGCTGGAGGTGGCGGCTGACTGTCCGCAGCGTACGACGTCCCCGATTAATGCGTCTGCCACTGGCTGGTCAGTGAATTTACGGATGGATCGGTGGGAGCGCAATAGTTGCATGACCGGATTCATAACGCACCTCCATCGTTTGGGAGCCCGTTTTCGGGATTGAACTGATTGTATAGAATCCTGGCCCAAAGGTCCAGTCATTGGCTGGCCCCCTTTGAGGCCCGAGCACCCAGAAAACACATTCGTAGCATGGCCGGATTCGGGCTGATAGGCGATAGGCTATTAGGCTGTAGGAAGATCTCAGACTTTGGATTTTAGCGATTAGCGATTGGAAAATGCATTGTTTTTTACATCTCGGCTACGAGCCAATGGCTAACAGCTGATAACGCCCATCCATGATGTCCAATCATGGGTGGAACTACCTAACAGTCTTCAGCCTACAGTCTAAACGCCTGGAAACGGTTACCCCGACACGGCCAATTCTCCGTGACCTGGTCCTGAGGATTAGGTATTTAAAGACTGAATATGGGGATAGAACCGAATTGGAATGCCTTACAATCATTGGACGGGAGATTTTTCTGACCCTGGATTACCACAACGGATTGTCGGCCGTTGGCCCCTTTAAATTCAGGTTTTCAGAAAAGTGTCCTGCAATTGGGTCTGGCCGCCCTCTTCCGAACCCCGGGCCACGTTGTCCGGGACTTCCTCGGCCATTTCATCCAACTCCGGAAAATATTCTTTGCGTTGGGCGATCTCGGTGAGCTTTTCGTGCCACTTGAGGAATGTCCCTACATGGGTAAGGGTGTGGTCCGCGTTCTTGGGGCCGCCCTTTTCCAGGATTTCACGGATGCCTCGGACTACCTGTTTGTCCTCCGGCAGGTAGAGCGGGACAACGAAATCATGCCGCGTCTGGAGCCAGAGCTTGCGGGAGGCTCTTTCCCGTTCACAATCCCGGATGAATTTTTCTTTGCTGAAATAGTTGAGGTTTCCCAGCGTACCCATGGCGTGGCGCAGGATGTGAACACCATAGGTTCGCAGGGTGTCGCGGGAAATTTCCGACTCCTGGACGGCAGCTGGAATATCGCTGAGGATGCTGGTACTGCCGCCCGACTGGGCCGAAGCCATACCCGTCACCCACAGGTTCAGCCGGGCCATGGCTGAATTGATGAGCGGTTGCCCGGGATCGCTGTAATCAAGGTTTCCATCCAGCCCCAAAACATCTGGAATACCGCCGTGGACACAGCCAACGCCGGGAGATACGGTCTGAGCCAGCATCATCATGAAGAGAACCTGGGCGTGGATCTGGGTGAGCAGGGCTTCCGGACTAGCGGGGCCCGTGGAGCCGGCAATGGTGAGATCCAGAATAAGCAGATTGTTTCCCGCCCGGGCGCTGCGTATAAACGGGGCCACCATGTTGGGCATAAAGGTCATGCTGGTGATCAGGCTGGTACCGTCCAGCCAGTCATCCCGGTTCTGAAAATAGGCGGCTTCATCATCCGACATATGCATGGTGGTGGTCATCTTCAGGTCTGAAAAATGCCGTTCCATCAATCGTGCACACTCGTAATCGGATATTGATTTGTCGGTCACAACCGGAACACTGAAGATACCCAGGCTGTCCGCGTAATCTGCTGCAATGCGGACGATTTCTTCGAATTCTTCGCGATTGGCAGGCTGCAGGTCGTCGCGTCCCGGGCGCAATAGAAAGGGCGCCGTGGCGCCGGTCCCGAATGCGTTCTCGCCCGGATCTTCCGCCATGTCTTTGGGGACCATGTCAATGCATTGTTCCAAATAGTCTTCGCGCAGAGGCACAAACAGCGCCTGTTCACTGTCGTCATCGATGGCATCGGCATCTATCAGCAGCTGCATGAGCTCCGGACTGCCGGCAATATCCAGACCGATTTCGGTCAGGATTTTACGGGCATTGCGGTCGATGCGCTTATAAATCCGGAGTTCATTGGAGAGCGTATCCATATCGGCTATGCGCTCACGGGCGATATCCGCCTCCGGGCTGTGGGGGTGCAGTTCCACAATTTTAGCATAGTGCCGCTTGGCGCTCTGAAACTCGTAGCGCTGCTCGGCGGCAACCGCATCATCAAACATTCTGATGATCTTTTTAGCACGCTTGCGCATAGCGTAGGCCCTCCTCATGAAGACATATGCAAAGCTACCCGTTCAGTACAGGCAGCTGAGAACACCCGGTCGACGCCGTCAAAGCAGCTTGGGACTGCAAAGCTTTTTAAGGTCCCAAGCCTTCAGCTTGTAGGATTTGTCGTGGACACCGGGGTTGAAATACACAAAATCCTTACGGGTTAAAGCTGTATCCATGTATATGGGCAACGGGGTGAATTGGCCGAAGGGCGGCACGCAGCCGACTTCACAACCCACTTTTTCGCTGACCTGTTCCGGTTTGGCAAAGCTGACTTTCTTGGTGCCGATCCCTTTGGCGGCCGCTTTCCAGTCCACCCTTTGATCACCGGGGAGAACCAGGACCACCATCTCTTTTTCCTTGGTCATGAGTACCAGTGATTTTACGGTTTCCGCCTCACTGACCCCCAGCGCCGTGGCCATAGCCGGGTTGGTGAAAACCGGTTCATGCTCAAACACCTCATACTCGATTTTGTTTTTTTTCAAAATCTCGACAATGTTTTCCTCAAGCGTCATAAATGATTTCCTTTCGCTATCTTCGGCATATCCCGCATCGGTGGGTAACTAGCTTGTAACCTCATCCAGTATTTCGGCGATATCTTTAACGGGGATGTTCTTTTCGGCTTCCAGGATACCGTCATTGAGCATGGTGGTGCAAAACGGGCAAGCCGTCACCAAGGTTTCCGCCCCGCTGGCCACCACCTGATCAGTGCGTTCGCGGTTGATGCGCTTGCCTAGCGTTTCTTCCATAAACATCCGGCCCCCGCCGGCTCCGCAGCAAAACCCTTTAGACCGGGTGCGGCCCATTTCGATCAGCGGGCCGGAGTTGGCCTGGCTGAGTATAGTGCGGGGAGCGTCATAAAGGTTATTCCAGCGCCCGAGGTAACAGGAGTCATGATAGGTCAGTTGGCCGAGGTCTTGGGTATTTACCTGCAACCGTCCATCCCGGATCAGGGTTTCAAAGTAGTCGGCCGTATGCACCACCGGAAAGGCGGCGCCAAATTCCGGGTACTCATTCTTGAGGGTATTGAAACAGTGGGGACAACCGGCCAGGACCATATCCGGAGTGTACTGTGAGAGAATTTCTACATTCTGCTGGATCATCATCTGGCCCAGGTATTCATTGCCGGCCCGTCGGGCCATATCCCCGTTGCAGCTCTCCTCCGGGCCGAGGATAGCAAAATCTACCCCCGCTTTTTGTAATACCCTGGCAGTCGCCTGGCTGATCTTCTTGGCCCGCTCATCGAACGAACCGGCACACCCTACAAAAAACAAGACTTTGGCATCCGGTTTATCCGTCATCAAGGGGACGTCCAGCCCCTGGCACCAGTCGGCGCGCGTATCCGCGGAAAACCCCCAGGGATTGGCCTGGTTTTCCAGGTTGTTGAAGGTCGCTTGCATTTCCGGAGGGAAGCTGGCTTCCATCAGGACCTGGTGCTTGCGCATTTCAACTATGAAATCCAGGTGCTCGATGGACACCGGGCAGATGTGCTCACACGACCGGCAGGTGGTGCAGGCCCAGAGGACATCAGCGGTGAGATCGGACCCCTCGCGCATGAGGGGCACGATCTCTTCCTTTTTGTTGCTCAGCAGCAGGTCTGCCTGGTCCAGCAGGTCCTCTTTGTAATCATGGATGATTTTTTTCGGAGACAGGGGCTTGCCGGTGTGCGACGCAGGGCACAATTCCTCGCAGCGGCCGCACTCGGTACAGGCATACAGATTGAGTACGTTGAACCAGTTGAATTCAGGCGCCCGGCCGAGACCGAAGGTCTCTGCTTCTTCATCTTCGATATCGGTTTTGACCAAAGCCTTTTCAACCTCCAGCCGCTTACAAAATACGTTGGGAACCGCGGCCAGCAAGTGCAGGTGCTTAGAACCGGGGATATAAATCAAGAACCCCAAGATGGTGCCGATATGAATGTAGTAAAACAGTTCAGACCAGAAAAAGAGCTGTCCCGTGCTGAGGGCCCCGAGGCCCAAAACCGTTGCCAAAATGGCTGAGATGGGAAACACCCCGGCATAGCTGAAGCCAGCAGGGGCAACGGGCTTCACGTACAGGAAGGCATTGATAAAATGAAACGAAATTACAATGACGCTGGTAAACAAGATGATCAGGTTGGCATCTCTACCCAGGGTCAGATAGTCCGGTTTCAGGATAAGGCGTCGGTAAAGGGCATACGCCAGGCCGACAAGCACGAAGGCGGCCAGGAGGTCGGCGACGAACAGATAGGCTGTATAAAGTGTCGGAAACACATCGCCGACATGAAAGGCTGGGACCACGCCCTGTATCATCAATTCCAGGGAATGGGGCTGAATGGCTAAAAATCCGAAAAAAATCAGGGTATGCGCTAGGCCAGGCATCGTTTTTCGCCGGACATTGGCCTGCCCGAGCACATCCACAAAGAGGACTGTAATCCGGTCGGCGATGCGGTCCAGGCGGCTGGGGGCTTCGCCCTCCACAGCCATCATAATGTTGTATAGCCGGAGAACTTTTTTAAAGAACAACCCAAAAGCGCCTATCAGGGCCGCCAGCATCAGCACTGATTTGAAGACAAGATACGTATTCATACAGATCTCAAATCCCCCGCAACAGGGCCCTAAAAACCACCCTCTTTCAACTGGGCCGTCAACCTGGGCACCACCTCAAAGATGTCGCCCACAATCCCATAATCGCACTTTGCAAAAATCGGTGCATCCTTGTCTTCGTTTATTGCCACGATGACCCGGGATGTCTTCATGCCCGCAAAATGCTGCACCGCCCCGGAAACACCGCAGGCGATGTAAAGCTTGGGACTCACCGTCTTGCCGGTCTGGCCGACCTGCATGGAATGGGGGGCATACCCGGCATCCACAGCCGCCCGGGAGGCGCCCACTGCGGCCCCAATGAGATCGGCGCATTCTTCCAGCATTTTGTAGTTTTCGGCGGCTTTGATGGCCCGTCCCCCGGTGATGACCACCGGCGCCTCGGTCAGGTCAAGTCTGCCGGCCGCACCCTGTTTGGTTTCGATCACCCGAACCAGCCCGGGATCCGCCCCGTCCGCGGTAAACGTTTCTATTTTGGCTTCACCCGTGGATTTAACCGGCTCGATGGCATTGGGGCGCAGGGTGCACAGCAGCACGGAACCGTGGACTTTCAAGGTAGCATAGGTTTTACCCGAGAAGTGGGATTTGCGGACCCGCTGCTGATCGATATCCACGGCCACACAGTCCGATACCAGCGGCGCCTCCAGGAGGGCGGCCAGCCGGGCAAAGATGTCTTTTCCGGCCGCACTGGCAGTCCCCAGCAGGGCGCCGAGATCGTAGGATTGCAAGGCGGCCGCCACCGCGGCCGCGGCAAGGTCCGGGTTGGCGCCGGGGTCTCCCGCGGCGACCTCGATGCCGACAATGGTCCCGACCCCGTATTCGGCCAGCCGGGCTTGAAGGGCGGCGGGGCTTTCCCCCAATACCAGGGCATAGATTTCCTGGCCGGCTGCAGCGGTGATAACCCCCAGGGTTGTGTCTTTAACAGCCCCGTTTTCGGTTTCAATCAAGATACCTGTCCGCGTCATCAGCTTCTCTCCTTGTCTTAGAGAACTTTCTCTTCTTCTTTAAGGATCTTGATAAGGTCCGATACCTGCTTATCCGCATCACCGTCAAGCATTTTCGCCGCGGATCGTTCGGGTACCGGTTCAAGGGTTTCCAGCACGACCGCCCCCTGGGATTCGTCGATGCCCAGAGCGGCAATCTCAAGCTCCTTGATCTCTTTCTTCTTGGCCTTCATGATGTCGGGGAATTTAGGATAACGTGGCTCGTTCAGGCCCTTGGTGGCACCGATAACCGCAGGCAGCTGCATTTCGATCACCTGCTTTTCTCCCCCTCCGACTTCGCGCTCTACGACGGCCTTGCCGTTGTCTATATCAAGCTTCGAAACCTCATTAACAATGGGCAGCCCCAGGGCATGGGCCAGGCGGTAGGGCGTTTGAAAACTCTCCGTATCCACCGAGCCCTTGCCAGTGAAGATCACATCCGGCAGCCCGTCCGCTTCCAGGGCGGCCTGCAAGGCCCGGGCTGTCAATCCGCTTTCCAAGAACTGCCCCGTGGTTTTAACCAAAATCGCCCGGTGGGCACCCATGGCCATGCCGCTGCGGAGCGTGGCGGCAGCGGCCGGCTTACCCACGGTCACCAGGACGACCTCACCACCGTGCTTTTCCACCAGGCTGACCGCTTCCTCGATCCCGAACTCATCATAGGGATTGACGACAAATTTTATTTCATCATCGACGAACCCGTTGTCCCCGGTAATTTTGATGGTCGCGGCCGTATCGGGCACATGTTTTACACACACACATATTTTCATCTGTTCCGACCTCCTAAGCCTTCATTTTTTCATTGGCGGGATCGTACAGGGGCATGGACACCACCTCGGCTCTGCGAGGACGACCCAGGATCTCTACTTCGAGAACCGTCCCCGGGGCGGCATGTTCGGGGGGTACGTAGCCCATGGCAATGCTTTTGCCGACTCGGTGACCATAGCCGCCGGAGGAGGTCATGCCGATCCGCTCACCATCTTTCAGAATCGGGTTGTAACCCCAGGGATCGGAATCCTTGGCCTCCACGACCATACCCACCAATTGCAGCGGAACGCCGGCCTCTTTCTGTTTGACGACACCCGCTTTACCGATGAAATCTTTATCCAGTTTCACGGTCCAGGCGATGGGGGTCTCCAGCGGGGTGTGGTGCACGTTCATTTCGCTCTTCCAGGCCAGGTAGCCCTTCTCCAGGCGCATGGAATCCATGGCGTGCATACCGACCATCCGCAGGTCGAACTCCTGACCGGCCGCCATCAGGGCCTCGTAAACGGAGATTTGCTGCTCGATCGGGTGAAATATTTCGTACCCCAGTTCGCCGACATAGTTCATGCGGTTGATGCGACATTTGGTCCGGCCCACGTAAAGTTCCCGGCAGGTGGAAAAAGGAAACGCCGCGTTGGACACATCGCCGTACACCGCTTTTTCAAGCACTGCGCGGCTTTTTGGTCCGGCCAGCACCAGGCAGCCCATTCTGTAGGTGAGGTCCTCGAATTGCACCGACCCGTCCGTGGGCAGGTTGAGGAGCATCCAGTGCTGGTCATGGCGCTTGCCTACACTGGCAGTAACGCAAAAATAGTTGTCCGCAGCGACCCGCGTGATGGTCATATCGGATTTGAAATTCCCGTTGGGGTCCAGCATGGGGCACAAGGCGATCTGCCCGTCTTTTTCCGGGACGTTTTGGCAGGTCATGCGGTTAAGCCAATCCCGGGCGCCCGGCCCCGATATCCAGGTCTTGGCAAAGCGGGTCAAATCAATGATGCCGGCATGATTCATCATGTGCGTGCATTCCCGGCCGACTTGTTCAAACGCGTTGGATCGTCTCCAGGAAGGCTGCTCATACAGGTCGGCCCCCTCGGGGGCAAAATAATTGGGACACTCCCATCCAAAATAGTCGCCAAAAACCGCATTGGCCGCTTTTTGATAGGCATAGATCGGACTGGTCCGGTTGGGACGGGCGGCATCTCGGAACTCATTGGGGAAGAAGATGGAATAGAGCCGCGGATAGGTATCCGCGATTTTTTCATGGTTGTAGGCCCAGTTGGCGTAAGAGCCGAACCGTCGGGAATCGACATGCCACAAATCGATTTCCGGCTCACCGTTCATGATCCAGCCGGCCAGGTAATGCCCGATACCGCCGGCCTGGGTGATGCCGAAGCTGTAGCCGCAGGCCTGGAAGAAATTGCGCAACGGATAGGCCGGACCCACCAAGGGGTCGCCATTGGGCGTATAGGTAATCGGACCGGCGGTGACATGCTTGAAACCGGTCTCACCGAGAACCGGAAACCTTTCAATGCCGGCTTCAATGCAATCGGCAATATTGTCGATATCCGGGTTCAGTTCCTCCTGGGCGTAATCCCAGGGGACCCCGTGCTTTTTCCACTGCTGGCCGTGGGCCTCATACATGCCCAGGATCAGGCTGTCCATCTCCTGGCGTAGATAAATGGAACGGTCCGGATCGCGCACCAACGGCAACATTGTGTCCCTTTCGACCACGGCATTGATGGTTTCGTATAGAATGTGGGTGTGGGCAATGGCGATGGAGGGGATTTCCAATCCTACCATTTTCGAAACCTGCGGGGCCCAGAGACCGGCGGCATTGACGACAAACTCACAGGTGACGTCACCCTTGTCGGTCTGAACCAGCCAATCGCCGGAAGGTTTTTGCGTGATGCCGGTGACGCGCGTGTGCAGGTTGAGCTCGGCACCATAGGTGCGGGCCCCCTTGGCCAGGGCCTGAGTCATCGATGCTGGGTCCACATCACCGTCATCCGGCCAGTAAAGACCAGCCACCAAACCGGTTGTGTCGATCAATGGGTGCAGTTTGCCGATCTCCTCGGGACTCACAAAATTCACGTCCAGTCCCAGGCAACGATTCATGGAGTAGTAATAGCCCAGTTCGTCAAGCCGGTCGGGGTTGTCGGCCGTACGGATGGAACCGGTGGTATGCCAGCCGGGTGACTGCCCGGTCTCCTCTTCCAGCTGCTTGAAGATTTCGATACTCTTCATGTTTACCTGGGTGCAATAATAGCTGGAGTGGTAATAGGAACAATTGCCGGCTGCCATCCAGGTGGAGCCGGAGGTCAGTTCGTGTTTTTCGATGAGCACCACATCGTCCCACCCGTATTTTGCCAGATGATAGGCCAGGCTGACACCGATGGCCCCTCCCCCGATAATGGCGACCCTTGCGTTGGTTTTCATGATTTGCAAACCTCCTTTTAGTCACGGTTGGGTTATGTCGTCCGGTTAGAAGCTATCTCAAAAAAGTCTTTTGAGATAACTTATAGAAAAGCTTAAAGAGTGATTACACTGCACTTAGTGTACCAATCAGCAGGGGCGGGGCTTTAATTCCCCGTTATGGACGGCCGGCCCGGTTAAAAAACGTGCACCGCGCCGGGGGGAGCCATTTTTTTCACCTGACAACGGCGATTTTCATTGTGCCGCACCCCTGATTTCATTTAATAGGTTAGAAAATACATATAAAACAAGCTGTCGACCACTGGCAACGGATAACTTCTTACACCTTTTTTACTGTAAAATTTTTTTACATTTTCCGTAAAAAACTTCAACCAGTTTCTGAAACCGAAACCCCCAAGGAGGCTCCGATGCCCGCATCCATACCTCAAACCATGACCGCGGTGCTCCTCACCGGACACGGCGGATTCGAAAAACTCGATTATCGCCGGGATGTGGCCGTGCCGACTCCCGCCAAAGATGAGGTACTCATCCAGGTCCTGGCCTGCGGGATCAACAACACGGACGTCAATACCCGCATCGGCTGGTACGCCCCCTCCGTTACCACGGCCACTGATGACGGTGCCCGGAATGGTTTCGACGAGCTGACGTCCGGAACCGGCGCCTGGTCGGGCGAAGCCCTGGCGTTTCCGCGCATCCAGGGCGCGGATGTCTGCGGACGCATCGTCGGGGTCGGTCAACAGGTAGACCCCGGCAGACTGGACGAACGGGTAATCGTGGCCCCCATGCAGCCCCACCCGTCCGGGGAGCCCTGGCGCTGCATCACCATGGGGTCTGAAATAAACGGTGGGTTCGCCCAGTACGTTGCGGTGCGTTCGAAGACCGCCTATACCGTGCAGTCCGATTGGTCCGACATCGAATTGGCCTCGATCCCGTGTGCCTGGTCCACCGCAGAAAATATGCTCCACCGCGCGGATGTCTCAGGAGAGGACCGGGTCCTGATTACCGGCGCTTCGGGCGGGGTGGGCTCGTCTGCCGTCCAACTGGCGAAAAGAAGAGGCGCGGAGGTGATTGCCGTGGCCGGCCAGGCCAAAACCGAACAGGTCCAAGACCTGGGGGCCGACCGGGTCATTGCCCGCGAAACAGACCTCGTAAAGGCGCTGGGCCGGGAAGCCGTGGACGTGGTCTGCGACCTGGTGGCCGGTCCCCAATGGCCACAGCTGCTGGATGTGCTTAAAACGGGCGGCCGCTACGCCGTGGCCGGCGCCATTGCCGGCCCCCTGGTGGAGCTGGATGTCCGGACCTTATACCTGCAGGACTTGACCTTTTTCGGCTGCACTTACCAGGACCCGGTGGTTTTCCAGAACCTGGTATCCTATATTGAAAAAAACGAAATCCGGCCGGTGGTTGCCAGAAGTTATCCCCTGGAGGAGATTGTCCAGGCCCAGGAAGATTTTCTGTCTAAATCCCACACCGGCAAACTTGTCATGGTGCCGCCTGCTCCGATTTAAGGATAGAAAGAAAAGTGAACTAAAGTTTTAAGTGCTCTAAAGTGACTAAAGTTGAGGAGTCGCTACGCTCCACTTGTTAAAATAATTCAGAGGTCGGGTAGTTTGTCACTAAATGCCCGTCATCCCGGCGAAAGCCGGGATCCATTCCATGCAGAGGAAGCGTCCCTGGATGCCGGATACGTCATCCCGGACTCGATCCGGGACCGGCATGACGAAAAAACTTCCCGACAGCTCACGCAATTAGTAGAGAGCCATAACTATAGATGATTTTTATCACGCTGCGCGGTTTTTATGGTATCGCCAGTTAGCCCTGACCTCGTTTTGGAAACAGGTTTTACAGATCAACTATAACAGGAAACTGGTTTGAAAAAGAAAACGCACGTCATAGCCTGTGCCGTCCTGGCTATCGATTTAAAAGAGAGCGCGGCCGAATTGGGGCTCGATGTCGAATTCACTTTCCTGGAAGCCGGGCTGCACAACAATCCCACCCGGCTGAGGAATAAACTCCAGGCCGCCATCGACGAACTGTCCGCGACGGATGCCTGCGACCGCATCGTCATTGGATACGGCATCTGCGGCAAAGGCACCATCGGTGTACAGGCCCGCACCGTGCCCTTGATCTTGCCCCGGGTGCATGACTGCATCGCCCTCTTTCTGGGCGGCGACCGGGTTTATCAGCGTGAATTCAAAAAATACCCGGGCACCTATTATCTCTCCACCGGGTGGTGCCGGGAAAAGACCGAACCCGGATCCCAGAAAGGCCGCTGGACGTATTTCGGCGATCAAAAACTCGACTTCGAGGAACTGGCGGCTCAACACGGGGAGCAGGCCGCCAGCCAGACCTTCGATTTCCTCAACTCCTGGCAAAAGAATTACCAGCGGGCGGCGTTTATCGAAACCGGTGCGGGTGCCCCTTCCCGTTACGAGCGCCTGGCCCGGGAGATGGCGGCCCAATACAGCTGGCGATACGAAAAAATCCAGGGAAGCCGGACCTTGTTCAAAAAGATGCTCACCGTCCAGCAGTCGACCGACGCGATCCTGAAGGTCCCGCCCGAACATGTCATCGGGTTCGATCCCATCCGGTCCACCCTGGCGGCCAACCCCCTGTGGCCAAGCGATGATTTAACGTTGATACCGGATCAGGCCGCCGGAATAGAAATCGAAGACCGGGAACCATACTCCCCGGCCCATATAAAGACCGGTCTGGGTATCGATGCCGGCGGCACCTACACAGATGCCGTAATTTATAATTTGTCCGAAAATAGAACCCTGGGCAAAAGCAAAGCCCTGACCACCAAGTGGGATTTTACCCAGGGCATCCGCCGGGCGTTGCAGAAACTGGACGAGGATAAACTGCTGCGGGTGGAACTGATTTCCCTGTCCACCACCCTGGCCACCAATGCCATCGTGGAAAATGAAGGCCAGAAAGTCGGCATGCTGCTTATGCCGCCGCACGATCTTGATCCCACCGAAGTGATTGCCTACCAGCCGCAAGCCGTTCTCCAGGGACGGCTGGATATCAGCGGCCGGGAAATTGCGACCATAGATCCGGAACAGGTCAAACGGGCCGCCGACCGGATGGTGGCTGATTTTGCAGTGACCGCTTTTGCCGTGTCGGGGTATGCCGGCGCCGTAAACCCGGTCCACGAACTGCAGGTCAAAGAAATCCTGGAGCAGCAGACCGGGCTGTTTGTTACTTGCGGCCATGAACTGTCCGACAATTTGAACTTTCACACCCGGGCGGTCACCGCCCTGCTCAACGCCCGCATTGTGCCGCGTTTAACCGGGTTGCTGGCAGATCTCGAAAGCGTCCTGGCGGCCATGGGTATAAACGCGCCGACCGTGGTCGTGAAGGGGGACGGAACCCTGATGAGCGCTGCTCTGGCCAGACGCAGACCGGTCGAAACGATTCTTTCCGGCCCCGCGGCCAGTGTGGCCGGCGCCCGGCACCTGACCGGGATCAGGGATGCCCTGGTTGTGGACATGGGCGGTACAACGACCGATACGGCCGCCCTGACAGACAACCTGGTAAGCCTGAACGCAAAAGGGGCCAATGTCGGCGGTCACCGGACCCATGTGCAGGCACTCGAAATCCGCACCACCGGACTGGGTGGGGACAGCTTGATTGGATTTGAAAAAGGTGTGTTCCGCATCGGCCCGCGACGGGTGGCGCCAATAGCATGGCTGGGCTCGGTGAATAGCGGAACGCAGGCGGCCCTGGCTTTTCTGAAAAACAATCCACCCAAACCGGCCAGCACCGGCAGCCGTCTACAGGTGCTGGCCCTGACCGGTCCGGCGCCGACGACTACCATGACACCGGCTGAAAGAAAGCTCATCCGCCGGCTGCAGGACCGGCCGTACACCATTGCCGAACTGCTCCAGGAAATGGGTGGTTATACCGAAGAAGCCCTGCCCCTGCAACGACTGGAAGAAACCTTCCGCGTGCAGCGCTGCGGCCTTACGCTGACGGACCTGTTGCATATCACCGGCGAGTTTACAAGATGGGACACGCAAGCCGCAATTGACTATTGCCGCCTGTTTGCCGCCCTGGCCGGTCAGGAGCCTGTGGAGATGGTCCGAAAGCTGCTGAATATGGGGGTTCGGCAAATAGCCCTGGAACTGCTGAAACGGCAACTGGACGCAGAGGTTGACCCGGCCGTGCTGGACGACTGCCCGGTTTGCCAGACCTTGATTGAAACGCTGCTGACCGGAGACAACCCCCTGTACGAGGTCTCTATAAACCTCAAGCAGCCGGTCATCGGCGTCGGCGCGCCTATCCGCAATTTTCTACCCACAGCCGTAGAACCCTTAGGGACCCAGGCCATCATTCCCGAAGACGCGGATGTGGCCAATGCTATCGGGGCCATCACCAGTGATGTGGTCATCCGCCAGCAAGTGCGCATCATACCCGACGAACTGGGCGGCTTCCGGGTGGAAGGGATCGCCGGCAACCATCAATTCGACGCCTTTGAAACGGCCGACCGGTTTGCCCGGGACGAACTGACCCGCATCGTCCGGCAACGCGCGGCCGCGGCCGGCACCAGCTGCCGGGAAGTAGCCCTTAAAACCGAAGACCGCATTCCGGCCACGGCCGCCGGAGATCCGGTCTTCCTGGGCCGGACCATCGCGGCCAGCCTGATCGGCAGACCGGACAGCGTGATGATAGCAACGGATAATTAACTAATTCAGGGATCGGGGAGTTTTCTCACTTAATGACCGTCATCCTGGCGAAAGCCAGGATCCAGTCCAATTAAAGAAAACGTCCCTGGATGCCGGATACGTCATCCCGGACTCGATCCGGGACCGGTATGACGACAAAAACTTCCCGGCTGTCAACCAATTAAAGCAGAAGTGATTTCAAAATCTTCAATCGGACTCAAGGTCAAGGCGGACGCGAAGTTCAAAACCGAGGAATACTCGAGTATTTCGAGGGCTTGAATTTCGCGCCCAACGCAGAGATTGGGTTCGAGGGGAGGTTTTGAAATCACTTCTGAGGAGGTGGCCATGCGCCTGGGAATGCACACCTACAGCCTGTACCACCACGGGGTCGCCGAAGACTGGGCCGGTTTCAAACTGCCGTGGGGCCGGCAGATGACCCTGTTTGAAATGATGGATTATGTGGCCGAGTTGGGCCTGGAGGGCCTGCATCTCGATGCCAAGGCCTTCGATGAAATGAACGCACCTTATTATGACCGGGTGAAGGATTATGCCGCTGCCCGGGACCTGTATCTTGAGTACAATTTTGCACTGTCCAGCGGGAATTATGATGCCAGCGTCCAACAGGATATCGAGGCGGGTATTGCTGTGGCGCACAGTATCGGTGCGGATATCGCCAAGATCGGCATGAACATCACCCGCCCCCGGCCGGTGGCGGCCAGCAAATTTCATCCTGATGTCAAGCGGCAGTTGGAAGATGTCCTGTCAAAAGTCCGCCGGGCTCTGCCGCACGTGGAAAAAACCGGCGTGAAGCTGGCCCTGGAAAATCACACCGACGCATTCTCGGAAGAAGTGCTCTGGCTGCTGGATCAAATCGACCACCCCCAGATCGGGGCCTGCATCGATACCGTGAATGCCCTCCACGTCACGGAAAATCCCATCACGGCCATCCGAAATTTAGCGCCCCGGGCCTTTACAAACCACTTCCGGGACAATCAGATCATCATTGAACCGTGGGGTTTCCGGCTCACCGGGGCGGCCGTGGGCGAAGGTGACCTGGATATGGAAACCGCGTATGGATTGATCAGTGCCAACCCCGCCATGCAGCGCATAAACATAGAACTCGATCTGGATTGTCCCCGCGACGACATGCAAAAGGCCCTTGATATGGAACGAGCTGCGCTGGAACGCAGTATCGCCTTTTGCCGGAATGTCCTGGGAATTGGAGCATCGTGATAGAATCCGCCAACAACAGTTCGCCGACCATGCGCCTGGGATTGCACACCTACAGCCTGTATCTGCACGGGATCGGCCAGGCCTGGGCCGGATTTAAACTGCCCTGGGAAAGACAGCTGAGCACCTTTGAACTCTTCGACCTGGGCCTCGAACTCGGCCTGGACGGGTTCCATCTGGATGACGGTGTCCTGGAAAACCTGGAAGCGTCCTACCTGGCCGAGGTAGGTGCCGCCGCAGCCGAAAAAGGCCTTTACCTGGAATATAATCTATCCCTCGATCTGGGCAACTTTGGCATCGGCATCCAGCACGATCTGGGCGCGGGACTGGAAACCGCCCGGGCCATGGGCGCCGACGTGGTGAAGGTCGGCATGGAGATCCCCCGGCCCCGGCCCCGGGCCGGCAGCCGGTTTCACCCGGCGGTGCGGCCCTATCTGGAGGAGACGGCGCACCGTTTGAAAACGGCAGCCCCCCTGGCCGCGTCGTATGGTATTCGCCTGGCCCTCGAAAATCATTGTGACAGTTTTTCAGAGGAAATCCTGTGGGTCCTCGAACAGGTCGACCACCCCTTTGTCGGTGCCTGTATCGACACGGTGAACGCCTGGCACGTGGCCGAAGACCCGATGAAAGCGATCGAAAACCTGGCCCCGGTCGCCTTTACCAACCATTTCAGGGATGATCGGGTCGAGTTTCGCCGGGATGGCTTCCGGGTCCGGGGGGTGGCCGTGGGCGATGGCGACATTGATATGCAGGCCGCCTACAACCTGTTGAAAGATCACGCGCCTGGCAACCGGATCAATATCGAAACGGAGATGGGCTTCAGCCTGGAAGACAAAGAGGCCGCCTTGCAGCTTGAGTTGGACACTATCAAAAGAAGTATTCGCTATTGCCGGGAGGTGCTCGGGATCGGATTGGAATAGCTTCTAATGCTTATCGCACACAACTGGGGGAATTAGGAAATACAAGAGATATTACCAATCTAATTAAACAGTTGGGGAGCTTTTAATCGTCATGCCGGTCCCGGATCGAGTCCAGGATGACGTATCCGGCATCCAGGGGCGTTTCCTTTATATGGACTGGATCCCGGCTGCAGTTTATCCCGCACTCGATGCGGGGCCGGGATGACGGGCATTTAGTGAGAAAACTCCCCAACCCCTGATCTAACTGGTTTTGATCTTCCCCTTTAAGACGCGACCCACCATTGAAAAATCAAACAGGCGGGAAGTCCAGCAACGTCGGGCGCCGAGCATCGCAGGAAAGGGCGACCATAATTTAGCTTGGGGCGAAGTACGTGTTTGAGCGAAGCGAGTTGTGCTGAGCGCGCCCTTTCCGAGAAGCGCAGGGCAGCCCGCAGGGCCGCGTCTTATGGGCGTTTTCTTCTTGTCGGGCATAGCCGTTAGGCGACGCCTGATTGGTTACTTTTCTTGTACGTCCAGGAAAAGTAACAAGATGATTGGTGATAAGAACCTGTTGTAGATTCTCTCAGCGATATCGCCGAATGATTAATTACCCCCTGATTGGTCGAAGTTGTCCTCGGCCGCCACTAAAGGCATATCGCTCTGATCGAAACTAATCCAACTGCACCAGCGCCTGATCAAGATCGGCGATCAAATCTTCAACATTTTCGAGGCCGACCGATAACCGGATTAAGCCGTCGGCGATACCGGCCTGTTCGCGTTCGGCGGGCGTCATGTGTTCATGGGTGATGGTCGGCGGGTGCATACAGATGGTCCGGCTGGTGCCGAAGGTGACCGCATGCACGATCAGTTTCAGACTGTTCATGACCGTGGCTGCCCCATCGATACCGCCTTTGACCTCAAAAGACATCAGGCCGCCGTGTCCGCTCATCTGGCGGCCGGCCAGATCGTGCTGGGGATGGTCGGCCAGACCGGAGTAATTCACCCGCTCTACCCTGGTATGGGCTTGTAAAAACTCGGCCACGGCCTGGGTATTGGTGCTGTGCCGCTGCATTCGCATGGGCAGGGTTTCCAGACATTGGAGGGTCATCCAGGCCTCCATGGGTGGCATGACAGCACCCACGAACTCGGTCGTGTTCCAGCGGATATCTTCAACAAGGCCCTCGGGCCCCACCAGAGCGCCGCCCAGCAGCGCCCCATTGCCGGACAGAAATTTAGAAATCGACAGCAGCACAAAATCAGCTCCCAGTTCGAGCGGGCGCTGGAGAGCCGCGGTTGCAGTGGTGTTGTCCACGAGCAGGGGAATCCCCGCAGCATGGGCCGCGGCTGCCACCTCTACGATATCGGTTATAAACAGGCAGGGATTGCTGGGGGTTTCCACCCAGACAAGTTTCGTGTTGCCATCAATCTCCCGGGCCCATGAATCGGGATCGGCCGGATCCTGGACAAACCGGAATGCAACCTGACACCTTTGGGGAAATATATCGGCCGCCTGTTTGTAGCCTTCGCCGAAAATGTTAAGCGAGGTAACCACGTTGTCGCCCGGTCGGGCCAGAGTGAAAACCAACTCAAACAGGGCCTGGGAGCCGGAACCGGCGGTGATACAGGCCTCCCCGCCTTCCAAAGCAGCCAACCGATGCTCCAGGACTGTATTGGTAGGTGTGCGGGTCCGTCCATAAACCGGGCAGGGGATCTGGTCGAAGGTTTCATAAGGAAACGTCACCGACTGGACCAGTGGCGGTGTAAACGACCTGAAGTCCGCCTGGTTCCGGTATGGGTGAAAGCCGGCGTGCAGGGCATTGGTTTCAATTGACCGGCCGGCATCTCTGCTAACCGGTGTGGGCGTACCGGGGTCATAGACCCAAGGATCTCTTTGAAAAAAGTGTTTGTCTGAAGACATGATTCAGCCCCCTATGATGAATTCTCTGTAGAAGCTATCTCGAAGATTTTTTATCGATCCACTCCTGCACCCTGCCGACAATGGCTTTTAACTCGGCCTGGACGTCTTCGGAAAGAGGGGCAACCGTATGCTCAGCCAGGATGTCATCCACCACCGCAGCCGCCCTTTGCTCCATGGTCAGGCGCCCTCTTTTCTCCCACCGGGCATACGACCCCTTGTCGAACAGCTTGGAGTAAAAGGGCTCCCGAAAATGCCTCAGCGTGTGCGGGTGCTGGAGATAGTCGCCGGTCGGGCCCAGTTCGGCAACCACATCCAGAGCCAGGGTCTCGTCATCCACGGGCACGCCCCGGGTGGCAGCCCTTAGAAAACCGATGGTCTCGTTAGCCATCACCATAAGCTGCAATGAGCCCTGCAGCCCGGAATCCATAAAACCGACGTCGTGAACAATGTTGGCCCCGTGGAGCAAAGCGGTCATCAGGCTGATGGTCATCTCGATCCCACACTGCTGATCGAGCACCTTGGAATCCGTGGAACCGCCAAGGCCGAAAACAGGCAGGTTGTAATAGCGTCCCATGGAAGTGGCCACCCCCTGCTCATCGGCCAGGACATAGTTGCCCACCATGGTCTGCAGGTTATAGGGGCCGCCATTCCAGCCGGGCACGGCGATGGGCGCCCCCGCCTTGACCAGTTGTGACAATACCACCCCCAGCAGGATGCCGGCATTCATGGAGGCCATGCAACCGGCGGTGGTGGCCGGCGTATTGACCCCGCCGGCGTTCAGGGGAATCCAGAGCTGGGGCAGCCCCTTTTCAGCCAGGTAGATGGATTTCTGCAGGGCTTCGGCATTGATGACCAGGCCCGAGGTCACGTTGATATAACAGGTAGCGAAAGGGTATTGCCGGAAAGCCTCTTCACCGCCGGCTACTGCCTCGCACATTTGCACGGCCGCCCGACAGCCTTCGAAATCGGGTGACACGAAGACAATGGGCTTGGTCGTATGGTTCAGCATTACCTCCATCTGGTAGCGGTCATAAATACTTTGGTGGACATCCCCGGGCAGGAACAGCGACATGACGAAATCAATCTCCGCCAGCGCATCCATGACCCTGACCGCCTGGACGACATCTTCCAGCACCGGCTGCCGCCGTACACCGGTTTTATGATCCAGAACGTTCAGGCAGTCCGAACCACCACCGAAATAGGTGTTGTGTCCCCAGGCGCGCAGCGCGACAGTTTTATTTCGGTCGTATAGGGTGATGCGTTCAGGCGCAGTGGCGAGCGCCGCAGCCACCATCTGCTCCGGCACCCTGATCCGAATGCCGTCGCTGTAGGCTCCCCCGTCCTGCAGTATGGAACGGGCTTGCTCGTCATGGACATCGACACCCGTTCGTTCAAGGATTTCCAGGGTTGCCATATGAATCTTTTTGCATTCCTGGGTCCCCATACGGGTGTAATGGGCACTGTTAAAACTTACTTCGTGTGTTGATATCATAACTTCCCTCACTGATATATCAAAATAGTTTTTTAATACATTTAAATCTTTTAAAAGTCAAAGTTTTACTGTATAATGGTTTAACTATCATCATTTGTGTCCCAGCGGTTGACTGCCGACCGCAAGGCGACCACAGGGCGAGCCTCGATGCTAACAAAAGCTGACCCCTTTACACTCAATTAAATTAACCCATTTAGTGCGCGTCTGTTTGCAAGATCGAATCTGATCAAAATCGGAGGTCAGCATAATATTATCGATGGGT
>Ga0126335_1000110_pt1 | contig 37675 bp, 26 predicted proteins | sample OlaspJWI45metaG_FD_108409 | JGI IMG/M metagenome (GOLD analysis project Ga0126335, IMG submission 108409) | Marine gutless worms symbiont microbial communities from Oahu, Hawaii - Olavius sp. 1 OAHU.JWI-45 metaG | ecosystem: Host-associated > Annelida > Digestive system > Unclassified | place... | reverse complement strand
TAGGGTGATGAGGGAGAACTGGGCACCGCCCTGATATGCTGATGCCGCTAAGAACAGAATGCTACTAACAGTTCTCACCTCAATGGGTACCAAACCTGACGGATCACATTTACCTTTTCTATGAGCTACACAAACATAATAATCACACCGTACTGAACAAAGCTGCATCTTGAACTGAAGGATTGTCTAGTCTTAGAGGCCTTAAGTGGCAATACACCTTAACTGCCACATTTCTAGTTAATTCTGTCACATAACTGCCCTGTGGTGATGGTACAATACCATAAACATGACAGAAAGTAAATAAGCAAGATTAGCGGTACCGACGTGTAAAACGCAGCCGACGGCAACAATGAGTCGAATCCCATCACCAGACCAACAAGCACAGCTCACCGTTCCACTGACCACAGAATACAACAAACACAACACTGGGTTAGTACGAGTACATACCACTGATACAGGAGAGGCAGCTGCTTTAAGTTTATTCACTGTAACATGGTGGAATAGTCCCGGTGGGACTGAAGCCTGATCAACTGGCTTCCCTCCAGTTTTGAAGCTGCTGGTTGGGTCATATGGCCTGTAAAAACCGGCCTGAAATGGCTTGCAAAGTGTCGAGTGGAACGTTAAGCCTTTACTCACTCACCCACCCGCTCATTCACCCACTGATACGTAATAAGATAAAAATTCAAAATATTTAACACAAACAGCTCACACAAAGTACACAAAATAACATACTACAAAGCCTGGTTTAGTTGGCTTTGACAACATCTGGCCAGTAAACACACTGGGTATACTCTAACTGTCTAACGGGTGGCAGTCAACTCATCTCCGAGTCAACTCGTTAGGGTTTGAGTTAGGGTTAGGGTTAGTGTTAAGGTTAGGATTACGGTAAAGGTTGGAGTAGGATTAGGATTAGGTTAGGCTTGGGGGCGAGCTGACAGTAAACCAGTCTTATGATCCTGGAGACAGCACACTAGTGCATAGGGCACAGACTACATATATTAATCAGTTACAAGTAGAGAGAGTTCAACAGTACAGACCTGTCAATGCATGGCAGACTGACATTTTGTCTGTGAGACTGAGCTTCGCAATAGAGATGACACTGATGCGATGTCAGTATACATAAGACATCAGTCACTGGGCTCCATATGCAGCCTGACAGTCGCAATACAATGACAATACATGATGTGGATGTGTTACACGATGACACAGTGACAATGATGATGACGACTTGGACGATCATGACAACATAAATTATGCTTTTCATCTAACGTTTATATTTTAAATATCAGAATTCTTACAACTAATTAGTTAAACTCCCTCGAAATCTATAGCTTCTTGGACAAGATGTTTCCTTTCTGTCCACCCTCACAAAATCTTGGCTGAAGCACTTTCCAGCAAGTGTTCTAATTTTGGTGGGGTTCAACAAAAGTCTTGTGTGGGGTAACATTTACAGATAATGGCCTAAGTAAAATGTCAACCAACTAAAGGCACTCCTTCCCCATTTACTCAGTGCCCATAAAAACACAGACACAAGTCTTCCGTGACATTTGCTTCAAGTGTTCCGCTATTCATTAGTATTTAAGCTGTGTTTCTGGTCAAAGAAGTTATAACACAAAGTAACAAGCTGCCCATGCTCAGTGACACTCTGCTAGCAAAGTAGGCCATGGACCGAAATTTTGGTTTGTCATCAAGGCTGGTCAGTAAGTCTCTGCGTGCAAAATTACAAGTCTCTATGTCCAGCGGTTATGATTTCCCACACTCTGGTTTACACATACAGAGACACACAGATGCCATTTGAACAGCTTCTGTATGACTAGCTAAGTGTAAACTGTATCTGTAGATGCAAGAGAGAAATAGTGAACAGAACAGTGACCTTGTGGAATGGCAGAAATGCTGATGTTGCAAAGCTGTGTCAATGTGACACCGGTATCAGTTGATGACACACACTGGATTGTAACAGAAGACCGATGAGCAATGCACAAGAGACCTTTGTCAAGATGTGCTGGGGCTAAACACCAGCTGACACCCCGCACCTGTGTCCTAGCACAGCCGTCACTTCATGTCATCATCTTATTCACAGACTGTCTCATAAATGACTGGTTAAAAGATGCAGAGTTACAAATTTATTGTAAAAATAGCTGCAAAATTACTCACCAAATTGATGACAACATACTGCTCTCTATGGCAACACCTTGCAGACTGGACGTCAATTCGAGAAAGGCAGCAGCTGCTCTCAAAATGTCACTAAGTTTTTTTTCTCGTAACTTTGCATCTGTTTCAGCCATAAATTCGTAACTTTGATCCTACTATAATATTTACCTTAGTATTTGCTGATTACTAAACTAAACTTATGCCTCATTGTCCCTACTGGAACATAAGTACAAGCCACTTTTCTCCAACCAGCTGTGTCTTATGCTGCCACTTCCATCATTGTCCAGCTGTTCCTGATATCTGTTACAGTCCAAATTTCTTTACTTTAAAATGTTAGTAATTTGTTAAACCCTTTCATTAAAAAGTACCTGCTCATGGTCATGGTGTGAGTAATTAATTGGAACCAACGACCTCCCAGAGGTGAGGTAATTAGCCAGTATTCATACACCTAAATTAAGACCACAAACTGTAGAAAGAGATAGTACAAATGAGAAAGCGACCTCATACTGCCAGAAACAAGTAATAAAACAGCTAGAAGCTCACCCAAAGGTGGCAAGCTGAGTGGATGAGACACTCTTCAACTTGTTTCCCACAACGTCAACAGAAGCTAAAAATAATGCTTCACCACTTGTCCACACCAGACCATACACTGGATGTAACGCTGCGTGACACAGACTCACTTTTTATAAAGTTAAAAGAACAACAAACAAAATTAATCGCATGCATTTTTTCCAAGGATGAGGTGACAACTTCAGATGCTGCTGTAATAAAGCTCTGTAACAGAGTGTTATGTAGACTATAATTTAATTATAATTAAACATGGCACACTCTTGCCTCAGAAAAAAATGAATAAAACAAAGTAGCAGTATTTTTAATGGTTAGACAAAGCACACTGTGGTAGTTTAGAACATTTAAACTTTTTAACGTATTTGTCAATACCGTAAAAATACCGATTTAAGCAAAAATGTATTACCGTTATGAAGCGTGTTGATGCGGTTTCGACGCAGCTTTGCTTGACCAAGCTCCATACCACACCAATACCTTCCAAAGCTAAACAGAGTAATGCCATTCTAGTACTGACATTAAATTTACGAGTACTAATAACATTATAGCACAAGACTCCATCTCTGTCACAAATCACTAAAATTCTCAACCACAGAAAGCAATGTTTGTAATGTTTACAACATGCCGTTCTTTCGATTAGTCTACTTTAACACCAACGCAAAACTAGAACATTAATTCTCACCGCACTTGTGACAAATATCAAATAACACAATTTTAGTAAAATACCTGACAACACAACCGTTCAACTTATTTCCAATTTTGGAAAGAAAATCGACTCTATATCAAAACACGAAACAGGAAACGCCACCACAACAAACCACTGCAAGCGTAAAATGAGATTTCATCACAAACCGATAGTGCTGGTCCAACGTAAAAATGACATTTTGCTGTTAATTTTATTAACCGGTTAACTAAAATTACTGAACGGTTAGTAACCGGCTAACCGACAGCACCAACTGGTCACACGGGGAATCATCATTTCATCATCATCATTTATTTGAGTCAGGCGACATGGCCCATAAAAAACGAAACAAATAGAACACATCTCAAATAGAATCTGTGCTAGAGATGGTCTGATCCGGATAATCGGCAAGAGGAATGCCTTTACGTCTTACAATACATCGTTTCAAAATTATTACGAATGATTAAAATGAGTGGCCGATGCTCTGTGAGTTGCATTTTACTATTATTTACTACTATCACGCAGCCATTTTTGGTCTCAGTTTGGTTGGGTAAATTTTCAGTTAACTGTGAACATCCATAGTCTAGCGTCGGAATTTCACTAATCAAAAAATTACTTTACCATCCGATATCAGAATACAATACAAGTTCACGGTTTTCGAAACAATTTACACAGCAACTTGCGAGTAAAATGCGTTTTATTTGCAACTCAAATGCTGAATCATTCTGATACGAGTATCTATTGCACACTTTCAGCAACACACTCATTCTTACATCTATGGAGTCCAGTAACAATTATATGTGTGTGAATTTCAGCTTTCTGTGTGATTGCTTTACAAATTATTAAACTATTCTAAGTACCGTTATTTATGTCACTCTAGCACACAACTGCCATAGTGCATGTTGCTAGAAACTATCTACTTACTACTGCCAATGAAAAATGAAAAGTTTTCGTTAAGTTGTTGTATAGTCAGCATAAAATGAGAACACATGCAGTTAAGTTTTGCTCTGTGAGTTTAACAGTTTTTACGGCTTTAGCTCACAGATCAATGTTAGCGCGACACCCTTTACATTGTCTGTAACGAAACCAATGTATAATTTTTATAACTCCAGCAGATGACGTCCGATTAACCACAGTCTGCATCAAGAATACACCCAACAGCAAACAAATCTCTTTGAATCCCACTGCTAGACATGCTCCTACAGCTTCCCCAGATCCAGTAGTCTGCTGGGCTGAAATCAGGATTGTTGGTTGGCCAGAGATTTGGCATTTCATGCGTTAACAGTTACACGGTTTTCACGCTCCCTATGTCCGGTCAGCAAAGGTCACTTCCGGACCAGCGACTGCACTAATTAACGTGACAGCAACTGATATATTATGTCGTCGATATTTGAAGATTAATAACTCCACTGTTAATGAATATTTTCTAACAAAATTTTGCAGTTCATTCAAAGATATATTCCGAATCCAGTACGTGTAATTTTGTTAGGATGTGCTGAGATTTGACAGTTCTATACAATATTGTCTGTGGTTTACTATTTCCCGAACATGGTGTATATACGGGCAAAATCTGAAGCTACAAGTCAGTTTCTCATTAGACTGTGTTGACCTATCAGTCGAAAGTAAACCGCTGCATAACTATAGACAATGTAGCAACACGTCATAACTGGGGAGATTTGAGTGGCCTAAAGAAAGATGGAGTGGGGTGTATAGGATTATCAGGCTGAGATGTCCAGACAGTAAATATGTGACTTTGGTCTATTTGTTATGACACATAAACAGTTGGTAGATTCGTGATAATCAGCAAAAGTCGGGGGACATTGGCACTGTCATCCAACCCCCATAAAAAATCTAAAAGGATGCGGACTACCATTCCCCCATAGTGAATATATCTATGCTTAAACAACACAAATATCATTCATGACTTGTCTAGGACTTTTCATAACTGAAGTTTTCTCTGTATTACCACATACAGTCTAATCCAGGAACAACAATGTTCTGTTTCACGTTATAATAAATATTTTAATGGCAGCACTGAGGCCAACAACAATCAGTTTGCGTTTCACATTCGTTCGACAGTACTAAGGCCAAGTATAGTGAATCCTTGTTTCATGACGTTAGCCGTAGACTCACACAGCAGAAGTCGACTGTCGTTCACGCTTACTACTTCACCTGTACACACGCCACAACTTGCAGTGTCACAAGGAAACAAAACCACACTGAGACAACAAGTTTTACAACTGTCATTGAAATGCCATGATTGCGTCACCTACTCCCAGCCTTTGGCACAAAAGCACCACATGTCTTGTCTGCTAAATTTCACCCACACTTCACCCTTATGCCGAGCAGCCATCACCCTTCTCCCAACAAAGAGCTAACTACCTAATCCTAACAGTACGAGAACTTCGTAGAAATAACAGTCCAATTCTCCCACGCAGGACCACCACTGATTAGAAACGGTGGAAGTGGTCAGTATCCAAACATCATATGACTATCGTGACATCAGTTAGCAGCAGCTGATGTGTAATGTCATCATTAAATGCCGCAACTCCATTTTCGGTCACATTGCCAGGATGCCGTGTACTGTCCCAGTCCATCAAGCTCTACGCTGTCAGGCTGACCTGTCTCTCTGTCATTTCCCAGGCAGATCATGGAAGCGTCGTCCTGGTCATCCTCCGAAATGCTGACTGGACCAAATCCTTAACGACAGCCAAGTGCCAATGCCCACCATCATCGAACAGTGATGAAACAGTCCTTGACGACTATGCACTAATGATGATGACGTGTGTTATGATACCTGGATAATCACGACTCCCCCATGTCCCTCAACTAATCCTAGGTATGGAGGCAGATGTCAAAGACGGCGACTGTCCAGGAGCCAAATGTCAAGATACCGAAACAGTAAGTAATTATCACTGATATAATACCAGTCTGTCTGTTTTTCTCCACGACATAGCAGACGTCATAAAACTCGGTAAACGTCGTCGCCAACTCGTAGAGGTAATCACACAGAGTATGTGGTGTCAGGTCGGCTACGCATCGGTCGATGATTTCTGGAAACCTGAGAACCAGCTTGGCCAGCTTCCACTCCTTGGGATTGTCCAGCTCTATAGTAGTGCTGGTCGCTGCTGACCGGATCTGTGCCGCGCTCACGTTTGCCGTTCGTGCAATGGACCTAAATAATGAAACATCAAAATCAACACCGACATAGCTTCAAAAGCGTAACGGCAATGCAAATACGCACACACGGTCATGGAGAACAAAAGAGTTCAGTTACATGGGGTCCAAGAAACTATGGCAAGCAACCATTCCAGCCAAGTTATGGTGATTTACAAAGGTTTTGTATCCCACTCAACACACAACTGGTCATTTAAAAGATAGGTCGCTACAGGCAATCAGCTGCACTGGTACCCACAAACAAAACTAAGAAATAAATATAACATAAGTGTTTGAACACGAAAACAAACAGCAAAAACTTGCCATAACTAAACTACGACAACCTGATTCAGTCAAATTTTATGACATCCAGAGTCACAACCCTGGAGTTCAGAGGTGCTAGCCTGCAGCTAGTACTGGATATGCTACAGTGGCTATTTTTTGCTCTCTGAACTTTGTCATCTTTCTGTACTACATGTATACAATATTTTCAGCTGCATCATTGCAGCTTTTAACCAACGAATATTATATTTTTGCAAATGAAAATGCACAAGTCTACAGACAATTAATACGGCTGACAATTTTCCAGTGACAAAACAAATGACACAAATAAACAGCGTAAACAATACACACGTCGCAGGTCGCGTTATTGGAAAGAGGCCATACTAACCGTATTCGCATGTAGGCATACTGTAAGTAAACTGCCGTGTTGCCACGATCATCCAGCATCTACAGACCAAACAGTGAAACAACGTTTACAAAGTTACGTCGTCAAACAAAGAAAAATCGTGCAAAAGCTGCAGCCATTGAACAAAGATGGGCAGAGCAGTAACAATGCCAGCATGGATGTGACTGCACAAAACAAAATACAACACATTACAAAACAAAAGTTGAGTCGCCTCTTACGGCATCTGGTCAGGAAACAACGTAAACCAACTCTTATAATCTGGGAGCTCGTATTTCACAATAAGTAATACACAGTTGATCAACAAGTATTACATAGCCCAGACACAGAAGTACGAGTTACAAATAGTCATTCCAGAATCCAAAAATGGACTAAAAGTTATTAACAAAAAACAATTAATAAGTCGAGAAAAGCAGTAGTGGCACTTAGTTTGTCATTAATAAAAATATACCAGGTCACAGAAAGTTCAAATGTGAAGCAAACAAAGCAATGAAGACCTTGTCAAAAGAGAAGACGTAATCGTTGACTCTGTTGTGTGACAGGTCGGCGTACTTTATACAGCCGTAAGCCACAGCCTCTTTAGCTGCCTTAAACTCCTCCGTGGTCAATGCCTACAGCACATCCAGATGACGCTTTCATACCATTATACAAATAACGACCGGCAGCAAGATCAACAGCTGAAAATCATGGCAAAGCATATCCAGTTCCAGTTTCGGTAGAGGCGAAGTTGTCCTTTGTAGAACCAGGCTACAGATGGGCCCATAGTCCACCCCCCAGTAAAGCCCCTGGTGTTTCTTACCAGGGTACTATGAAAACCTCTGTGAGAATGTTAAAAACCTCACAAGGTCTCTGACTGTTATATGGTGCTTCTTTCTATTTCCTCAGGTGCTTCCATTGGGCGTCAGAGAATTTCTTCTTTCTTAGGACCATGTCTGGTTCACCAGTCAGCTGCAAAGACCCGAGTTGTTGTGGAAGGGTTCGCACAAAGGGCCCCTCTTCTGAATGTTCCCTCTTGCACTTCAGTCCTTCATCAGTAATCAGGTGAGGCCGCGGAGGTTGAGGGGTGCCTGGTTTAGTCGCCTCTTACGACATACGGCCAGGAGACGAAGTGGGTCTATTCTAATCCCCAGAACCCACACGGGTATGGCTAAGTATATACTACGACTATCATCAGAACAGACCGGCAAGTGTGGCTATGCAGTGGGTCACCTCACGGAGGCAAGAGAAGAGACCTGGCGACAGACATTCCATGAAGACTTGCAGGAGATGAAAGTCAGCTGGAGTGGTGTTCGCAGAGTGACCAGTTATCAGAGTCGGTAGGAAAGCCTCGTTGTCCAATACTCCAGCAGGAGTGGCAAGCCTAAGTCGCTTAAGATTTTACTAAATGCTGTTCAAGGCAAAAAGCCGATGGCAACATTATGCAAAGGAGTAGTGATCATATTGATCAGGCGATATTGCAATATCTGCCGTGGATGTGACCATCTAACGACATCACAGCACCCAGATGTCACACGATATCGCACATGCACACACATGCTGCCGCCACTCAACAGATAAAGCGTGTCAGTAATCTAAATGCTGCTTCATTTGATCGTGTTGGTGGACGGCCAGTCATGCCCCAACCACTCACAAACGGCACGGTGGGGAGGCACGATCAATTTGATCAGTGACCACTGTACTACGGCCCAGTGTCTAGGCCTACCTGCACTTGCTGCTCACTCTCCCACGGCAGATGCAGACAAAGCTAATAATTCGACTAATAGCAGTAACTAATCCTGCCTAGAGACTGTGTCTAAGCGATTACAGGTAGCTATGAAGTGTGCACTATGATCTGCTAATTAGCATCATCAGTCTGCAAGACGCTGCAAGCCAATTAAGCAGTTAGCGAAACAGGCTGACATGCCAGCAGTTTATTCCATCACTAAACCCACATTTTCTACGTTGTCAGTGTCCGCAGTGGCGTCCTGTAGTAGTAGCGTGGGAAATACGAACGATGCAGACAGTCGTCTCCATGGGTGGTTGCCTGCCACCCACGGAGACGCGTGTTCCACGATCTAGCTCATGACAGCCAGCACTGATCAAGGTTACTGTCGACACTTTACTAGCCACACAAGCCGCTCCACGCTATATGCATTCCAAGAATCAATAATACTGTGCCACAACTCAATGCCTGAGCATTCTGTTGTGTTACCGTGTAAATATCGTAGCTCCTAGGCCTACGACATGAACACTACAAAAGAGATACATTAGCAACACTTCAGCAGGAAGCCAGAGCTGGGTGCAGACGAGTAGTCTGTGGCCTCTGCTCCACTGGAAGTGACAACGCATAAGTCAAGTGAGTCAAATAAGCACTTCTTACAGAAGATCATTAACAACTGTGGTGGAACTACCTTATCACGTCCTTTCTCAATCAACTTCTGTTCTGAACGTCGGATTCCCTCATTCAGCAGATCCACAAGACGAACTGTTTCACCAGAACGAGTCTTAAACTTCTTCCTGCAGTTCAGCAGGACAACACAAGACGACACGAACATGCAGCAGGCGTACGAAGTACAGCAGAAATGTGACAATCTCACGGTTCACTATCCAGTCAACTACTGAACTACAAGTCTTAACAGTAAACAGAAATACACAGAAATGTGAAGGCATAGCACAGACAGTTTTACTTTTCACGACACACAGCAGCTTACCTCAGAAAAACTAAAAAACAACAAATACTTAACCAAGACAGACTTAGAGCATGCATGGTACATGTGACATTCAACTATGCTGTGCCTCAGAAAAATACTTACTGCATAAAAAATTTACTAAAATCCCTGTTTAGTCACCTTTTACGACATCTGGCCAGAAAAGAGACTGCGTCTACACTGACAACCCGGAGTCATACAAACAACGACGGTACAAACTTGTCTTCTCCCAGCACAACTCCAAAGCCGACGTGTTCAACTCGCGTAGACGGGTCATACCAGCCAGCCTTCGCTGCCGAAAGGAAGATGCTGTTCAGATGTACTGACTGCACGTGACACGCAATGCACACAAAACCATAATTTCTCACACGATATAGCAGGACCTTATTACAGTGCCATAATGGCGTCATTGTAAACAAAGTAAATAAAGTGAATGCACTGAGCAACCCCGTGTGGGTTCTGGGGCTTAGAATAGACCCACTCCATCTCCTGGCCGGATGTTGTAACAGGTGACTGAACCAGGCACCCCTCAACCTCCATGGCCTCGTCTGATTACTGATGATGGACTGGAGTGAAAGAGGGAACATTCGGAAGAGGGGCCCCACGTGGGAACCCTTCCGCAAGAACTTAGCTCTTTGCAGTTGACAGTGAACCAGTCATGGTTCAAAGAAAGAAGAAACCCTCAGGCGCCCAACGGAAGCACCTGGGGAAAACAGAAACAGCCAGGTGAAGCGTACTAAGCAGAAACAGACAGAAACACCATAAAACAGTTAGAGACCTCCTGAAGTTTTTAACATCCTCATGGAGGTTTTCATAGTATCCTGGTAAGAAACACCAGGGGCTTTACTGGGGGATGGACTATGGGCCCATCTGCAGCCTGCTTCTACGAAGGACAACTTCGCCATCACCGACACTGGAATGCACCGAGCACTGGAGTTTAAAAATAGTATGTCAAATTCCAAAATTGCAACTACAAGGTGACCCAGAAATAACATGCAAGTGCAGTTGTGAGAACTACAGCAAACAATGTTCCATAGATATGCTGATTTCAAACAAAGGCCTATTGCATAATGTGAAGTGAAACGAAATAATTAAATGCAAAGTTCACTACTTATTCACTAAAAGTTGACAAATGTCCCAAAGAAAAATTATAATTAAACACAGTATTTCTTATATGCTCTATGCTTATAGACACTTTCCAACTTGGAAAACAGTAATTAACAGAAGTTTAAACAGAGACGACAAGCAACATGCAGCAGTACACAGTACATGGTGACCCAACAGTACATCGCTCCAGAAACAAGAAACTGTCAAAAACCTTTCCGTTTCCAGTCCTACTCCGTGGAACTCACTGCCGATCGCAGTTCATGATCTACTGCTAAAACACTGACTCAGTTTAATGCACTCTTGTAGTCCTGAAGACTGTACCATTCTGCAGAGCTTATGGATCACTAGCATATCACCTCCACGACAGTTCAGGCTGTAAGGACAAATCTGCATACTTACTTACAGATCAAATATTCGTTGGCCAATACAACTGTACATAATGTTGGTCGACCCACCTGTCCCTGGTCGACAACATAGAATATCATGTCAGCGTGTTCATCTTTCAGCCGATGCCGCAGTGCCGCCATGTCAGACGTGTCATAAGTAAACCCGCCATCTGACTTGACAACAGTTAGGGGCACTGTCATGCCTGGCGGCCAACATATCCTACGACCCTCGTCAACCTCCAACATACCTTGTAATACCACATCATCATCATTAGTAATGAACCAGAAAAACACTGTTTTCTTCATCAGTTTGTAAGTAACGCTTGAAATGGCACAGACGTGAGTAACACGGACAAATTAAAAACCGCAGTTAAAATAGACTAATGATGTCAGAAAACAGCATATAAACAAACTAATATTTCTACGGCTGTTACGGTTCCATTATTTCCATTTTGCTTCAGTTTTTGCATAAAAAATTCAATTTCAGTTCAGTTTCGAGTTACATATTTTTGGCCATAACTCCCAATGTGCTGTTAAACAATCCTATTTCTATTTCAACGTTACGCACAAGGATCACCCATGCCTGCAATTTGCGTGTCAAGACTGTTGGCAATCCACTTCTATGAAAGTAAATAAAACAATAGTTCTGCAAGTAATGACAGTTTTTACAGATAAATTACAGAAATTGTTATTGTTGCACCATTTGTTATCATTCGAGCCTCAGACAAGCTAATGACATTGCACCATACTCAGTGTAACCTACAGACTACAACGGTCTCAAAACTGTGTCCATGGTGCTAAAAAACCACGGTTTTGGTTCCAGTCGGTTTTCACATAAAACCACGGTTTGATATCGGTTCAAAAAACTGTTAACAGCCCCAACTATTTCCTACATACACGCCACGTCTAACCTTTCTGTTCAAGCTCACTGACAACATCAGCCATCATTTCTTGATAGAATGATTCACCGCGATCAACTAGATTGCCAATGTTCAGTCGCTTGTAGACTGCGGAGAATTCTGCCAACACAGATGATGACATAAAGTAAAATAAAATTATGAATAATAATGACAACAACATACAATCTCTAAAGTACTTCTGCGAATCAGATTCACTTTTTATTTCTTTTTAAATTTTATTTCATTTTAGTTTTGTTTTTCAGATGAGAATGTTTGCATTATTGAAGCATAGCTCCACCAGTACAGTAAACTGCAGCAGCATTTGCCACAGAAACAATTTCACGCTTAAATTCAGGTTATAACTCTAATCACCAAGCAAGTAAACCACCACTAATCCTCGTTGAGACAATATATACCGTTACGAGACTCGTCACATATGAGTGTCCAAGCCTTGACATACTCCGGCTCATAACTCTGTAGCTTAACAACGGCGGAGTATGCTCGCTTCTTGAAGTCCTCATCGGAGTCAAAACGCACCTTTGACTCCTGTCAACCAATAACCGTAGCCACTATCAAATAATTTGCTCAATAACGAAATGATATAACAGACATAGTAAAACTGTATTATTTTAATGATAACGAGCTGCGATTGTGGCTCAACAGGTCTGTTTATCACGCTAAATGCTCCGGCAGCCACGCCCCCAGTCAAACAGATGGTCAAGATAAGAACTTTTATAATATAAAGCATCTATTACACCAAATGGCAGCATGGCACTGAAATGGCCTTCTATGTGCTGATGTGCCGTTAAGAAACTGCTCACTCACTACACCAAATGGCAGCACATGGGCATATTATCACATACACAAAATGCTACTGAAACTATTGCCCAATTCATACCTTGCATTAGCAAAAAAAACATTTTAAGAACTATCGACAGATGGATTAACACATAGCCAAGAAATTTGCAAACTGACAACAGCAAAAAATCACAGAAAAACAACTGAAAAACGTGTATACAGATATGACAATGAAAACGCTGATAACAAAAAATAAGGGAAATCAATGCTGCCAATCATGATACATATTGTACCTTATAGAACGCCTGCAGATCTCCAATGGGAGGAGAGACAGTGCTGTAGTCTGGATATTTATCCTGTAAGTGAGTGATTAACATTCCAAACTGAGTTCCCCAGTCTCCAAGATGGTTCAGTTTTAGCACATCATGACCCATGAACAGCATAAGGTTTGATATACTCTCACCGATTATTGTTGACCTATAAACAATTTACACAGGATCACATAAAAAAGTGGACAGTAACTGACATCATTATCTTCAACTGGCCACATCTGCAGAATGTGTGATGACTGACTGCTGAAGACGTTGATGTTGTGGATAGCCGAAGGCGAAAGACAACCGGGACGACCTGCACGGAAGTGGATTGACGACATCCTAATGTGGTGTGGTAAAGATATCATAGGAACGATGACGATGAGACAAATGGAGAACATTCATGGCTAGCCCTTATGGTCCTTGCTGACCATAGAATTACAGGAGAAGAAGTAGATATTATGCATTTGAAGGGCTTTTTTGAAGGCTAAATGTCATTAATCATTACTGGTAGTAATACAGAGATGCCTAAGTCAGCAATTGAATAGAGTTTAATGTTTTATATTCAACAAGATAAAAAACAATAAACAATACACCATGTCAGAGATGAGTCTTGGACTGCACTGGTAACGGCAAATGTAACTAAGTAAAAGAATCACAGAAGTAGCATGAATGTACAGTTTCACACGTCTACCTCAAATGTCCGACGTGCATTTCCTTCGCAATATTCGGTGATGACATATCAATAACGACTCGTCGGCGCGGCCCACACTGCGGTGGTCGAACACCCCTCAGCAGCAACTGAGAGATCTGGTGTGATACAAAATCTTTCTTTAGATGAACGTTAATGAAGCCTGCACCAGCCAGCTCAACCTGTACACCACAAGCCATGGTTGTTCTTTTACAGTTCCTATGTAAAAGTTAAAATCCTTTTATAAGTTTTAAAATAACATATTTATAAGTACTAAACTGTAACAAACCAATAGCATACAATGCTGCAAACGAAAAAATAAGATGCAAGAAAACAAAAAATTTGTAACCATACATAATGAACATGAAACACAAAGACGGCAAAACTAGTGATGTAGTTGTCTCATACTTTGCCAATGAGATCACAAGCCGGCAAGTTGTCAATGATCATCTGAGCAACTTCTCGTGGATTTGCTTTCTTGCCGTCTTTCTTTAACAGCTGCATAACGTTAACAAACACCACGTCATGTACATCATGAAATCAAACTCTTACATCAATCCAGCTAAACTGGTTCAATAAAGTCCCAATTAAAACAAGCTTCCTACTGAGAATGGCACTAAAGCTCCGCTGCATTGCTGTACAGAGCAGTTAGATACTAAACATTCCGCAATAATTCGTGATTAAAGGATGCCATGGTCACCATCGACATCGCATGTCAGGGACAGTGTCTTGGGCAATGCTACAAACATTATAAATGTCATGCATAATATGCATGACCTGCTCGGGCTTGAACTGCAGAATGGTTTTGAACTTTGCTGTAGCGTTGATGGTAGCACGCAAATGGGCATTTGGTGAGCACGTCAACAACGGGAAAGGGGGAGAGAAGCACAACTTGCAACAGTGGCAAATTGGCAATGCAGCAGGGTAACATAATTGTCTCTGCCACTGCTGCATACTGCCCAAGTCAATAGCAGACTCTCAAATCTTATTTACTTATTTAAATCTCCCTGAGCAACAGCATACATATATACATTTAAATTCAAACAGTTATGCTTGAAGTTCGAAGAACAGATAATTGACCGAAAGACACAGCATGTAACCTGAGCAATATTCATGGCACTGTTACACTGATAGTCTCCAAACTTCTCCTGAGCTGCTGGTGTAATGACAACGGCCACGGAGACATTGGGAAACGCCATGTGGACAGCACGTTCGAACACTGAAATCATGGTTGTTACAATGTTCACCATGTGATCTGCCGACTTCTTATTCTCCTGCTGTATACTCTGCACCAGTCAGCAACATATCCAAAATAAGGATAGGAAATAACAAATTTATGGGTTGAATTCTGCATACCAAATGTGGTAGACAAAGCAGGCTGTTTGAGTCCGCTTTTGAGTTCATATTAAACATCCACAGATAATACTGAATCTTATTCTTATTTTAAAATAAGTTCCAACGTCAACAAAAACTGATGAGCATGCTACTGAAAACAACTTTACTGAATTGCACGGTGACGTTACGAACCCGTTTGAGATGTGTGATCTGGTACTTCAGCTTGCTGTTCTCAACAAGCAATCTCTCAAGCTCTGGGTTCACCGCACTCTCTGCCAGTTCACCACTTCCGTTCTCAATCTCCATTATGCTTGTCTCCAGACACTGGATATCTGCTTCCTGGAAAAGAGTGCAGCGTCACAAACACATTGCAGTGAAGCCTGTAATGGATCTAGCTTACCTTGTGCAGCCTCACTGGCATATCCAACCAGTAAGGTCTAAGGCTCAGTGGACTAGTCTATGAAAAAGCCTATCCGATTGCCCCGATATATGCTAATCTAAACTTGAAGGCACTGATGCTAAGTGAGTCCACCGCCTACTGGTCTTGTATACCTAAACAAGCTTTTCATAAAAAGTGAACACTTCTTGTGAAAATTTCAGGACCTGAAATCAGTTTCAAAATTTGTGAGGTATCAAGTTTATCTATATCTATATATATAAGGTGGTTCATGCGCATGTTTGTATGTTTGTTTGCTAAAAACTCGGGAATGGCAAGGGTGACTGCCTCCAAATTTTCAGGGTAGCTCCACAGTGTGTCAGAAATGGGTTAAGACACAAAAAAGTTGGGGTAGGGGTCTTGCGTACAAAGCCAAAGAATTTACTTTTTTTGCCTGCTGCACTGACTGGCAAGGCATGGGCAACTGGGAAGCCCTAGCCTATAGCTTTACTAGAGTTCTTTTCTACAGTATTTACTAAAGAACCAGATAGTGATTTCATCGAATTAGACAAGGTAGCTTTAACATCGGAAATGCCTCCTCTTCACATAACAGAGGATGATATTCATAAAAAGTTATCTAACTTAAACTTGAATAAATCACCTGGACCAGACTCAGTTCATCTTAGAGTATTGTATGAAGTCTGTTTTGAGATTTGTACTCCACTAAAACACATTATGGAATTGTCTATGAGTACTGGTGATGTGCCACTTGATTGGAGATCGGCAATAGTAACATCTCTGTACAAAAAAAATAGTAGAACTGGGACTTAATTGTTGCACACCAGAGAACTTCGGCTTTGTCAGGGTTCGACTGGAGTCTATACGATACAATAATCTTGAGCAGCATTAGCTACAGGTCGGCCTCACCACTAGAGGCATGATACACTGTGGTGCGGGTAGGCAGACAGCATGCATTCTTTGACTGTGCAGCAGGATAGCATGTGGCATGCGAGATACAGAGCAGGCCTGTATTACTGTTTAATATTTCTCTGAAATGTTCTATTTTATTTCATTGTATAATCTACCATCATTGTGAATAAATGCTATATTGGTATAATGTCCAGCTGGATGGGAAGAATGGCTAGTATATTACAAATTCTTTGTGTGTACATATGTTTGTCTGTCTTTTTGCTTATAACTGGGGAACGGAAGAAGCGAATGCGACAAAAACTTTAAGGGTAGCTCCAGAGCACCACAGGCATGGTCTGAGGTGCAAATAAGTTAGCGTAAGGGCGGGAAAGGGGGCCTGAAAATTCGTACCTTTTGCATTCAAGGCCCAGTAGGCTATACTGGCAAGCAGCAGCCAAGGCTGGGTGGCAGGCCTGCCCACATGCGGAACATCATGTGACCAAACTCGCTGTCTAATTGAACGGTCACAACCCCCGCGACTGGGGGCTTCCCGCTATACACGTATAGGCACAGGTGGCGTGAGCTTCTAAAACAGATGGTCAGTAGGGCAAGATGATGCAACACGTGAGGACACACCCCCAAGTTGTACAAACTTAAAACGCACGCAAAAAGTGTCAAACCACGTGAAATTCGACCAAATGCCGATCGTTATCTAACGTTATCGCCAGCAATCATACAATATACTTACTGCCTTCTGAGCATGCTGCACAAATTTGCTAAATTCTTGTTCAATATTTGCCATGCTTGCTTAATTGCTAGTACGGTGCAACTAATTGACGGAAGAGACCATATTCATCTTACCGAATACCGATATCTTACCGAAGGGGCCTCACCAGCCATACCTTCTTTCCTACTGCAATTTGCCTGTGTAATACTTTACCGGTCGACGTTTGCCAACTGTCGCCAGACAGATTCAAAGATCAACTCAACTCAGTCCAGCTAATGTAAATGCCTGTTGGTCTTGTTTTTATCCTCTGCACTGCACCATTTTTATCTGTCCACCAAGCAGTATAAGTTGGTACCAGCTTTAGCTGGGACATAGTGCAACATAGGAGCGGTGCTGGTAGGCTGGCAGACGTTGCAGTTGGTGGCCAAATGGCGCCGCTCCAGCATCGCTAATACCTGTGGTTGCCGTTGTATTCATCTGCGGTTTGTCGGATGTCTTAATAAACGAATATTTATTTATTTTATTTATTTATCGTTATTACCGTTTGTTACCGTTAGCACCACGCGACTGGACCCTCTCACCGCGGTGCGATATTACTCAAGTTAGCACCTATCTCGAAATGATGTCATGTTCTGTTCTGCTAATATTTTACTTATTTACTGCACACATTCCCTCTTTTGTTACTTACTACTCACCATTCTCGATTTTAGGTAAAATTTGAGTCGCGTTTTATTGCTTAAATTTTCGATTGTTTTGGTGGACAGTGCTTCCTAAAGTTGACTATAATAGGTCGTTAAATGTCATAAATAATAGGCAAACGTTTGAAAGGTCAGCGAAGTGATAAAGTTTACGTATTAGCCACACACTGCGAACTCTTTTGTGCTTCATGGTTTTCCCCCGTAGATGCTTTTGTATTCAAAATGTCCAGGAGTCCTCCGAAACACCTCCTCAAAAATTTGCTCTCTCCTTGTTAAAGCTTCACTTTGATTATGTTTGGTCGCATTGTTGATAGTAATATGTTAGTGTATTTATGTTGAATTATTATCTATTTTTAGATCTTGCGTAGAAGTGTTGACGCATGGATTGTACCATGTTAGGTTGTGTTGAGGATTTTTTTGACACAAACTATGGATGCAAGTTCTTCACCACGTCCTGTGCGAAGACGTGCGCACGTCTGCCGTGTGTGTAATTCGGCATTTGCTTGCAAAGCCGAGCTGCTGGAACATGAACAGGAAGCCCACACTCCAGGCTCCACCAGCAGTTCTCCGACAGCATCTTCCAGGCAGAAGTTGGCTGCAGAACGGCCTGTCGGTACTCCTGTGTCTGATGGAGTGAGTCTAGTCAAGCTACGTACATTCGTCAAGAAGACGAATGCAAACGGGAGCCAACAGCACCCAGTCAGTGCCAATCTCAATATGTTTGTTGATCATGAGGAGGTGTATGAAAGCGGTAGTAAAGTAGAACCAATGGAGACCATGTTACAGGAGACTGCAACAGTCTCTGAGCAGCAGATGTCTGTCAGCAGTGGCAGTGTGGTTCAGCAAACTGGATCAGTGTCAGCAGGTAACCGCCAGGCCAGTTCTTCAGGCATAGCGGCAAGGTCACGTGACCAGGTGGTTGCCGAAAATGCAACTAGATTCATTGCCGGTGCTAGTGAGATACCACATAGTTCCGTTCCACTTCCTCTGTCAAGTCAGGCTGCCATGCAGTATAGAGAACCATTGACTACTGCTGCTGCCGGTGCTTTGGGGAAGGTTAAGGCCAGTTCTGATAACACTGATGCTGAAGATGATGATACTAAGCCACCAGTCTCAGACAGCAGCACAGACATTTTTGCATCTGCAGTGGACAGCAGGCAGCTGATGAATTTGAACTATCAAGTCGTGGGTTCAGTTGAGCAGCCGAGCTGTGGGTCGAGTAATAATTCCGATGTGAGAGGGAACAGGAATGTTGGCATGTTGTCCACGTTATATCCTGCTATGACAAAGGAGGAGGCAGCTGAATGTGTGGCAGGGTTGCTCCAGGGAAACAGCTACACAGATACTGTCAACAATGATGAGCTGCAACTGCTGGCGGCTGTGTCTTCAACTAGATCACGAGACATAGTTGTCACAGAACCAGATAAACCAAGTACAGCCCAGGAGCAGCAAGTGACCGATGGTGATATTGTCATGGCCGACCACACTGACATAGTTGAACAAGAAGTGGAACTGGAGACCACACTGTCCGACAGTGAGCCACAAAGACTTCAAACCAAGAAACATGCATCCATACCCAAGTCGCCTGTCTGTTTGGTAAAGTTACCCATGACGCCACACCAGTTTACATCGACCGATGGTGCAAAGAAACGGATGGTCGCTATCACGGTGGCTCGAGCCCCACGGATGGTGAGTGTGCTGCTGAGAAACCGGAAGAACAGTGGCACTGAGGAACAGCAGGAGGCTGTGGTTAAAGCAGATGCTGAGAAGTCACCAGATCGGGAAACTAAGAACGAAACTAACACGGGAATAGTAACATCATTAAACACCGTTACTGACCCTGAGCCTGATGATAATCTCTTAGCCAAGGCACAAGAGGCAGCCACTGCAGTGGAAGCTATTACATCTTGTAACGAGGCCGATGACATGACGCAGACTGATGCTGCTGTTACTGTTGCAAAAGAAGAGCTGAAGCCAAAGATAGAAGCTTGCATGTACTGCGAACAGACGTTCTCTTCTGAGAAGCTTGCTGAGCATATTTCTTGGAGTCATGTCTGTCAATACTGTGGACGCAAGTTTAGACAATCGATCAATCTGCGCAAGGTGACAATATCATCGTATATGTATTGCAGTGCGCTGATAACTGGCCTTTACTGATTTAACAGCTCTGTTCATATTTCTAGTTTATTGCCAGTTAATTATAATTTAAGTTGCATTAGCCAGTGCTGGCGTCTAAAACTGGGATATTGCATACATCACCGAGAAAATGTATAAATGCGTTTGCTGTTTTTGTTTTATTATAATGGTTGTAGTTTATTCTGTACACACAGTTGTATACGGATTTCTGACTGTGTAATGTAATGCATCTGGCAATAATGGCGGCTGGTGGTACATTGTTGAATTTGATGTGTTGCTGTCAGCATGTGAAAATCAACCACGAAAATGTAAAGCCACATTGCTGCCCCATCTGCGGCAAGGCCTTCCCTTATGCATCCTACCTGGCTGAACACATGCCTGTGCATGACGTCGCTGGTGAGGAACGACGCTATGCCTGTGAACACTGTGACAAATCGTTCATGCGTCCGTCTGGATTACGCAAACACACCAAGGAGGAGCATCTTGAGGGCCCCAAGCCATTTGTCTGTCCACACTGTGACCGGCGTTACGTCTACCGATGTGCGTTGGAGGGTCACATGCGACGGCACTCGTCACTGAGGCCATTCTCTTGTCAGAGTTGTGGAGCGGGCTTTAAACATGTCTCCAATCTTCAGAAACACGTCAAGGTTTGTTGACCACAGTTTCTTGGTTACTCAGAGTATATTCTGCTGCTAAATATGTTAATTTTATCATTTTGTTGTAATAGTGAATAATTCATTTCAGGTTTGTTTCTTTTCGTCATTCTGGACTGCAGTCATTGTCTGTCTGTTTTCTAATACAGTACCGTTAGACGAAAGATACAACAGAAAGATGTCTGACATATACGTCTGTGCATAATTTTACAATCATCTGTTTAGGGGTTTATCCATAATGGTGCATTTATTAGAGGTTCTCTCCCTATCTCAAGAGCGAAAATCTGCATAGCACTCCATAATATTTTCTATATTATTATTATGCAGCGTTTAACGCGCCATGTGTCGGTCATAAGGCTGGTGGGAGATAGATGTAAGGCTGGTGGGAGATAGATGTAAGGTTGGTGGGAGATAGATGTAAGGTTGCACTGCTAGCTAATAGGAAGTAACTTTGACTTTCTACCGCTATCAAAATAGTGACTTTGAATGACCTTGAAAGATCTCGAACAGCATTATCGCCATTTTGCTGTGTTCTTTCTCATAAAATGGCAGGTTTCAGAGCTAACTACATTAAACTGGCTTAATATGCACAATTACTTTCTGTGCATTTAGGGCAAAGATTGTAGCTTCTGGTGGTATATAAGATATGGCGATATTTGCAGAACTTGCTGGCAAAGAATGCATTTTCCAGAGGCACCCCTGTGTCGAGAAGCGTCGTTATTGAGTTGCTGTGAGCGACACGCCCATTGAAGCCACGTATTCATGTTGTACACAGTTGCTGCCTGCCTTTTGGAAAAACTACGTCTGTCACTGTTGACGTAAACCCAGAAAAAGTTAAGACTAACGACATTAATTCAAAGCCACTGTTATCTTCACCAAACTTAGTGTGCATGTAGATAGTGAGGGTCCGCAAGGTAAGAAGTGGTTAAGTATAAATTATTTAAGTCACAATAGCTCAACTGAGAGTCTGATTTTGCTGAAATTTTGCATCGTGACACATGTAAAGGTTTGGGAAGAGTAAAGGTCCGGGAAGACTGGCATGAGTAAAATTGGAACCAGAAGTTAGATTCATCCACTAGGATTCATTCTTTTGAATTACATCGTGCGGTCACATCTCCGACACTGATCAAAATATTTTTTCACAAAATTGGTGGTTTTGTAGCAAATAGATTCATTTGAGGAATAGCATGAAGGAAGCGAGTGAAAACAATGGTTTTGCAGCACCGGCTTTCCAGCAGATGTGTATTTTTTGGTTAGTTTTTACTTTACCCTATGTACAGACGCAGCATCCAGAGCCGTGTTCCATCTGCAGTGAGAGTACGACAGCATGCGAGCACACAGAAACTGTGCGTGCAATGCAGAAGTTGCGCCATCGGTGCGCGACATGTGCGCGCAGTTTTGAGAGTGCAGCTGCTCTGCACGTTCACGAACGCGTCCACACAGGTGAGAAACCGGAGATCTGTGAAATCTGTGGGCGGTCGTTCCAGCACAAGTCAAACCTACAGAAACACATGATGAAGCACTCGGGACATCGTCCCCACGCGTGTCCATCGTGTCCTCGGGCGTTCTATGCCAGACACAGTTTGATGGCTCACATGAGGAAACACACAGGAGACAGCCCATATCACTGTGAGACGTGCGGCAAAAGCTTCTGTACCAAGAACAGTCTTCAGGTTTGTATGGTCTCGTGGGTTTTCAGTCAACTCGGCCCCAAGCTAGCCGTAACCCCCAAGAAACTTGACTCTCATCGTAATTATTACCATTACCATAACCTTGACACTGACCCTACCCTTAATCCTTGGGAACGTGTTTGCTTGGGGAGTTGGGGACGAGTTGACTGCTCGCATACAGCATATTTCATTAAACCATACTTGCTTACTTACTAGTAATAATAACACATGTATTTGCATTGTGTAAAAACGTTGGATCTTGAGAGCTGATTCTGAAGTTCTTTGTCAATAGTTAATCTGAATGTGAACTGTTGGAGTGTGAATATTAGGCTATGTGTATGTGGTCCATGTGTATAGGTCCACATAAATCTGCACAAGAATGTGCGTCCGTTTGCATGTGACACGTGCGGTCGGACATTTGCGCAGCTCGGCAACTTACAGAAACACATGTCCGTTCACACCGGAGACAGACCACACAAATGTCCCGAGTGCTCGCGCTGCTTCTCAGACATCTCGGCGATGCGACGTCACCGCGCGGCCATCCACGAACGTAACGCACGCTACGGCTGCGAGACGTGCGGCAAACGATTTCTGCACCTGTCCTCGGCAAGGTCACACCGGATGCAGCACGACGGAACTAAACCACATCGATGTGATCTCTGCAGTAAAACGTTCTCTCACCGGTCTGGCTGGCTGCGTCATCGCCGCGTACACCGGCACGCGGGCAATGGAATGGTGAAGGCGGTGGTCGGGGAAGGGGACAACAGTAAGGAAGTTGTATTGAAGCCGGGGGAGTATATTGTCTACCTCACTGAATAGCTGTGTTACAAATACTGAAGGTCCAAAGACGAGGACTGGAGATCTCAAACCTCACGCTGGAGTTGCATTACAATATCAGAACTACTTGTGGCTCGATAAACATAATGTGTCACGGTTTCAGTGATGTTGGAGTCTGTTAAAATATGGCACATTTTGGGAAAGTGTACCGCACTCTACTGCCACTGAGGAACAAGCTGGGGATGAGTGACTTATGTATTTGAGAAGGGAAGGGACAGTGAATGGGTCAGGCAGGAAGCTTGCCTTGTATTTGCAGTGTGGTTATCATGACGCACAACATGCATATTTTGTAGCATAATTGAGTTGTCGAATGCATCACTATATGTGTGTGATGTCATTTTACATGTATATAATGTATGCCGTAGATGTCAGTTGTTGATGAAGTAGTAGTTGTGCCCATGTAGACACCAATGCTGGAACACTATACTCAACCAGATGTCATAGATGCCAGCTAAACCAATGTTTTTGTGGCATACTATTGTTGTTTCATTAGTATGAAGTTCCGCGGCACATAATCGTAAAGACGTGTAAAATGAAAACGTTTCTGGTGAGTTATTAGTATAAAATGTTCCAGAGTTTTTGATGCACATTTTGTTTGTTGTCAGTATTCAGTGTGAGTGGGTGAGTGTTTCTTCTGGTACCGGCCTACCCGGGTAGTCCCGGAACAAAGGCCGTTAAACGGTTGTTGTTGTTTGTTGTCAGTATTCAGTTGCGGTGCACTCGATTGTCTGGAAAGATTTGTCTCCGGAATGATTTATCTGATGTCGAGTGAGAAATCAAACATGGTTTTATTCTTCAATAGTGTTGCTTCTGTGAGACTATGTGGTGGATGTAGTCTTGCTGCAAAGTGACTGGTTTTGTTGCTGATGTTTGCATGGACGTTTTGGCATCTGTCGTTTAGTTAAGCTTGCAGTTTAGTTAAGCTTATCATTTCACAAAAATTGTGTCACTTGTTAATACTACATATCTCTGGCAGAAGGGTCTTTGCTGTATAAGACTAATTGGAATGTCTATAATTCCATCTTAGTTCAAACACAGAAGTCAAGAGGCAAGTCCAGTGTGTCAGGTTTCACTCAACTTTTTAGTAACAGTAATATAGTAAGGTTTGTAAGAAAACTGCAAATGTATTCGTGTGCAAAATTTTAGCAATGTTTTAACAAAAGCCTGGTTTGAACCTGTTCAAGAACTGCGAGGACTTCAATCTTAATGCTGTAACATAGGCATCTTGTTTGCTTGCTGTAAAGACATGTTCTAGCCATGCCAAATACTTTTTCTACAAATATTGACGTAAACGTCACAGGAAGCTTAGTGGAAGCATCTTTTCCATGCATATCATGTTTATTTTACAGGAAGCAGCTGCGATAGTCGTCAGCGAGGCACTTAGAACTATGGACTGTGCAGTCTGTGCTATTAGGTCTACTGCTGCCGGGAACAGTCGACAGCATTACTACAATACACAGACCAAGACCAGCAAAGGAACAAGCTTGAAAGGATAATCTCAACAATCTACATAACTTGTACGATAACTTCTAACTACACTCGTAGGCCTACCAGTGTCAGCAGGGTGCCAACGCTGTCACGTCGCAGCAGCTGCAACCCGATGCCCGACTGCACATCACGGCCAGGTTGTCAGTCAGACAGTCACTTAGAGTGTCGTGTCGGAGATGCCATCGTGGTAGTTTATGGCAGATATCTGACCTAATTACATCTCATCTTATAGATCTATTCACTATCAACAGGAAACAGGCCAGTAGCAGCACCGGCACTCAATGCCTGTTAAAGTAATGGCTATAGTCGGTAACGGCGTTCTGCTGCAGTACCTTGGGAACCAAACCCTTTTGGCAACAGTGGTATAATGGTTAAGTGACAACCAACATATAGTGGTAGTTTGCTCTCTTATGTACAATCATTATGGTGAAATAACACAATTATATCAATAACATTTGACAAAATATATTATAATTTACGATCAGCAGTTATACACGGACAGTACAACTTTCCCCTCAAAACTGCAGTTTTCCACAGAAACGGTACACAACACAGCTGGAATAGTTGAAGCATCGATGGACCCGGTACAATAGTAAAACATACTACGTGGACTAGTTAACTAATGTTTATACTGATGACAACCAAAAGCAGTTGTATGCCACTACACATTAGCAACAATTAAACCCGTTTTTGAATAGGAGACACTCCCTTGCTTATCCTCATAAAGGTATTACATGCCACCCTATATGCCTGTCCTTACCTTATGCTTTCATTTCATAACAAAAACAGCCACTCTAAAGGCTTACCCATCCACTAGTTTATCGGCTATCTTGTCTGCCAACAAGTACAATATACGGCAAAACACTCGTTACTCTGACATGACACCAGCATACTGAATGGCAGCTGAATACAGAGTGGTCCATAAAAGTGGGAACCAATCTCGTTTTTGCCTCAAACTCTGTCAAATCTTAACCGATTTGCAAAACTCTTTCACTATGTGAAAGATGAAGAAATTTCCAATGCGAGTCGCATAATCTACTTCGCCATACCTTGAATATGTTGCTGCACTACCTTGTGAAATTACTGATACGTTCAAATATGATGCAAATCTAGAGTGAGTGAGCAGAGGTTTAGCGTTCCACTTGACACTTTATAGGTCATTTCGGGGACGATTTTTACAGGCCAGATGACCCAACCAACAGCGTCAAAGCACTGAAGGAAGCCAGTTGGCCTGTGAGATAGGCTTCAGTCCCACCAGAACCACTCCACCCTAACAAACCCCAGTGTGCAGTGAGCTACTAGTCAGTAAAACAATACGCTAATACTAAAAGTAACTGTGACAGTGTGAAATATCATTTGAACGACACCATGGTACCAATTAAAAAGTTACTCAAGCCATTAGCGGATACTATTGACTTTCAACAAAAATACCCAAAATTCAGAAACTTTTACTAATTTACAAAACCACAAGTCACAAATAAAATTCTACTAGCCTATCTGTGTGCATGGAACATCTGTTGTTCACAGCTACGTATGAATCCTAGCACTGACAGTATATCGTCCACTATAACTATACTATACCCATTACCCACTACTCTATTCATTAACTATACAATCTAGTACACCACCACAGCCCAACGATCACATAACACATAGCACAGATGACATAACGTTCCTAGACGTTATCTTGGATGAGTGGAGGTCAAAGGTCACTGTTCAGCAGATGTCCCCTCACTTCATGCTGTCCAGCAGAGCTATCATTTCAGGAACGGCCTACAGCCAACATCACACAAGCTCTCTCCATGGACGTTAACAAGACCAACAAACCCACGGCCAAACTATTATTACTAGAACGTAGACAATAGCGTCACACAAGCAAAATACCTCCTTAAACTCGGCGAACAATTACAAATTATGGCTCGGGGAAAAAACTCAAATTGTGTTGATATGGTTTCAGATCTGACTTGACACATAACTAGGTCATAACACACAACATTTTGGAAATGGGTCTGTTCAGGTAATAACGACGAAAATCACAAAAGCAAAATAATACATCTATGCCCCCACTACTACACCCACAATCCAACATCTGCACCACCAAATGGGGTTTACAGTCAAGGCTAACCTAACCCTAAGCCCAACCCCAATCCTATCTTTAACACTTGCCCTAACCCCAACCATAACACTAACCCTAAACCCTAACAAGCTGAGCTGGGGACGAGTTAGCTGCCACCCCCAAAAGGGATGGACATTAACCCCCTATCGTAGTCTACCAATACCAGCATGGCAAGTGCTTTCAAATTCCTCACCACTGTGGGATCGAAGAAGCCCCGTGAAAACGACACGGGAATTACAGGCACTAGTGTAAGAGCTTTAATGAAATTTGTTGCGTGCACATGAATCGTCGAAAACAGTTTGAATCTGGATGAGGATCATGCTGGGACAAATTATACAAGTGTTGTTGTTTAAAATTTCCAGTAGCGAACAGAGTCTTGAAAATTAGTTGCCAAAGTTACAGTTATGCAACAAAATTGGAAAATTACTTTTTGTGAACACAACAAAAATTGAAATTAACTACCAGAACTTGGCGACACAAGAAAGAATAAATAGATGAACCTTAAATAAGTCGGCTACGATGCCGTAGTCTGCAACATGAAAGATAGGAGCTTCGTGATCCTTGTTTATTGCTACAATTACTTTACTGTCTTTCATGCCGGCGAGATGTTGTATTGCACCAGAAATGCCAACAGCTATGTACAAGTTCTGCACAAGTTGCAACACACACTACAATGGTATGTCGAACACTATCAGCAGCAAGTCATAACTCTCGGTGGAAATCAGAGCCGAGTCACAAATAACCATGATAAAAGTTTAAACAAATTTTAAGTTAGAAACTTTTACTGTTTGCTATAAATCAGCCAAGCTACGAAAAAAACAATAAAAGCACGTGTCTAACAAATAGAAACTTTCTCCAAACCCTATTCTACACGACTATGCAGACAATAAACTAATACAGCAAATTGCCAAATAAATCAAGGCATCTACAGAGTCACCCAAACAGATTTTAGTGCACTTTCAGAGAACAGATTTTTTAAACAAAAACTAATAGACTTTTGCATTGTTTCAGTCAGCAAATCCTGTTTAATGCTCAATAGACCGAATTTAATCTTAGCTAAACAATTATCACTAGTAGAAACGGACGTCATTTCGATAGTTCAGTTTAAATAAAAATTTTGAGGAGAACCAGTTAAACTTCAGATGATTCTCAGAGTTGTAGAAACTCATGCTAAACCAGCAACACAGTCCTTACCGGAGCGACTATCTTGCCGGTCTGTCCGACCTGCAGATCATTGGACACAAACCCTGCATCAACCGCGGCACGGGACGCACCAACGGCCGCACCGAGACGATCGGCGAGGTCATACAACAGCTTGAAATTATCACCACTTTTCATTCCACGTCCTCCCGACACTACAACCTTCGCTCCACTCAGCTCTGGCCTGTCTGACTTACTCAATTGCTGGCCAACCCATTCCGTTAGACTGTTTGTTACTGACGACGATACTGTTAACACCAGCAACATTATGACTTACTCTACATTTATATAACAATAATAATAATAATATAATATACTAAAATTTAATAATGTACATTAGAGGCTGACCGACATTCGGCTACGGCTTTGGTTACGGCGCCGAAACTGCCTCTAAAATGACCTTCGACCCGGTTTCGGTTTTGGCCAACATAGTTTCGGCTAAGTTTCCGCTACGGCCGAGCCTGGAACCTGGTTTCGACATGCCGCCGAAGAGCACTCAACAGCCCTAACCTCTTCTCAGTGAAGCGGCTCGGAGCCTCAGAGTCTCGGACTTTGTCATATGACTCCTGTGACTCGTATGTCTGTGGCCATTTTATTGCCAATCTCATGGGATAACATTAACAGCTGGCAGCTTGTATAGGTGCCGCACTCAGACGTCAGCATCAGTGCTGTCTCCGGTATTGAGAGGCTAAACCCCACTTTCGCCGCACAGCAGCAGTAACCCCCACACAGTCAATGGCCATGCCATGCGCTAGCACGAACTCACATTGTACTGGACTGCTTGGCCGACAACGGTGTCATCATCACTCTGGGAAGCCCATGATAATCTCCCGCTCTCAGCTGTGATTAATGACACTGAAGAACTGCACCAGTACGAGCAAGAACTTGCATCTTATCTGAAGGAGCCTCGTGTGTCGCGTACTACAGACATCTATGCATACTGGCACTGCAGCTAGTATCCAACACTGGAGCCAGCTGCCCGAAAGAACTTGTCCGCTCGACCAACTTCTTTCGCTAGTGAACAGATGTTCAGTGCTGCGGGACAACTGTATGCCGATCGGTGCAGTAGCTTGCGAGGCGAGAATGCTGAAAAACTGTTATTTTTATAATACAACATTCGCTTATTCGGATTCAGCTATTGACTAGTGACTTAACTATTGAATTTACGCTACTACGAACTGTGGTTCGATGCTGTATGGACATTGGACAAGAAGATCAATATCTGCAGAGTTAAAGATGTTGTTTGTTTATCTATATCTATATAGGAGACTTTGTCAGTTTGTACGTACGTACGTACGTGTGACAGTCTGTCTGTCCAGAGAATATCTCTGAAACTACTGGACGGATCACTCTGAAATCTTCTTGCATGTCATTTACTCCCAGCCCGAGGATTGTCATAGGCATATCAAAAATATGGTGGCCATGGGACTTTTCTGCCTAAACGTTACGTCACACTGCCCGATATTACCCGGGCAACGCCGGGTAAGCATGCTATAGTATACACATTCGGTTTCGGCCGAAACTCGTCATAAAGTTTCGGCGCCACGTTCGGCTACGGCCGTATAGTCATTTGTAAGTTATGGCCTGGTTTCGGCTACAGCCGAAACTGATAAAAACGGTTTCAGTCGGCCTCTAATGTACATATACTTGAATATAATTCAAATCTGAGATGTGTGATATACTATTATTCAGCCAAACAGCTGATACTTATTTTACTGTCCCACAGAGGGTAGAAGGCTGAGTTGACCCAGCTGGCTGGTTACGTACCTGAACAGTTTCCCCATCTGAAGATGATCACCTATCTCAGTACTAACTGGACCCAATGTTGACAAACTTCACTAACCAATGTGCCATGCCACCAAAACTATAACCAGCAACAAGCTTCGTCGGTGGCGTGTACGGCAGATCACCCGAAACAGCATCGTACTTCCGATCAATGGGATGCAGGTTCGAGCGTCAGCCAAGAACTGCTGTGCCGTAAGCTTCGGCTAATTACTTACACTTCTGTCTAAAAGCAATCTGACTTGGTACTGGCCTTAGAGCGGTGATGCACTACGGCAAGAAAGGTTACTATTCAGGCCTGACAGAAGACTGACAATTTATTGCTGAGTTAATTATTAGATCATGCATGTAACTAATCGCCTGCCAAATAAAGTTTTGCATGGAAATGCTTTTACGATACCGGTCCATTCTCGTTCCCATGGTTTTCCCGTGGGAATCCCACAGTGTTTTTGTATTTTGCCACTCCCGTTTCCGTGCAAAACTCCAATGCAAACTGTTCAAACACGTTGCTACAGTAACGCAGTAATGGTCACATTAAACTGGCGCCATCTGCCGAACAAGTAAGAACAGTCGCTCACGTGACAGATGGACTGGCATATGTCCACATTACAGGATCATCGATCACAACATGTATAAAAAGACACAACTCAGTAGACAGAACTAGTCACCTGACTCAGTGGATGCAGTACCAGCATCTGCAGCTGCAGCTTCAAATGCTGTACTACGAACTGTGATGAGCTTGACTGAATCCAGCGACTTCACTGTCTGAACTGCGTTACCTGCAGAATGAAGCACACCGGTAGATATATAAATGTAATAACGTTATCAAAAGCTATAAATACCAGCAGTCAAACTGAGTAAATTTTGCAATACCTGAAAGGCTAAAAGTGGAATGAGAAAATTACGTGAACATGTTATCGATGTGAACCTGCATAGATGGTGCGGACAAACATGTCGTCAGATTTTATGCCAATGATATCGGAAATGGCAGAAACATCCAGCTTGGCAGCAATGCATGGAATCACACTCTGTCAAAACACACAAGACGAATTCTCACTAATGTACTAGTGTTGCAGTCAGCATACTACAAATCAACCGCAATGGGCACATGCAGCCAGCGATGCCTTACGTGTTGTAGCAGTAATAGGGAGGGTTTTATGCCCCACATAAGTTACATTTTTGGGACATATCCGACGACCAAAACTGAGTAACGAGATATATGCATCAAAAACTCAAAAAACACACACTACCTGTCCCTAGACAACACAATATAAAATAAAACAGCTCACCGTTTACTACATCTACTGTTACAATACTGAAACCTGAATGGGGCAAACCACGTGTAAAACGTAATGAAATGATACAACAAATAATAATGAAAACTTCAAGTTACAATAATACGTTACAAAGAGCAGAACCTTGCCAAATGAGCTTGCATCGGCAAGGATGTGAGAGTACTGCTGCTGCTTCTGAACGTCAACGACCAATGGAGCCAATGCCTCTACAAAATATTCAATACATCCACATCACAGCAAAACACACAAATACACACACATAGTAGCAGCACAACACACACACATATCCAACAGTGATAATATTTTTACTCGAAAACTACTCACCAGAAAGTGATGTAACTTGGTAGGAAAATGCCTCATGGTGAATGCTAGCGGTGGTTACAAGTTTGGTAACACTTAAAGTTGACCTTTGACCTCAAGTTATTTTCGTATTTTTTCATTTGTCATGCATATCTCATCTACCGCTAAGAGTTTTGAATGCCTTAAACTAGCAACTTCATTTTTGGTGTGAAGGTCATGTCATATCATGCCATATCGCAGTGGTTGGCTGCACGGATGAGTCAGTGACGTCCAACACCTTCTGTCTCTCATGGCATGTAGTAGACTATCACCTGAGAGACCAGTCCATTGTAAAATGTTGTCAAACCAGCACATTTTCGGTCTACCACGTCCTCTGACTCCTTCTACAAGACCTGACATAACACTACCTTCGATGCTGTCATGTGGTTGCCTCATCACATGTCCACAGAATCGCAGCTTGCACGACTTGATATGATTTAGTAGCTCATTTTCTGTTCCAGCCATCTTGTAGACTTGCAGTTTGATCATCAACTTCGTCCACGGGATTCACAGCAGCTTTCTGATGCACTTGTTCTCAAATGCTTGAATGCTTCTCTCTTCTTGCTTCCTCAGTGTCCAAGCTTTGCAACCAAATGTCGCCACTGGCCAAACCAAAGCTTTCATCAACTGCACCTTGGTGGTGATGCTAGCTGATTTATTTCTTCCAGATTTTTGTTACCTTGCCATGCTCAAAGCCAGCCTCGACTTCACATCACACACACAGTCTGCATCACTTGTCACTTTGCTTCCCAAGTACATGAAAGAATCCACCTGCTCCAGCTTTCTACCATCTACTGAAATCTTCAATACATAGCCGTTGTTTGCCATTACCTTTATTTTTGTTGCATTTATCAGCATGTTGTATATTTTTGCTGCCCTCTCAACACGACTCACCAGCTGCTGTAATTTGTCTGGTGATGTTGCCAACAAGACAATGTCATCCGCATACCTTAGGTTGCTGATGGTCTTTCTACCAATCCGGAATCCACCAGAGAATCCGGGCTAGATTAGTATATTATCAGGGCCAACTGGCTGGGCTTTTTCACGGACTGGTCTGTTGAGCACTAAGCCTTACAGGCTGGATGATCTGCCAGCCAGGCTGCACAGGGTAAATGACAATGTAAATCGGGTTACTTCTGAGATGGGTCTTTCACGCAATCAGCTGCATAGTTGTGAAGCACCATACAGCACAGATGAAACAACCAACAGAGTTTAAGTGTTGTCCAAAAACTCACAAGGAACAGTAACAAAATGATAATGGACTGAATCTAAAATGTTTAAACACAGCTGACACTTGCCTGGTAGTAATCCCTTGAAAACATCATTTTCTGCAAGAAGCACTTTCTTAACACCGTCAACTTTGCCAACTTGTTCTGCCACCTGTCATCATAAGCATTAAATCATGTCAACACCACAAACTATAGTAAATGTAACTGTTTAACGTGACACGATGACTAACATTCCAAATGAACTAAAAGTTTGTATAATTCAAGTAATAAACTACTCACTAAAACTGGCAGCACTGTTAAGATGAACAAATGCTACTGAGTGAACGACCTGTGCACACTGTTGTCCAGCAACAAGACATGTAACTTCACCAAACTTTGACGCAGCTGTGACCACATTCAACGTCGCTGGTACTAACTTGCCATCAGCATGTTCCACGACCACCAAGCTGCTCTTCCATCGACGTCCAACCTACACATTAAGCAATACACTCAACATGGCTTGGCACCACAGAATCTGACTTGTCCAGTACATTCAGCACGTTGCTGATACGGCCGATTCCACTTGTCAACACCATCAGTTGTCGTCATTATCACAGAGTTCTGATGATTCGCCATAGAATCTTACTACTGTCGGCGATCGCGCATTTCCAGTGGCAAGTTGCTGCCTCTGCAGCAGCCTGCCAGACGTCGTCACCTCAGCACTGACGCTTGCCATCTTCCAGCTAAACATCTCAAAATTCATCTCAAACTAGATCAGATAATAGCTGCAGTTAGATGACCACAGCCAAAATTGCGAGAAACTGTGCAAGAATTCTACATCAAACCACCTGTAAGTTCCACAAAAATTGTGTGGACACTGTGCACATACAAAACAAAGTCCCTAATTAGGCAACTGAGAAAACAAAAAATGTACAGAAAATGATTTCAATTGTCAAGTGGAGAAAGTTAAAAATCAACTTTCAGGTAATCCCATGGACATAAGTAGACCGTATATCTATGACGTTCATGAAATAATACATGCCTTTCGTCTGGAGAGAATGAATAAACACAAACATCAAGTAGCCCAAGGATCAACTGACACCGATAAACACGTACAAAGTTGGCTATATTGCGTCAAAAGCATTTTAAGTTTAAATGTGTAAAACTAAAAGTAGAGACTGAAGCAAACGTCTAAATAACAAACCAAATACGTACGGAAGTGACTAAACGTCTCAAAGTTAACAGTTTCAACATCATTTATCACAAACTTCGTAAACGTAAACAAAACAACACAATTAGGTCACCGTGACACACTTACTGACCTCGAGCTAAAATAGGTCATTTAGTGATGAACCGACTACAATATTTAAGACGCGATATTGATGGCGTCATTTGTGTTGCTATGGTGACGACAATGTTACGATCTGGCTATAATTGTACAGTAAACTTTTTCGATTATTTATGTTATAACAGCTGTGTAAATTTGCCGAGCTGTGTGGAACATAAGGTACTGCGAATAGCCTATAAATTGTTGAACGTTGTAATGGTTTCATATGCCTGCGTGTAGTTTTTGGCCAACACATAGTAATGGCAGCACATTTTGGTAAACTATAGGCTAACTCTTATAACGCATAAAGAAAATGGTCTGTGCTCTGTTTTGGAGCAAATTTCGACCCAATTCTGTGTAAACCAAGAAAATGGTTTGTGCAGCATGGTGACTATGTTCGTGCTGCCTGTTTAGCACTGAACTGATAGCGGCTGAGGCGTCTGCTATTACTTAGCAACGAGCGATGACGTCATGTCCTCATCCTCCCTCGCACGTGCCTACAGTAGGACCAATCACACGGACGCATGATGCCGTAGAGTACCTCGATCAACATAACATCACAGGTCAGTGCATGCATGGACGTAGATGCTGATAAGTTAGAGTCAAATGCCAGACTGGACTTGTTGAATTGTTTTACGCTGCCTTCATTTATTGCCGGCGTGTGCACGCAAACACAGCACCATAAATCTAAATTTTTACTGCCACCTGCAGGACTCATGGGGGCTTAGCCCCCTAGCCACTGATAAACTCCGCCCATTGATATAGGCCTGCAGATTGGGAGACTGCAGTGTGACTAGTCAAAATTAAACCCGATTGGCAGCGGATCACTGTGCTGCAGGTCTGTTAAACGGCATGATGGCCGGCCTGATGATGGCACTACCCGAAGATCACCTAGACTACATGAGTCATGCTGTCGACTCGGCCAGGGAGCTCGGGCTCGAGAACGTGCACTGGCACACGTTCGTCTGGAAACTTCATCCTCACCGGGATCCGCTCAGACGAAAACTTCTTCGGCCAAAAGTTAAGGTAGGCCTATAGATTCGAACTAGTTTCACTTTTTGGGTGGGGGGGGCGGTGGAGTAGTGGTCAGTGTCTGACTTGGGATCGAAAGGTCCCGGGTTCAATCTCGGGCGGTGCCAAAAAGTGAACGAATGTTTGTAAATATTTACCACTATTAAGTTGTGTCTTATGTTATATTATATGTTTGATTGTTGTTTCGGTTTGTACAATTGTTAATTTACGGCATTGAGTAAGGCTTGCTCCGCTAATTGGCAGCGTGTATATTACTGCGCTAAACTGCGTATGTCATGTTGTTCTATTATATAAGCTATGCACTGTCCTGCGTGGCAGATATTGTGTAATCCAGTATTCGTGCTGCAATACTAATAAAAACCATTAACTCGAGTGGCGTGAACGGTGAAGCGAGCTATAGCACGCAGTCTAGATAGGCGTAAGGGCAAAATGTAGCAATTGACTGACAGATCTGATATCGACCGATTATTTGAAATATGAACAAGAGGCCAAAGTAAGTTGGCGAAGGCTGCATCGAATGCACCGCACACACTGCATTCGCAGAACTCTGTCGTCGTAGCAGTTCGTGAGATATGTAGGCGGTCGCAGAATTTAAAAGTAGTAGATCACGTGACCACGCCGCCAACCCTTTATGACCTAACTTTGCATAATTTTGGTTAGGGCCCATCGCCCTCTAAGCTTATATGCACGCACAATTTCATGTCTAGCTCCAGCTGTTTTCGAGATACGAGGTCCCAAAATTTAACTGCGGATCACGTGATCCCGCCCCCGACAGGGGCATGGAGTCGGAATCGCCCTAAAAAGGCAGACACCATCTCCGAACGTTGCGAAATAGCCACAACCGTGTAACATGTTGTATGAAGGGTTCACTGAGAAGTATATATTTTGCGCGGAATGTATTCTGCATGCCAGCTGTCTTTCAAAAGCTCTGCACAGTCCAGCAATTGAGAGGGACCCTGCAGTTGACTTCTACAGCTCTGGTCAATTAAGAGTTGGACTGCTAACTGCATACTTAGTGACTTGAATAGAAAGTAATGACTGTCATGTAACCAACCATGAACCGGCTGCATGCATGTCGCTGAATAATACCGCGATATCCACCACGTTACGGCAACTCAGCCTTCCATCCCTCCGGGGTCGGTCTGATTAATTACCAGCTTCTAGGTAGCTGAAGGCAGGGTGGTTTATTAATTCCTGTACATTGTATAAACATGTGGGTGCATGGCAGGTAAAACGGTGCGACCTCTTGACAACGCGTGTCATACCTAAGCGCTTCAGTTATGAGGTCACCTTTACCTTAACATTTACTACAGACGATCATTACTGTGTTGGTCACTCAGGTGGATGGCGGAAACCTGCCAGTGGGCGTCATAGAGAAGCGAGACTTTATGCTGTCACTAGCCGACGAAGAGACTATCCGGCAACCACGGCTGCCGTTCTGGCATATCGACTACTTCACCCAACCTCAACTCGACGACCCTGAGTTCTTCCTGGTCCCAAACTGGCCATGGCCCGACGACCTTAGTCCGCCCGTGGACGTCCTCGGCATGCGAGAGTCGGCGGCCGCGGCCGTGAGACCGCAGAGGCTGTGTCCGTCGCCACCTCCTAAGGAACTAGTCGATGAAAATGCAACACAGGTAGATGAAAAATCTTCAGCTTCACAATTTACATAAAATTACTGAACTTTCTGCAATATCGCATCTGTTTTTAAATTTTCAGTATGAAACTACAAGTGTATTATAACTCGCCCGATTAACTTCTGAACTTAAATTCTGATAAAGTACTATAGTGGTTTATGTATGCTAGTTAGGGCCTACCACGGTAACAAGCGGTCAAAGTAACTTGCCGAAGGCCGCATCGAATCTAGGGAAATCCGGACTCCCGTCTAACACAATGATCGGTAGGTCATCAAGAGTCTCTGCTTCAAGCAGAACCTCGATCCATTCAGCCACACTTGCACGGCGAAGCCACGTGAAGCCGGGCGACAGACAGCTGCTCAGAATCATCGATCGCATTAGTCCGCATTCGATACGGCGTAAAAAGTACTAATGTACACTGTACAGTATTGATTAGTTACTTTTAGTTGCTTTACATGATTACTGTTCTAGGCCCTATTATTTTCTGTTATATAAATTCCAGGAATTTTTTTCACTGAAATGTTTAGGCGAGTGGAAGTGGATCGTCAGTGCCAGCAGAGTCATCAGTCTCAGACCAGCAGGCCGACGTCGCACCGCAGTCAGTCGACACCGCCGAGTCACGTTCAACGGTGCTGTCACCTAGCGGCTTTAGCGATGTGCTCAAATAGCACTTACCTTCTGTAATCAGGCTGTTTGCACACCCAACCAACTGCATTTCAACTAGATTTTCGGCACATTTACGGGATAGATTTTTTTACGTCGTTTCAGCTGGCCAACAATTGGAGAGTACTGT
>Ga0126335_1000109_pt1 | contig 37690 bp, 31 predicted proteins | sample OlaspJWI45metaG_FD_108409 | JGI IMG/M metagenome (GOLD analysis project Ga0126335, IMG submission 108409) | Marine gutless worms symbiont microbial communities from Oahu, Hawaii - Olavius sp. 1 OAHU.JWI-45 metaG | ecosystem: Host-associated > Annelida > Digestive system > Unclassified | place... | reverse complement strand
GAGCCTAAATACTTTTTACTAATCAAAAACAGTGAGATAAAATTTTGCCAAAATTACAAGTTGGATGCGTAGTAAAATTGTATCATATTGATATTATTGAATTGTTACCCGGACAGTAGTGACGCCACCTATATGTTGCACTTGAATGTTTTGTTGCGCAGCCTTTTGCTATTGATCTTCGCTTTCCCAGTGAATCGAGTTAGCACGATTCTGAGCATCATAGGCCATAGCAGGTACTTCGACAACACTCTCAAGGTGTATCTCGGGTGGATCCGATTCTTCATTCAATACAGAGTGTTGAAGACGGGGATCGTTGCGAATAAATTCGCGGGCTATTGTTTCGGCACGCTTTTGGTTCTCTGCCTCAACGAGTCTGGTTGAACGGAACCGTCTCTTCCTCTTGCCCTTGTCACCATCGATCAAGAAATTTTTTCCTGTAATTTTAACAAGATAGGTTGCCATTTCGATCCCCTAATTCGGTATTGGAATTTCGATATTAGAGCGTTTGTCAGATTAATGTTTCGATATGGGGGTCCCTAAATTATTCCCGCCCCTGAATTTTCCTGCTCTGCAATTTATTCAGGAGAGCTGTGAGATTCCTGTTGGCGTGGCAAAGCAATGCGAAATTGAGTCCCTTCGTTGGGGCTGGAATCAACGCTGATGGTGCCCCCGTGTTTGAGGATAACTTTGCGCGTCACGAAAAGCCCGATGCCAGTCCCCCTTTTTCCTTTGGACGAGCTGAAAAGCTTAAAAATCTTGCTGGCCTGCCCTTTGTCCATACCGATGCCATTATCTGATATTTCAAAAACCACCCTGGCATTATCGACCCGCGCCGCAAAGCGGATCCAATGGTCAATGGTTCGGTTGTCTTCAATGCAAGCCTCCATCGCATTTTCGAGTATGTTCATCAGGGCCGTTCGGATAATTTCAGGATCAATGGCAAAATCGCCGGAATCGTCGGGGAAATCGGTAAGGAACTGAATATCGGCGGCCTTGATGCGCTTTTCAATCAGAACCATAACTTCTTTGGCAAATCGTCGTACCCCGACCGTTTCAATCTCCAGATCGCGTTCTTTGGAGTAGTAAAGGATATCCAGAACCAGCTTCCGAATGCGGTCCGCCATGAGTTTGGTATCATCCAGGCCCTCTTCGATCTGCGCCGGCCGGTTGCGGTAAAAGCCTGTTTCTATCGTATAAAGACTGGCGCTCAGCCCGGTTAAACATCCTCTCAAGCTGTGGGAGATGGTTCCGACCATCAATCCCAGCGTCGATAGATTGTCTTTCATTTCATGCAGTTTGGTAACATCCATGAAATAACCCAGAACCGCGCGCCGGCCTCGATAAATGACCGAAGTCACGGTTTCCATCACCCAGCGGGTGGCACCGGATTTATCCAGGACACAGAACTCATAGGGTGTCAGATTTAAATTTTTCAACATGGCCACTGCGCGCTGACGCACATGCTCACGGTATTCTTCGTGGACAAGGGCTATGGAGTCTATACCGATCAGTTCCGCTTCACCGTAGCCGGTAATGCTGACGAATCTGGGATTGACGTACTTGAACTTGCCGTCCTGAACGATGTAGCTGCCTATCAAAGCGTTTTGCTTGCTCTCGATAAATTGAAGCTCGGTGAGTCTGCGTTGGGTGTTGTCGCGGATGAAGCCCTGGACTGCGGTGGGTTGGCCCTCCGGGTTGCGTAAAACGATCCAGCGGTCGTGCAGCCAGCGGATGGAGCCATCCGGGTGCAGGACCCGATACTCGGCTTCGCCTTCTGTCTGTCCGGCCGTCAACGATGCGTTTAAAGCTTCGAGTGCTTGTTCCCGATCCTCGGGGTGGATGGATTTGACCTTCTGGTCTGACGTTGTCTTGTTTTCAGCGGCGTTATCCAGTGCAAAAAGCAGTCGAAATCTTTGATTGTGAAATAGAAAACGTCCCGAGCCGATATCATGATGATAGATCGCATCTTGCGAGCAGTCAGCCAGACGCCTGAAATCATAAAATAATTCTGGCTTGAACATTTGATTTTCCGATTTGGGACCGCTGGATGGGTTGCTCATCGCTTTTGGCTGCCCGATCAGCAGGGGGTTGCAAAAAGTTGTGGCCGATGGGTACGGATTCAAAAATAGCGCGGCACCTTGATTCGACCATCTGAACCCGGTTCCGAATTTGTTTCACCTTGTTCAATCGATAACATTGGCGGTTTTGGAACCATTTTTCAAGTGATTTTTTCCTGGCGGCGGGATCCACCCTGCCGGGCCAGCCGGTATCACCCAAGCCGGTTTATGCTAAAAGCAGATTCAGGAACTGGGCCTGGATGAACACTAGTTAAGAAACAGCAAGGCGGAACCGCTCACGGCAATCAAGGCACCCATCACGTCACGCATTGTGATTGGCTCTTTTTTTAAGATAACGGCCGGCGGAATGATAAATATGGGTATCAGGGCGATAATCGTGGCCACGACCCCCACCTCGGTCAGCTGAACCGCGAGCAGGGACAGGGATACACCGACAAACGGACCGAAAAACGCACCGATGCTCGTGTATGCCATACCTTTGACATTTGTAATTGCTGCGATGACCCTGGGCCACCATCTTAGAAAAACAAACAGGACCGAAAATCCGATAATTCCGGCGATCAGTCGGATGTGATTGGCCGCAAACGCATCATAGTCGCCCATGCCATACTTGCTAAAGACAAGGCCGACAGCCTGGCCGACCGCGCCGCCGAATGCCAGCAGCAAGCCTGAAGCCGGATAGCGAGTTCGACGCCTATTCTCATAGGTCCGGCGATTGAGAACAACCATGACGACACCGCACACCGTGAGCACCATGCCCAGCTTGTCGAGCCATTGCAATGTCTCTCCCAGGATGAACCAGCTGATGATGGCCGAGATCACCGGTACAAATGCCATGACCAGCACGGACACCCGGGCGCCGACGATAATAAAGGCTTTGAACAGGCACAAATCGCCGATGGTCAAACCGATGACACCCGATATCGACAGCCAGATCCAGTTGTGCAACGTGGCATCGGTGGGCAGCGGCATACCGCGATAAATCAGGCCGAAAACAGAGAGCAGCAGGCAGCCGATGATCAGCCGATAAAAATTTACGGCCAGTGAGCCGATTTTTTTACCGGCCTCTTCGAATACCATGACCGTAACGGTCCAGCATAACGCGGTTGCCAATGCAGCCAATTCACCCGTATGGGTCGTAAGCATGAGAATATCCCGTTATGTTTAAACGCAAACGCGGTATAGTGGACCGCGCCCGGACTGTCAAGAACAGGTGAATCATTCTGATGGTGACCCCAGGTATAGAAATGTTCAAATGACACATATTCTGGGTGAAGACTTGACTCCGGTGTGACATTTCTGCCAGTAGATGACATACGGCCCGTTTTCTCTACCATTGCATGATATCATCACCTGACCTGGCGCTGCGGCCGGTAAAGCGGCGGGGACAGCGCCGCAATCGCTAATAAATGGCCGCAAGGACACGCATCTTCAATGAAAGCCAAGCGCCAGAACAGCATACTGGATCAACTCTTAGCGGATGGGCACATATGCAGTTTGGATGCCAGGGCAGAGCCTTTGGCAGGCGGGGTGTCCTCGGATATATATCTGGTCGAAGACGGCCAACACAAATGGGTCGTAAAGCGGGCCCTTGCAAAGCTCAAAGTCCAGGCGAATTGGTTTGCGGATACTTCCAGGAACCATTTCGAGCACAAATACCTGACCTATGTCGGTGCCTTTCTGCCGGAGGCGGTTCCCCGGGTAATACTCGAAGGGGATGGGTATTTTGCCATGGAATACCTGGGAGACGGATTTGCCAACTGGAAAACGCTCATGCTGGATGGACGATACGAGCTCGATCATGCGGTTCGGGCTGGAAAAATTCTAGGGATCATCCACAAAACCTCGCAGGGGGATGTCCAGGCTCAGGAGCGATTCGACACCACCGCTAACTTTCATCAACTGCGCTCATCGCCCTACCTGGTGACCACCGGACGTCGGCATCCCGATCTGACCGGCCTGTTCGAAGCCGAAGTAAGCCGTCTCGAATCCACCCGCGAATGCCTGGTGCACGGCGACTACAGCCCCAAAAATATTCTTATTGCCGAAGATCGTCTGGTGGTCCTGGACTGTGAAGTAGCCTGGTATGGCGATCCGGCCTTTGACCTGGCATTTCTGCTGACCCACCTGCATCTGAAGGCCGTGCACCGCCCGAAGGCAGCATCTGTGCTGAGTTCCATGGTACAGGGTGCGGTAGCAGCTTACATGACAGCCCGTAAACTGGATGAAAATGACATTGCCCAATTCATGCAACGAACGCACCGTCTGCTCATGATGCTATTGCTGGCCCGCATCGACGGCAAGTCGCCGGTAGAATACCTGACGGATCCATCTCTGAAAGAATGGGTCCGTCAGTTTACAAGGCAAGCGCTGCTGGCAAACAAAAGCGCACCGGCTAAATTCAGCAACAAATGGTTCAAAGAGGTCACTCGCATGGCTTGAGCACTTACTAAGGAGTTGATTAGTGTTTAGACATGGATTCACCGCCCGCTTCGCTCGAGGCGCAAAGAGCGCAGAGGGTATTTTTCTTGTTTCTTTTCGGTGAGCCCCGCTAGAGAGCAGCGGGATGTAAACAAGGACGAAAAGAAATAAACCCAAGCCCTTCGGGCAATTGTTAATGTGTTTTGTTATCATTTCCCCACGTTTAGCCAATTTATTGTTTTCAGGCGGATTGTCCTTTATGTTTGCCGGAGGCCGTCCGCTTTAAACACTCAATAGATCGGTCATTTCGCCCATGCGGGGCCTCTCAACGGCAAACATAAAAAAGAATTCTCTGCGTACTCTGCGACTCTGCGGTGAATACAAATCCTATGGAAGAATGTCTAAATAATTATTGCCACATTAGTAATCCGAACTACCAGGCGCCAATGATCGCAGCCAGGAGCGCCGTAAAAAAGCGCCAAAACCGCAAAATACTGCCAAATTAGAGGTCAGGCCGCTATGAAGATTAAAGCGATTGAAGCATTCCAGATATTTGACTCCCGTGGAAATCCCACCATCGAGGTAGAAGTCATCCTGGCAGATGGCGCCCGGGGTTCCGGCCTGGTTCCCTCCGGCGCGTCGACGGGCCAGTATGAGGCCCTTGAGCTTCGCGACGGAGAGAATCGATTTCGGGGAAAGTCGGTTCTAAAGGCCGTAAACAACATCCACGGCGAAATTGCGCCTGCCCTGAAGGGACAGGATGGTTTAGATCAGGAGGAAATCGATCGCCGCATGATCGAGCTGGACGGCACCGAAAATAAGAATCGGCTGGGCGCCAATGCCATATTAGGCGTATCCATGGCTGCGGCCAACGCGGCAGCGGTCTCGCAGGGCAAAGCGCTGTTTGATTATCTGGGAAACGGTCAAGGCTGCCTGCTGCCCTTGCCGGAAATACAGATCTTTGGCGGCGGCGCTCATGCCAACTGGCGCACCGATGTGCAGGATTTTCTCCTGATTGCCAGCGGTGCAAAAAGTTATGCCCAAACGCTGGAAATGACCTTCAACGTTTACCATGCCGCCGGTGACATTTTAAAAGAGCGCAACAGATACTACGGTCTGGCCGATGAGGGCGGATATTGGCCGGAATTCCAAACCCACGCAGAAGTATTCGATACGTTAATGGAAGCCATCCAGCGCGCCGGCTATTTGCCAGGCAAAGAAGTCGCCCTCTCCCTGGATATTGCCGCCAGCGATCTGTATGACCCACATAGCGGTGCGTATCGCTTCAACCTCGAGGATAAAACTTTCAGTTCGGACGAATTTGTCGAGCTGATGATTGCCTGGTGCGAAACATATCCGATTCTTTCCATCGAGGACGCCATGGCAGATACCGACTGGGATGGCTGGGCCAGGGTATACAGCGCACTGGGGCGTAAGGTGCAGCTTGTCGGTGACGACCTGTTTACCACCAACATCCAACGTATCCAGGCCGGGATTGAAAAAGGCGTCGCCAATGCCGTGCTCATAAAGCTGAACCAGATCGGCACCGTGACCGAAACACTCGAAGCGATCCGGTTGACCCGGGCGGCCGGATGGCTGCCGGTGGTCTCCGCACGTTCAGGCGAAACCGAGGATGCCTTTATCAGCCACCTGGCCGTAGCCTCAAATGCCGGGCAGCTCAAAGTCGGCTCATTTGCCCGCAGTGAGCGCATGGTTAAGTGGAATGAGGTGCTGCGGATCGAGCGGGCCCTCGGCGACAGAGCGCGTTTCGAAGGCGGTCGACTGTACGACCGCATTCTCGATCCAACCGGGCTGCCGGGTGAAAAAAGCCCGGATTGAACCAATAAGTAACTACGGCATTTCACCCAATAACATAAAAAAAGGTCTCACGCAAAAGCGCCCGCCGTCGTTCTGCTTGCGCGAAACTTCCGACTTCGCCCTCCGAGCTTGAGGCTTCGCCCTTCGGGCTACGACCCCACGCGACGGCGGGACAAGATGGCGCGGCAGGTCAAAGACGCAAAGAAAAACAAAAATAGACAGAATTTCTTGATCCAGTATCCGTATAATAGTTTGACATCTATTTTTATTTTCATATTTTAAACCTATAATGGCGTTTTATTGTGGAGCTGAATCTCTCCTGAGAAGTCAGTGAAACCACTTCCCATCTCACCTGTATATTCCACTGGTCCATCTTTCAAATCCTGCTCTCGCTTCGTCCGCATGACTTCAACGGATGGCAACGGGTATGGCCTGTTGAATACCGGCAAAATCAACCCGAACATGGCATGAAATTTTTTCAGCAAGAGGATAAAAAGAAACAACATTCAGACGTTACTGGAATATTAAGAAAGTAAGCCAGAGTAAAATTCATTACGCACAACAACTGATAATCGAGCTGCAAACATTTCACCCTTTAGTGCAATATCCGGATTATGGAGGGCAATATGTACAAGAAAATCATGGTTCCGTTGGATGGTTCGGAACTGGCCGAATGCGTGCTCCCCCACGTGGAGGGATTCATGGCCGGTTTCCCGGTGAGGTTGATCGTTTTTGTGCAGGTGCTGGAGCCGGCATCTACAAAATTCGATGATACGGCTTTAATCAGCAGTACGAGTCGCGAAAAAATTATCGAATATACCCGGCGAATCGAAGAAAAGCGAAAATCTGCTGTGGCAGATTATCTGGAACGTGTGGCAAGTCGGCTGAAGCATGCAGGGGTAGAATTTAGAACAGAGGTTCTTACCGGCAGCGTGGCCGATAGACTTGCAGATTACACCGAAACCCATGGTGTCGATCTGATTCTTATCGCTACTCACGGACGTTCCGGAATAAGCCGCTGGGTGCGGGGGAGCATTGCCGACCGGGTCCTGCGTTTTTCGCGGGTGCCGGTTTTAATGGTACGGGCTGACGGCAGGAAAAGTCCCTGAATTTTGCATAAAGATTCAGGTGCCGCGAATTCTGCCATTCGACAGCCCGCGTCATTTCGGATATTGTTTTCATCGAAAATAAGTGCTACAGGCCAATAGATGCGCCTGCGTCACCGTTGACCGTCCGGCCCTGAGCGTCCGGATAACGGTAGACAATTTTCCGGAAACCGGTATGAGTCGGTTATCTTGAGCGAAGAAGGAGTTGGCAGATAATGGAGAAAGCATGCAAAGGCTGGGAGATACTGAACGCAGATGATTTTCGAGACATCAATCCGGGGGATCGGATCCTGATGGGACCCGGGCCCAGTGATGTTCCCGCGCGCACCCTGCAGGCGATTGCAGCACCCTGTATCGGACACCTCGACCCCTACTTTCTGGCGATCATGAACGAGGCGCAGCAACTGCTCCGCTATCTGTTTCAGACAGAAAACGAGCTCACGATCCCTGTCTCGGGGACCGGCAGTGCCGGAATGGAGACCTGTTTCGTGAATCTGGTCGAACCGGGTGATGAGGTGGCGGTCTGCATCAACGGCGTTTTCGGCACCCGCATGGCGGATATCGTCACCCGCATCGGCGGCAAACTGATCCGTATCGATGCCGAATGGGGCACGACCATCGACCCCGAAGCCCTGCGACAGGCCATCAAGGACCGCAACCCTAAGGTGGTTGCCGTTGTGCATGCCGAAACCTCGACCGGTGCATGCCAGCCCCTCGAGGAACTGGCCCGAATCAGCCACGATGCCGGTGCGCTGTTTCTGGTGGACGCGGTTACCTCGCTGGCCGGTATGCCGGTGGCAATCGATGATATGAAAATCGACGCGGTTTACAGCGGCACCCAAAAGTGCATATCCGGTCCTCCGGGCCTTTCACCGGTATCCTTCGGCCCGGCGGCCGTCAAGGCACTGGAACGACGCAAGTCCCCGGTTGTCAGCTGGTACCTCGACCTGAGTATGGTGCGCGACTACTGGGGATCCGAACGAAAATACCATCACACCGCACCCATCAATATGATTTATGGTTTGCGTGAAGGTTTGCGCCTGATTGCCGAAGAAGGTCTGGAGCAGCGTTTTGAGAGGCACCGCTTGAACCACCGGGCCCTGGTTGCCGGTCTCGAGGCCATGGGGCTTGCCATGCTCGTACCGGAATCCATCCGGCTGCCCATGCTCAACGCGGTGCGCATTCCGGACGGGGTCGAAGATATCAACGTTCGTAAAGTGCTTCTCAATCAATATGGCATCGAGATCGGCGGCGGTCTGGGTCAATTTGCCGGCCGGGTCTGGCGCATCGGTATAATGGGGCAATCCTGTCGACGCCGAAACGTGTTCCTCCTGCTGGCCGCCCTGGAAACGATTCTCAAAACCGAGGGCTATCACGTGCAGCCCGGAGCCCTCGATGCGGCCACGGCGGTTTACGACCAGGTATGCTGAAACTGCACATGGATTGAAAGCTAAACTGCAGGGGAAAGAGGACAGGCGAATGCTGACCGATGGGTTTATTTGCGATCTGAAAAATATCGTCGGTGAAACACAGGTGTCGGTAAGCCGGGCGGGCACCGAACTCTATGCCTATGACGCCTCGCTTGCCAGGGGTCAGCCGGGAGTGGTCGTTTTCCCTGCCGATACCCGGGAAGTCTCAAAGATTGTAAGGTCAGCCAATCAGGCCGGCATTTCTTTCGTGCCGCGCGGTTTTGGAACCAATCTTTCCGGTGGTACGGTCATGCCGTACGGCGGACTTGTGATCTGCCTGGCCCGTTTCAATCGCATCCTCGGTATATATCCCCAGAGCCGCCATGCGGTTGTGCAACCCGGCGTTACCAATCTCGAACTTCAAAATACCCTTGCCCCGCTCGGTTTTTTCTACGCCCCGGATCCTGCCAGTCAAAAGGTTGCCACGCTGGGTGGCAACGTCGGCGAAAACTCCGGGGGCCCCCGCTGTCTGAAATACGGTGTCACCACCAACCACGTTCTGGGTATGGAGCTGATATTGCCGGATGGTGAAATCATTCGAAGCGGCGGTCCGGCCCTTGACCCGCCCGGCTATGATTTGCGGGGTGCGGTCATCGGCAGTGAAGGCACGCTGGGCATCGTAACTGAAATTACCGTCCGTATTCTTCCGTTCCCCGAATCCATCATCACCATGCTGGCGATATACAATGATATCGGTGATGCCGCACGATCCGTGTCGGACATCATTGCGGCCGGGATGGTGCCGACCACATTGGAAATGATGGATGCTCCCATCATCAAAGCGGTGGAGGACAGCTATGCCTGTGGGTATCCCCGGGATGCTGCGGCGGTATTGATTATCGAAGTGGAAGGTCCGCAAACCGGTCTCAGGGCGCAGGCGCAGCAGGTCACTGACATCTGCATGCGCAACAGCTGCCGAAATATTCGTGAAGCCAAGGATGATGCCGAGCGGAACCGGCTCTGGGAGGGTAGACGCGGTGCCTTTGGCGCAGTGGCCCGCCTGGCGCCGAATTATCTGGTAAACGACTGCAGCGTGCCCCGCACCAAGCTTCCGCAGGCGCTGGCCACGGTGGCCGATATCACCAAAAAATATCGTTTCCAGCACGGGAATGTATTTCATGCCGGCGACGGCAACCTGCATCCGTTGCTTTTCTTTGATTCGCGGGATGCGGATCAGATGGCGCGCGTTAAAAAAGCAGGTTGGGAAATCATGGAGGCCTGTGTGGCCCTTGGCGGAACCATATCCGGCGAGCATGGCATCGGGTTGGAAAAGATGGATGCCATGCGCCTGGTGTTTTCCGAACAAGATTTCCAAGCGCAACGATCCCTCAAGCGGGCCTTTGACCCGGACGATCGGCTCAATCCCGGCAAGGTGATTCCCCCCGCCGGCAGGATCGCCAATATCGAAGCCAATCAGACCTTGCGGCCAGGTTTACCTCTTCCGGGTGCAGACGCGGTGTCAGCCGCAGAACAAAAGCTCCTGGTGAAAGTCCGTGAAGCCGTTTCAGCCGGGCAACCGATTTTACCCATCGGCTGCGGAACCTTTGCTGACTTTGGCAATCTATCCTATCCCGGGACAGTGCCGCTTCACGCCAACGGTTTGGATGAGGTCATCGAATATGATCCGCCCAACCAGGTCGTCACGGTGGGTGCGGGAATGACACTGGGAGCCTTGCAGAACAAGTTAAAGGCCAACAATCAGTGGCTGCCGCTGCGCCCGCCGATTTCTCTACAGAAGCATTCGGTCGGCGGTATGATCGCCCTGGCCGCCTGCGGTCCGGAGCGCACGGTGTATGGTGCGCCGCGGGATTTGTTGCTCGGCCTGCGTTTTATCGGCGCCAAGGGAAATTTTATTTCAACCGGCGGAAGGGTCGTGAAAAATGTGGCCGGCTACGACATGACACGACTGCTGACCGGTTCGGCCGGGACCCTTGGTCTCATCACCCGGGCGACCCTGCGCGTGGCGATGATTCCCGAGTGTTGCATGGCGGTGACGGCCGGCGGCGATCTGGATGCCTGCGCAGCCATCGCAACCACACTCATTACTTCCAACCTGATACCGACTTTTGTTGTCGTAACCGCACCCGGCAATGGTTTTGGGCACCCCGCAGGGGATCACGGGATCTGGTGGCTGCATGTCGGCTTCGAAGGCTTTGCCGCAGCAGTCCGGAATCAGGCCGGCCGGGTCGCTGAACAATGTGAGGCTGCGGGCCTTAAAAATGCCGTCCTGCAGGATTACGATCTTTACAAGGGCCATTTCAGCCGCTGCTTCGATCGGTTTGACAGGGAAGATTTTCTTCTGCGGGCCGATATGCCCCAGGCAAATGTGGTCAAGTTCATCAAATCGGCAAATGGTCGACTATTGCGAACCGATTTGATGCTTGACTGGGGATGCGGTCGGGTTCTGGGCGCCACGGGAGTTGTCGAGGATGCGGACTGGTCGCAATTGGGCCGCCGGGCCGCTCGATACGGCGGTCATGTGCTGCTGGAAAAGGCGCCGGTCGAATTTAAGCAGCGGCACGACGTCTTCGGCCTGAAACGCTCCGATTGGCAGGTCGCGCAACGTGTGAAATCCGCTCTTGACCCAAATCGTATCTTTGCCCCCGGCAGGCTGCCCGGTAAAGTTTGATAGCGTTACAGACAGGTTTCCAATGGGTATAGCCGAATATTACGACGAGATTGCACATTGCAATAAATGCGGATTTTGCCAGGTGGCCTGCCCGATTTTCCGTTCCACCGGTCACGAGTCCGGTGTGGCGCGCGGCCGCCTGGCGCTGCTGCGCGCCATCATCGAAGGCCGTTTGGACTGGTCCGACAGTATCGAAGCGCCGCTCTTTGACTGTCTGCTGTGCGGTGCATGCACATCCAATTGTTTTCCGGCCATACCCACTTCCGATCTTGTCATCCGGGCGCGTTCCGAATATCTGACCCGGGTCGGACGCAAACCGATGCATCGCCTGCTTTTCGACCACTTGCTGCCGTATCCCGATCGTCTCCATATGGCGGCCCGGGCGGTTGCGCTGAGTAAAAAATCCGGCATCTCAAACCTGGCGCACGCATTGGGATTGCTGCGCGTTTTCGGACGTGATTTTGCCAATGCGGAAGACATCGTCGAAAATTTACCGCTCAAAGCATGGCGCGCTAATTTTACCCCCGGGATTTACGAAGGCAGCGCCAAAGACCTCACCATCGGCTATTTCGTCGGGTGCGGTATCGATATCGTTCAGCAGAAATCCGGGACCGCCACGCTGCAATTGCTGCGCGAAACCGGCCGACAGGTTCACGTTCTCGACAATTGTTGCTGCGGTTTGCCGGCCCGGTCATTTGGGGATTTGGAGATTGCACGCAAACTGGCGCAAAAAAACCTGGAAACATTCGCATCGGCGCATTATGATGTAATTGTAACCGATTGTTCCAGCTGTGCATCATTCCTGAAAAAGTATCGGATGCTGTTTTCTGAACAAGACAGTCGGTTTGAAGCGGCCAAGCGTTTTTCATCCAGGATACGGGATCTGGTTGAGTGGTTGGATAATGTCGAAAAACCGGGGCCGGCAGCCCATAGGGCTGTCCGGGTGACATATCATGACCCCTGCCACGCCGTGCGGGGACAGGGTTTTGTGAAAGAACCCCGCGATGCATTGAAGAAAATTCCGGGGATCGAATATCGAGAATTACCCGAAGCAGACTGGTGCTGCGGGGGAGCCGGGGCCTATGCCCTGTCCCAATTTGATCTCTATCGCCAGGTCCTGGATCGTAAAATCGCCAACCTGAAAGCAACCGGAGCAGACATCATCGCCACTTCCTGTCCGGCCTGTATCATTCATCTTTCGTATGGTGTACGCAGGCACAATCTGAGAACCCGGGTCTGTCACATTTCGGAAATTGTCAACGGTGATGCCCATTTACTTAAAACCAGCGGATAATGGGTACGACCTGAACCGCTCAATCTTAATACGCGTTCGATCCCCAAAGCAACGAATCATTATCTAACTTCTTACAAACGGAGGGCACCCATGGAAGCCACCCTGAAAGTTGACGGCGTCGAAGTTTTTGGCCCTGTTTCAGAAGAATTTAAGCAAATTTTAACTCCCGCGGCACTTAAATTCGTCGGCGGACTGACCAGAGCGTTTGAACCCCGGCGAAGGGAACTGCTGGAGCGCCGCAAAGCGGTTCAAAAAGCGATCGACAGCGGACAGTTTCCCGATTTTCTCCCTGAAACCCGGCATATCCGAGAGGGCGATTGGAAGGTTGCCCCGGTCCCTGCCGACCTGCAGGATCGGCGGGTTGAAATTACCGGACCGGTGGAGCGCAAAATGGTCATTAATGCCCTCAATTCGGGCGCTTCGACCTTCATGGCGGATTTTGAAGATTCGCACTCACCGACCTGGGAGGCCACTGTTCAAGGCCAGATCAATCTTGTCGATGCAGTCAAGGGTACCATCGAATTTATCAACCCGGCCGGCAAACAATATCGTCTCGCTGATACGATCGCCACCCTGATCGTCCGGCCGCGCGGCTGGCACCTGGTAGAAAAACATGTGCACGTGGACGGGCAGCCGATATCCGCAAGTATTTTCGATTTTGGCCTGTTCTTCTTTCATAATGCGCGGACCCTGATAGAAAAAGGCACCGGTCCTTATTTTTATCTTCCTAAAATGGAAAGCCATCTGGAAGCGCGCCTGTGGAACGATATCTTCGTTCGCGCTCAGGCAGAACTTAATATTCCCGTGGGCACCATCAAAGCAACCGTCCTGATCGAGACCATCCTGGCGGCTTTTGAGACCGATGAAATTTTGTATGAGCTGCGCGATCACATGGCAGGCCTGAACTGCGGTCGCTGGGACTACATCTTCAGCTTTATCAAAAAGTTTAAAAATGCTCCCGATTACATCTTCCCGGACCGGGCCCAGATCACCATGACACGCCACTGCATGCACTCCTATTCGTTGCTGGTGATCCAGACCTGCCATCGCCGCGGCGCCCATGCCATCGGCGGCATGGCAGCCCAAATTCCGATTAAAAACGATCCCGAACAAAACGAGGCCGCGCTGGGTAAGGTGCGCGATGACAAAACCCGCGAGGCCACCGATGGTCATGACGGCACCTGGGTGGCCCACCCCGGGCTGGTACTGATTGCCCGTGAAGAGTTTGATAAAGCCATGCCGACCCCCAACCAGGTGCACAAATTACGCCAGGACATTACCGTCACTGCCCGGGATCTGCTCAAATTACCTGCGGGCACGATTACCGAGGAAGGCCTGCGGACCAACATCAGTGTCGGTATTCAGTACATGGCTTCCTGGCTGAACGCCAATGGATGCGTGCCGCTGTACAATCTGATGGAAGATGCGGCAACCGCGGAGATATCCCGCACCCAGGTCTGGCAATGGGTCCATCATCCCAAAGGGATTCTGGACGATGGCCGAACAATCAACCTTGAGCTTTTTCGCGAAGTAATGGCCGAAGAAATGGACAAGATTAAAACAACCGTCGGAGAAGAACAATTTGCCGCCGGTAAATACACCCTGGCGGCAAAGCTTTTTGATGAAATTATTGCCGGTGATGAGCTGGAGGAATTTTTGACGTTGAAGGCCTATGAACATTTGGATTGAAAAAAAATGAACGTCGATCATCGAACGCCCAACATCGAATTTTGAATGAGAAAAAATGAAGAAAGGAATCCTTAACGGAAAGTAACTGGAAACTTGAAATTTGAAATTAGGGAGTGGAATTCTATCTCTTTTTATATTTTCCTTCACGCAAATCCGCCCGCCGTCGCTGAAGCTATGGCGGACAAGCCAAGTCGCAAAGTGGAAAATATTAAAAACAATTTATAGCCACGAATTTTCACGAATTAACACGAATTAGAAAAAAAGGTTTCTATATCGAAAAACCGCGAGGGCGGGTTTGAAACCCTCCCCTACAAAGACAGTGTTTGTAGTGCAATCGGGATGTGCTCATGACAACTGCTCCAGACATGTCCACTATAGTCCTACTAATCTATGCGGCGAAGTCTTAGAGAAGCCTGGTGGCCAATTATTCGTGAAAATTCGTGTCAACGTGCCGGGTCGTCTTGTCCCGTCGTCTTGTGCGGCGTAGCTTTAGCGAAGACGTAAGCTCGAAGAGCGAAGTCGGAAGTCTTTAGGCGAAGCCTGATTAGTGGCTATTCATAAAAAAGCGGAGCGGAGCGACATCATTATTCGATGTTCGACGTTGGACGTTCGATGTTCAATTAGTTAAATGGCGGTCATCCCCGGCCGATAAAGGGCATCTTGGTGGCCATGATGGTCATGAATTGTATGTTGGCCTCCAAGGGGAGATTCGCCATATGGACGATGGCATTTGCTACATGGTCCAGATCCATGGTGGGCTCTGCCGCTTTGGAACCGTCTGCCTGGGTGGCGCCGGCACCGTCTTTAAGAATGGATTGAATCAAATCGGTTGCGGCGTTGCCGATGTCGATCTGGCAGCAGGCGATATCGTATTTGCGTCCATCCAGGGACATCGATTTGGTCAGACCGGTGATGGCATGCTTGGTGGCGGTGTAAGGCGCTGAATTGGGCCGCGGTACGTGGGCCGATATGGAGCCGTTATTGATGATCCGTCCCCCCATGGGGCGCTGGCGCTTCATGATCCTGAACGCTTCCCTTGCGCACAGAAATGCCCCGGTCAGGTTTGTGTCTACGACGGCTTTCCACTCCGGGTAAGAAATATCTTCAAACAGTCCGGACGGTCCGAAGATCCCCGCATTGTTAAACAGGACGTCGATCCGGCCAAAGCTTTGATGGGCCTGGCTAAACAGATTTTTAACGGCCTCCGGAGCGGTCACATCGGTAGGCCAGACCAGCAACCGTGAAGCGGCTGAACCGGACGCTGCTGCGGTCTCTTTTAAAGTCTCCCTGCGGCGTCCGGCCAGGGCAACCGCATAACCTTCCTCAAGAAATGCAAGTGCCGTCCGCCGGCCAATCCCGGATCCGGCACCCGTTACCATTGCGACCTTCGTAATAGAATTCATATGTCAAACCTCCTTAATCTGAAAACTGAGCATAATGTGTTTCAAACCAGAAAAACAGGCCTTATGTCAACCCGGCCCTAGTTTTGAGCCCTAAATGGTGTTACCATTACACGGGCTTGATTTTAACGCCATTCTGGCAAAGGCCGTTCAGGTAGTGAAGCTTTAGCGCTATCCAGTAATTTCAGTACCTTCTGGATACCGGATCCGTCATCCTGGACTTGATCCGGGACCGGTATGACAAAATTGGACTTCTTACGGTTTCATCAATATTGTTAAATCCCAAATGCGATATCAACGACAACACCCTTAAAAAGCCGTCCCATAATAAAACTTGACATTGATGGACCGTCGCGCTAAAGCGTTTGAGTCAGGGGCATCAGGCGCTGTAAGCGGTATTAATATCCCACAGTGCATTTCAAGTTTTTCCTTACCACCAACCGATCCGGCATTCGGCAGTCATTTTCAGACCGCCGGTGAACTTTACATAAATTAGCAATACAACTATCCATAGGCTTTGAGATATTCCGGTTATTGGAATTCCGGGTTTATCTGGTTCGAAAGAAAACGGGAACATCGGTTAATCTGGATCCAAGGTTCTTCTCCCTGCTTGAACCGGCACTCAGTTGCATTGATTCTCGACCCGATACAGAAACTTTTCTGATCTTGCTTCGCCCTGCACTCGGCCGGACTAACATTAAGCGTTGATAAAGACCGCCTTAAATTCGCCTTTCGTTTAAACCGATTCCCATTACTTCAAATTCCTATGCCTTTGGGCAGACAATGGTGACAGCTCAACAATCAGTTTCACTTAGCTACCAGTGGTTCTGCTGATTTTGAGCTTACATACGGAGTGTCCGTTCTATCACCCGACCGCAACCTCTTGCTCCACTATAACCTGATCCGGGAAAGTGGTTTATCATCAACTATTCAGAGGGAGGCATGATTATGAAAAAAGAAAAAACTGAGAAAAACGTCAAACAGCAAACGGATAAAAAACTCACTCGCCGTAAATTCCTGAAGACAGCGACCGTGGCAGGCGCGGCCGGTGCGGCCACCATTGGTTTTCCGATGGTCTCGCGGGCCCAGACCACCGTTTTGAAGATGCAGGGTGCCTGGGGTGCGAAGGACATCTTCAACGACTACGCCACGGACTATGTCAAACGCGTCAATGAGATGGCCGGGGGCCGGCTGAAGATCCAGTACTTGATTTCAGGCGCCGTGGTCAAGGCCTTCCGCGTGCAGGACGCCGTTCACAAAGGCGTGCTTGACGCCGGGCACCAGGTGTCTGTCTACTGGTACGGCAAAAGCAAGGTGGCCTCGCTGTTCGGCACGGGACCCGTCTTCGGCCAGAATGCCAACCAGGGGCTGGCCTGGATCTATTATGGCGGCGGCCAGGAGCTGTACAACGAACTCCTGGAAAATCTGAATCTGAATCTGGTCGGTTTCTTTTCCATGCCGATGCCGACCCAACCGCTCGGGTGGTTCAAAAAGGAAATAAAGAGCGCCGATGACCTGGTGGGCCTCAAGTACCGCACCGTCGGTCTGGCGGCCGACCTGATGCAGGCCATGGGCGCCAAGGTAACCCAGCTTCCCGGCGGAGAGATTGTCCCGGCCCTGGAACGCGGCGTGATCGAAGCCTTCGAATTCAACAACCCGACCTCCGACAGGAGCTTCGGCGCCCAGGACGTAAGCAAGGTGTACATGCTGGGCAGTTACCACCAGGCGGCGGAGTTCTTCGAGATCATCTTCAACAAGGATAAATTCAACGCCCTGGAGAAGGAGCACCAGGCCATTCTGAGGTATGCGGCAGAGGCAGCCTCCTCGGCCAACTACTGGAGGGGGCAGGATCAGTACTCCAAGGATCTACAGTGGCTGAAGAACGAAGCCGGCGTCAAGCTCTATCGCACACCGACCTCGGTCATGAAAGCCCAGCTCGATGCCTGGGACAAGCTCCTGCCGGATCTGGAAAAAGATCCGTTCTTTAAAAAGGTCGTGGCGTCGCAGAAGGAATTTGCGCACCGGGTTGCTTACTACGAACTCCTCAACGCGGCCGACTACAAACTGGCCTTCGACCATTACTTCCCGGGTCAACTGGGATTCTGATGCGAGGATTTGTAACGGATCGAATGGGTTTAATATAGACTGGGCGCGGCGCTTGCGGGCGTCGTGCCGACGTCTATATCGGTAATTCGCTGAAATCCCATCAAAGGATGATAAAATGAATCAGTTTCTTTTTTTCATCGATCGCTTGAGTGCGTGGACAGGAAAGGCCTTTTCCTGGTGCATCCTGATTCTGGCCTTTGCCACCACCTACGAGGTGTTCGTGCGCTACGTGCTGCGGGCTCCCACCTCATGGGCCTTCGACGTCAGCTATATCATGTACGGGACGTTGTTTATGATGGGAGGCGCCTATGCGCTTTCCCGCAACGCGCATGTGCGCGGGGACTTCGTGTATCGACTCTGGCCCCCACGGGTTCAGGCGGCGATCGAGTTTGTGTTGTACTTCATCTTTTTTTTCCCCGGGGTACTGGCCCTGATCTATGCCGGCATCGATTATGCCGCCGAGTCCTGGTCGTTCCTGCCGTATGGTCCCGACGGACCTTTCGGTGAGATCAGCATCAACAGCCCCGCCGGGGTGCCGGTATTTCCCTTGAAAACCATCCTGCCCCTTGCCGCGTTCTTCTTGCTGCTGCAGGGCATCGCGGAAACCATTCGCTGCGTCCAATGCCTGCGAACCGGGAAGTGGCCAACCCGGCTGCACGATGTCGAGGAATTGGAAAAGGAACTGATAGAAAAAAAACGCCAGGAAGAGGCTGAGATGGCTGCCCGGGAGGGTGGCGCGGGAAAGGAGGGCGCCCAATGACCGAACCTCAAGTCGCCATGCTGATGATGGGGTCCTTCATCTTCTGTATTCTCCTGGGTTTCCCCATTTGCTTCACACTGATCGCGATGGGTTTTGGCTTCGGCTATTATGCTTACGCAACCTCCGACCAACTCAGTCACATTTTCGTAAACAATATCTTCGATCTTTTGGTGAACCAGACGTACTCGGTGATGATCAACGACGTGCTGGTGGCGGTGCCGCTGTTTCTGTTCATGGGCTATATCGTCGAACGTGCGCAGATCGTGCAGAGGCTGTTTTACAGCCTGAATATCGCGGCCCGCATTGTGCCCGGCGCCATGGCCGTGGCGGCGCTGGTGACCTGCGCGCTCTTTGCCACTGCCGTCGGCATTGTCGGCGCCGTGGTGACGCTGATGGGATTGCTGGCCTTCCCGGCCCTGCTCAAAGCCGGATACGACGAAAGGTTGTCCGCCGGCGTCATTTGCGCCGGTGGTTGCCTCGGTATCCTGATCCCGCCGAGCATCATGCTGATCGTCTACGGGGCGGTGTCCGGTGTCTCCGTAGTAAGGCTGTATGCCGGGGCGTTGATCCCCGGATTTATGCTGGCCGGCCTCTACATCATCTATGTGATCGGGCGGGCCTTCTTCAACCCCAAACTGGCGCCGAAACCCCCCAGGGAGCAGTGGGACATCCCGACCCGAGAGTTGGTCATGATGCTGCTGACTTCCGTCGTTCCGCTGGCTGTCCTGATTCTATCGGTGCTGGGCTCTATCCTGTTCGGGTTGGCGACACCGTCAGAGGCGGCGTCGGTGGGTGCCTTTGGCAGCCTGCTCCTGGCTGTTTGCTATCGGGAGCTCACCTGGGACCGCCTGAAGCAATCGGTTTACCTGACGGCGAGAACATCGGCCATGGTGTGCTGGCTGTTTGTCGGTTCCTGGACCTTCTCGTCGGTTTTTTCCTACCTCGGCGGCCACATGGTCATCGAGGAGTTTGTGATGGGCCTGAACCTTTCGCCCGTCATGTTTCTTGTCCTGGCGCAGATCATCATTTTCCTTTTGGGCTGGCCGCTGGAGTGGAGTGAGATCATCATCATCTTCGTGCCGATTTTTCTGCCGCTGCTGGACGCCTTTAAAATCGATCCGCTCTTCTTTGGAATTCTGGTGGCATTCAACTTACAGACCTCATTTCTGACGCCGCCGATGGCGATGTCGTGCTATTACCTCAAGGGGATCGCTCCGTCGCACATTCAACTTACGACGATTTTCAAAGGGTCTTTACCATTTTTAGCAATGGTGCTGATAGCCATGGTTATTCTCTATAACTTCCCGGTAATCACAACCTGGCTGCCAGGCCTGGTTTATGGTCGCCACTAAACGGGGTACGTCCTAATTTGTGAGGAATGGATGGATCTACATTTGATGAGCGCCACCGAGGCGGCAGAGGCGATTCGTACCGGCAAGGTGACATCGGAGGAACTGGTTAAGGCCTGCCTGGATCATATTACCGCGATCGAGGATCAGGTTGGGGCCTGGACCTTTCTGGATCCCGATTATGCCCTGAATCGGGCGCGCGAGGCGGATCGGGTCCAGCAGGAAGGCAATACCCTCGGTCCGCTGCACGGTCTTCCGGTGGGCGTCAAGGATATCTTTGACACGGTGGACATGCCGACCGAGGACGGTACGGTTTTGCACGCCGCACGACAGCCCGGAGCGGATGCCACCGTAGTCGCCCTGCTTCGTGAAGCGGGCGCGATCATCATGGGCAAGACCGTCACCACCGAACTTGCGGTTTACGCACCGGGCAAAACGCGGAATCCGCACGATCTCGAGCGCACCCCGGGCGGTTCCTCGAGCGGCTCTGCCGCCGCCGTGGCGGCCGGCATGGTACCGCTGGCGATCGGCACCCAGACCAACGGATCGGTCATCCGCCCGGCCTCCTATTGCGGTGTTTACGGGTACAAACCAACTTACGGCCGAATATCCCGGCATCTTGTACTCCAGGCGTCACGGCCCCTGGATCAGGTCGGTGTATTTGCACGCACCATCGAGGATGCCGCGCTGATCGCAGAACAGCTTATGGTCTACGATACCAGCGATCCTGACACCCGACCCCGGGCTCGGTCCAGGCTGCTGGACACGCTGACCGGGGATCCCCCGGTCGAGCCGCGGCTGGCCTTCGTGAAGACGCCGATGTGGGAACAGGCCGAAACAGAAACACAGGAAGCATTTGCCGAACTGGCCGACCATCTGGGAGAAAAGGTTGGCGCGGTGGAACTGCCGGAAGTATTTGATGACGCGGTCGAACAGCATCGCATAATCATGGAAGCTGACCTGGCCAGAAGTTTCGAACGTGAATACGAACGCGGAAAAGACAGGCTGAGTTCCATCCTGCGGGAGATGATCGAGCGCGGACTTAAGGTTCCGGCAGTGGAGTATAACCGGGCCGTAAGCCGGATACCGGTTCTCAACCGTGCTCTGGACAAGGTGTTTGACTGGTATGATGCCATACTGACACCTGCCACCACCGGCGAAGCACCGGTCGGTCTGGATTCGACAGGAAGCCCGATCTTCTGCACCCTATGGTCCCTGTGCGGTATGCCCGCGATCACGCTTCCGATCCTGCAGGGCGCACACGGCCTGCCGCTGGGGGTGCAACTGGTGGGACCCAGAGATGACGACGCGCGACTGCTGCGAACGGCACGCTGGCTTGTGAACAGCACCGGTGGTTAACGGCTCTCACGCTTTAAGATTGCGGACAAAAAAATATTGAAAGGATGATAGTGACTATATGAGTAACTTAATCACTGGATTGATCGCAGTTTCGATAGCGGTGGTATTCTTGCTTTATTACGCCATAAGGTTAAACTCTGTTGCGCTGTGGATTATTATCGTTGGTAACCTTGTCTTTCTGGTATACGATTTTTATAAATCGATAAAGGAGGGCGAGGAGCATATTTGAAGCCGAAACAGGTTGACCCTATACGGAGGATAAAACTGTGAAGCCCGTCGTCCTTGTCACTCGTAAACTGCCGGATGCCGTCGAAGACCGACTTCGGCGGGACTACGATCCGATTCTAAATCCTGACGATGCGCTCTATTCCAGCGATGAGATCATCGAACGCGCCAAAGGTGCTGACGCCATATTGCCCTGTCACACTGAAAAATTCACGGCCGAGGTGATTGCCCGTTTATCTGATAGCGTACGTGTCATCGCCAATTATTCGGTCGGCTACGATCACGTGGATACCCAGGCCGCACGGGACCGGAGCCTTATTGTAACAAATACGCCCGAGGTGCTGTCCGACGCCACGGCGGAGCTGACCATGATGCTGATGCTCGGTGCGGCCCGGCGCGCCAGCGAGGGCGAACGGCTGGTCCGCACCCGGGAGTGGAAGGACTGGAGCCCCAGTTTCATGGTGGGCACCCAGGTGACGGGCAAGCGACTGGGTATCATCGGATTCGGCCGCGTCGGAAGGGTCGTTGCCCGGCGGGCCCGCGGATTCGACATGCAAATCCACTATCACAACCGCAAGCGTGTGCCGCCCGAGTTCGAGGAAGGCGCCGTTTATCACGAAACCCCCGAAGCGCTTCTGCCCCATTGCGATTTTTTATCGCTCCACTGTGTCGCGTCGCCGGAAACCACCCGACTGCTCAATGCCGAGCGCATCGCCCTGTTGCCGGATGGGGCTATCGTCGTCAATGCGAGCCGCGGTGTCGTGATCGACGATGAGGCCCTGATAGCGGCGCTCAAATCGGGCAAGCTGACCGCCGCCGGCCTGGACGTCTACAATGACGAACCCGACATCCATCCTGAATACCGTCAATTGGCCAACGTATTTTTGATGCCGCACATCGGCAGCGCTACCAGGGAAACACGGGATGCCATGGGGTTCCGGGCACTCGACAATCTGGATGCCGTTTTCGCCGGACGTGAACCCCGTGACCGTGTGGCCTGACAGAACCCCCACTTTTCAGCGGAAAGCAGCATCCCCATCAATCTCATCATAAGCGCCAAACCCTTTTTAAGAGATGAACGTCGAACATCGAACTCGAAAAAGATGAACGTCGAACATCGAACGTCCGTAAGCGTTAATTAAACCGCACCGTCCGGTCGCCGCATAAGCGGCCATGGGTTTGCAGAAGATCGGCCCTCAGTCTTGATTGCTGATGGCAAGGGAATCGGGATCGATATTTTGCGGCAGGAGGACTTTTACATCTTTTTCGGTATGAGCCTTCGGCAGCTTTTCAAATATATATCTCAAGTAAGCATAGGGCTCAAGGTCATTGGCTTTGGCGGTCTCGATCAGACTGAAGAAGGCGGCACTGGCCCTGGCACCATCGGGGCTGCCTGCAAACAGCCAGTTTTTGCGTCCCACCACAAAAGGGCGAATAGCATTTTCAACCAGGTTGTTGTCCGGTCTTAACCGGCCGTCTTGTATGTAAATGATCAGCTTTTCCCAATTGGTCAGCGTGTAACTGATGGCCTGACCCAGTAAACCTTTGGGCGGTGTCAGCGGCTTCTTGGCTTCGAGCCAGTCTTGGAACTCATCCAGGATCGGTTTGGATTTCTCCTGGCGTAGTTGATAAATCTGATCAGCGTCTAATTCCCGGCGCCGGGCCTCTTTTTCGATCCGGTACAAATTGCCGATGTAATCCAAGGCTTCATGGGCAAGGCTTTTGGGGTTAGCTCGCTTGGAACGATGCTTTTTGCGCACCGTTTCGACTTTGACAAACTTGCGCCGGGCATGGGCCCAGCAACCCAAGTGCACAATATCCGGCTTTTGGTTCAGGTGATCATAACCGGCAAAGTCATCACTTTGAATGTAGCCGCGGTAACCGTCCAAAAACGCCAGGGCTGTTTTGCCACTGCGGGTACGCTGATAGTCATACAGCAACACCGGACGATCCGGTCGGCCGCCGCGATAGCCCACATGTACGATTTAGTCGTATTGGCCCGGCCCGCTTCGTTTAACACCTGCAGCGGCGATTCATCGATATTGATCAGCGGACCGCCGCGGATCTCAGCTCGCAGCAGATCGATTAACCCGGCGCTGTGCCGTGCGGCCTGAACCATCCATTTGGCCATGACCGCCCGGCTCATTTCAATGCCCAGACGATCAAATATCTTCTGCTGCCGATACAGCGGCAGCCCGTCGGCAAACTTGGATACGGCAATGTGGGCCAAAAGACCGGCGGTGGCGTTGCTTTTGGGAATCAGCTGCACCGGAGCCGGTGCGATCTTTACCGTTGGGCCGTCATCTTCAACGCCCTCGCAGTTTTTGCAGGCATATTTATAACGAATATGGCGTTCAACCCGCAGCCGGGCCGGAATGTAATCCAGTTTTTCGCTGATCTCTTCACCCAGACGACTTAACTGCGCCCCGCAGGCGCACTGCTTTTCGTCTTCGCTAAGATCATGGATAATATCGATGCGTGGCAGATCTTTGGGCAGGGGCTTGCGTCCGCGCTTTTTGCGGGCATGGGCGGCAATGACGATCGTATCGTCACTTTTCCGGGTGTCGCCGGCTTCAGGATCATCATCGCCATTGAATAGCGGTAATTGATCCGCATGCGGCTCAAACCGCCGCTCGCTGCTGCGGCCAAACAGTTCGTTTTTTAACAAACGCAGCTGCTCTTCCAGATAATGGATCTTTTCCTGGTATTTTACTTCGATCTGGTTGTGTTTTACTTCGATTTCATTAACCAGCGAAAGCACGACATCTTTGGTCAGACTGGCATCATCGGGTATGCTTTTTAGATCCACATCCATGCCCGGATATGTAGCAAAAACAAGTTGTTTTGTAAACACTTTTCTTTAAAAAAGAAGTAAAAACATCAACCCGCATTCCGGTAGTAAAGCCGTTGATGAGCACTGGCCAAATCAAGACCGGCAAGCAACCAGTTCAGCTGCCTTCGATTGATGCTCAAAACCTGCTCGGGCAACTGAGGCCACTTGAAGCGGTGCTCTTCCAGCCGCTTATGCCACAGGCAAAATCCGTTTTCATCCCAGTACAGGATTTTGATGATGTTTTGCCGCCGGTTGCAAAACACGAACAGATCACCGGAAAACGGATTGAGCCCCATGGCCTGTTCGACCAACACCGATAGCCCGTTGATTGCCTTGCGCAGGTCGGTGCTACCTAAGGCCAGGTACACACGGATTGAATTTTCCGGGATCAAGCCGGTCCCCGCAAGGCAACAATCAGCTGCCGCAAAAGCTGCGGATCAAAACCGGCTCTGATCTCAACCTTGCAGTGATTATCGATTATCAGACACAACGGAGCGCGATCCGGCTGGGCGGGGATATCCAGCAAATCCTCTAATTTGAGCGGGACAAAGGACACGCCCGTTTGGGTTTTTGAAAAGCGCTTTTTCCAATAGACCAGCTGGTGGTGCTTCAGATTATGGCGCCGACAGTATTCGGCCTGTGTTAAGCCCGTCTCTTGCCAGCTGTCGATGTGTTGTCTCCAGTAAGTGTGCTTTTGCTCCAGTTGCTCGGCTCTGGATATTTGCTCCATGATGTCGCCTCCTTGGTTTTTGACGACACCATGCCACAGCTTGCAAATCCTGTGAAGATGGGGTTAAATTGACGCTTACGAACGTCCAACATCGAATCTTGAATCAAAAAAAGAAACAGACTTATAATCTTGAAGAACGACTGCTCGAATATCCGAGGCGAATCATAAAGGTTATACTTATAAGAGCCAGGACGTTGAAAAAAACAGAAATAGGTATCTTTTATATTCTGTACTGAAAATTCAGTATTCATTCGACGTTGGAAGTTCGATGTTCGATGTTCGACGTTCATCTCTTTCGTATTCCATGTTCAATTCCGACTCTTATCTATTTTGATCCCCGCCGGTGTCACCAGCACATCAAGCCCGCTGCGTTTCCAGGTGGCGGTTGCCTGGTCCACCGTATCCACCAGCGGTTCCTGGCAGTTGAAGGAGGTGTTTAGCAGCAGGGAGCATCCGGTGCGCATTTGCCATGCCTGCATGAGTTTAAAAATAAACGGCTCGTCGCCATTGTCCACGACCTGAGGGCGGCTGGTGCCGTCCACATGGGTAACCGCCGGCACCTGGTCTGCATTGGTGGGCAGGATGTATGACATGTACTTGCTGGGTATATCCCAGTCACCCAGGACCATGGGAGCAAACGGCCGATACCATTCACGGTTTTTAACGTGCGTGTTGAGGCGCTCCTTGCCATTCGGCAGCCGTGGGTCGAGCAGGATACTCCGGTGTCCCAGGGCGCGGGGTCCGGACTCGGCCCTGCCATGGCACAGGCCAACACTTTTGCCCGATTCGAGCAAGTGCACGATGTCAGGGATAAGCTCTTCATCAAGGCTGCCGGCGTCGGTTCCAAGGAAGGGACTCCAGATTCGGGGGGTCCGGGGCTGGTCCAACACGTGATGCCAGACAAACAGCGCTGCGCCCAGGCTGAGACCGCCGTCGTGGGGTTGGGCCGGCACCCAGGTATCTTTGAAAAGTCCACTGCTGTGAATGGCTGTGTTGGCAATGCAGTTCATGGAACAACCGCCGGTCATTATCAGTTTCTCAACCGAATACAGTTTCTTGATACGGGCGGCCGCTCCCAGGTAATACTGGGTCGTAACTTCCTGCAGAGAGGCGCATACATCCTGGGCAAATTTGTTTTCAGGCTCGAGCTGAACCGCCTCGAGCTGTCCGGATGCATTTTTCGGAAACGGTGAAAAGGGATGGTACAGCATCTGTTGCTGCAGGGTCGGCAGGATCTCTCTTCGGACCGCACCGTAACTGGCAAGGCCCATGAGCTTGCCGGCCCCTTCCAGCCGCTGCATGCCAAAGTTGTATTCTCCGATGGAGGCCCAGGTGCGGCCGATATTCAGCTGCAGACGCCCCGGCCCCTCATAGCCCCAGCCATACTCGATTTCGGTGATCCTGTTACCGCTGCCGTGCGCCAGAGCGCAGGTACGGTGGTCGCCGCTGCCATCGGCGGTCAGCATTCCCGCTGTATCAAAAGGTGACGTAAACAGTGCCCCGGCCACGTGGGCCAGATGGTGGTCGACGGCATAGGCTTCGTACCAGCGATCGAATAGATTAAGACGATGACGGCTGAAGCGTTTTTTGACCGGACCGCGCCAGCCGGGCGCATGGTATTCCGGGTACGATTCATAGGTATCGGCCTGCAGCGTCCAGGCATACAGCTCGCCTGCCAGGGTAGGTCGCACATAAGGATTAAACACAACGACGTCGATGGTGTCGGGTCGCCAACTATAGTCTGCCAGTATAGATTCAAGATCCATGACTCCCTGATCGTGTTTTATGCGGGTCAATCGCTCTTTTTCTAGGACAACGACAGGCTCGCCGTCTTCAAGCAGCGTGCAGTTGGCATCGTGCCCGTAATAAAGTGACAGTATCCTCATGGGTATCTCTTTGAGTGTTTGAAGTTAGCGGTTTCAGGCCATCGATATATATGCGCATCCATCTGAGGTGTCAATATCCGAATATCGGCCGGAGTCCATCCCTGAATGGCATCTTTGACCTATTGGCCAAATACGGTTAAGATAGGAGCAATCATAAATGTTAGAGCAGTTGTCATAAATACGTTCCGATTGAATTTGATTACCAACTGCATAGGGGCGGGTTTTAAACCCGCCCACAAAGCTTTGCGATAAACACCAACAGATTGTAACGGAATATAATTCTGAAAATCACTATAGATGCCAGGAGACCGGAATGAAATCTGATAAAAATAAAGACTATATTACCCCCACTCCCATAATCGATTCAGACAATGAACGGGTTGTCGAAACCGCTGAAAAAGCCGTTAAAGATTCCGATGGGTCGGAAGTATCAAAGGTTGTCAGTTTATATTATGCCGTCCGGGACGGTATCTGGTACGATCCCTATCTTCCGTTTTGTCGTCCCGAGCACTTCCGGGCCAGTCATATCCTCGAATTGGGCCGGGCATTTTGCATCGGCAAGGCGGCATTGCTGTGCGCCCTCGGCCGAGCGTGCGGAATTCCTTCACGGGTGGGTTTCGCCGATGTCCGCAACCACCTGGCGACCAGAGAGCTTGTCGAATTTCTGGGCTCCGATATCTTTGTTTTTCACGGATACACCGAGTTTTATGTGAATGGAAAATGGGTCAAGGCCACACCGGCTTTTAACATAGAACTGTGCCGGAAACATAACGTGGCCCCGCTTGAATTCAATGGCCGTCAAGACTCCGTTTTTCATCCCTACAACCAGGATAAACAGCTTTTCATGGAGTATCTGAATGATCGTGGGACATATGCGGACGTGCCGGTGGACGAAATCGTGGCGGCCATGCAGGCGACCTATGGGGTTGAACGGGTAAAAAAATGGATAGCGGCGTACGATGCTTCGGACAACGCTATAACGAGGGACTTCGCCAGCGAGGAAGTTTATAGACCTTGATTTAACAGTCTATTAATAGCCACGAACCAGGCTTCGCCTAAAGGCTACGACCCGGCACGTTAACACGAATTTTCACGAATTAAATAAACCTTAACTCATAACACGCGCATGGCAAACAACGGAGGGTAATCCGGAGGGTAATCCGGTACGTTCCTCGGATTTTCGGATTATTCAATATCCTCACCCAAAAGCTTCAATCCTTGCTCTTCGACGATTTGCCGGCCCCTCGTATCCGATTCGTTTGCCGTATAGAACGCGATGTTCAGTTTTTTCGATTAATCCAATCCCCCCTCACATTGATATGGTGTAGCGCTCCAGGAGTGTACATGCGGGCTTTGCGAGGCATGTCAACCCGGCGTCAATAATACCGGATCTTTTGAAACCGTAAATCCGAGGAACGTCCCCTATATCTACTGCACAACGTGCAGAATTCGGAAACGGTGTGTTTTGAATTATAAAGCATGTTGTGCACGAACGTCCCGGTCTCTTTCACCTTGATTTAAATGGAAATTTGCCATAGACTAATTATTATCTGAATTAAGGAGATATAATGATGCACATCAATAAAAGATACATTGTGGATGAGAACGGTAATCCCAAAGAGGTTGTCATCCTGTTGGAAGATTACAAAAAAATAGAGGAGCTTTTGGGGCTTGATCTGGATAATGAAACCGTCGAACAGCTCCGTGAGGCCCGCAGGGACCGCGAGAGCGGCAATAAGAATGCCTACGTAGAACTGGACTCTATCTGATGAGCAGAGTTATCGTTCATCGGCACGCAGCCAGGTACCTCCAACGCCTTCCTAAAGACACAAAGCAACGTATCAAAAACGTTCTTCAGCAACTGGAAGAAAATCCAGTGGATCTGCCGGGTGTAAAACACATGGCCGGGGAGTGGTCCGGCTATCACCGGCTACGGACAGGAAAATTCCGGATCATCTATTGGTTCGACGATGAAGAGGAGATTGTTTACGTGGATCACATCGGCCCCAGGGGGGATGTGTATAAGTGAATACGGCCTCTACCTGATGGGGCACGGCTAGCCGGCACGAATCATATCAACCTGATTGGATCATATTCGTTTACACTTCAGTCAATCTCAACCAACTAAATTAACCATCGTCCCTTTTATATAGTTGGTAAAAGTTAAAATTGTATCAATAGTTTATGAAAGGTGACGTCCTTAACTTATTGAACAAGCGCCATATCGCATAACATCTGCCGGCCGGGAGTGTATGGTGGTTGTCATAAATATATTCCGTTTAGATAGACCGTGCACGGGTCAAAAAGCCTGCCGTGTAAATTATGAAAAATTGTTAGAGCGTTTGGATCAGGCCATATTAGCCATTCTTGAAATGCCCACAATACGCTATAAACGACCCATATCGAAACGTTATTCATACAAACGCTTTAGAAGCACAGATTAAATGATCGCATGATCAGGTTAGCCAGCGTTTGCGGCGCTTGTAATGTTTCACGTCGCGATAGCTTTTTTTCTTGCCCACCTCGGTCAGGCCCAGGTAGAATTCTTTCACATCGGCATTCTCCTTGATCTTTGCGACCGTATCGTCCAGAACGATGCGGCCATTTTCCATGACATACCCGTGATCGGCGATGTTCAGCGCCAGGCGGGCATTCTGTTCCACCAGCAGGATGCTGACCCGTTCTTCAGTGTTGATTCGCTTGATAATCTGAAAGATCTCGGCTACCAGCAGCGGTGACAGGCCCATCGAGGGCTCATCCAGGAGCATCAGTTTCGGGGCGGCCATCAATCCCCGGCCGATCACGAGCATTTGCTGCTCACCGCCGCTGATGTACCCGGCCAGCACCCTGCGGCGGTCGCGCAATCGGGGAAAATACCGGTACACCCGGTCGAGTTGTTCTTTAAGTTTCGATTTACCCCGGTTGGTATGGCCCCCGGCCACCAGGTTTTCTTCAACGGTCAAATCCTCAAAGACCCGGCGTCCTTCCATGACCTGAAAGATGCCCCTGCGCACGATCTCTTCCGGATACAAACGGTCGATTCGGTTTGCCTTAAATACGATCTCACCGTCCGTGACCGCCCCGTTTTCCGATTTCAGCAAACCGGAAATGGCCTTGAGGGTCGTCGACTTGCCCGCACCGTTGTTGCCCAGGATGGCCACAATCTGTCCTTCGGCCACCTTCAGCGACAACCCCTTCAGGACCAGGATGACGTTGTGGTAAATTACTTCGATGTTGTTGACGGATAGTAAAGGTTCCATACAATTAAATACTTAATCACCTCAGAGGGTGTTTAAAAGATGAACGTCGAACGGATTAAAAAGATGAACGTCGAACATCGAACGTCCAACATCGAATTTTGAATCAAAAAACCTGAACTACTAAATGACATTTTTATAGAAACAGAAGAACTAATTAAAATTTTCGTTCCAAGTATCAGAGCGGCTGTATAGAAACAGAAATAAGTATCTTATTTTCGGTTATATATTCAGTTTCCATTCGACGTTGAGCGTTCGATGTTCGACGTTCATCTTTTAATTCATCTCTGCGCCTCGAGCGAAGCGGGCGGTGAAATTTTTCTTGAAGTCTTACTAGATCCTACCCACGTTATGCATCGAGCCGGGAGTACGTTATATCCTCCTCCCCCAGATAGGCTTTGATCACCCGTTCGTCGTAACGGATCTTGTCCGGTGTGCCTTCGGCTATTTTCTGCCCGAAATCCAGGACACAGACGCGGTCTGAAATATCCATCACCACGCCCATGTCATGTTCGATCAGAATAATGGTGACATCCCAGTCTTCATTGATATCGAGAATGAATCGCGCCATATCTTCGGTCTCTTCCAGGTTCATCCCGGCCGCCGGCTCGTCCAACAGCAGGATTTTTGGGCGCATGGCCAGGGCCCTGGCCAGTTCCACGCGCTTCTGGAGCCCATAGGGCAGCGTGTGCACCACTTTTTTACGGATGGGCTCTATTTCAAGCAGATCGATGATTTCTTCTTCGATGTACTTGCGAAAAGCCATTTCTTCTCGGCGGGTTTTTCCGTAATAGATGCCACTCGCTAATACGCCGGATGTCAGATGCACATGCCCGCCCAGCTTGATATTGTCCAGCACGGTCATGTGGGCAAACAGTTCAATGTTCTGGAATGTGCGCGCAATGCCCAACGTAGCGATCTGATGCGGTTTGTGCCTGGAAATATCTTTGCCTTCGAACACGATTTTACCCCGGTCGGGCTGATAGAAGCGATTGATGCAATTGAGCAGGCAGGTTTTACCGGCACCGTTGGGTCCGATAATTGAAAAAATTTCTCCCTTTAGCACACCGGTGGAAACGCCTGCCAGGGCTTTGAGGCCCCCGAAGCTGAGATGAATATCTTCGATTTTTAATTGAATATTGTCGCTGGTACCCATATTCAGCCTGCGTTTGAGGTTTCCACCGCCCGGATGATCACCTCTGTTTTCATTCGAAAACCCTTACCGTCCTTGTAGCGGATATCCGCTTCGACCTTAATGGCGCGGCTGTCGCCATACAGGGCATCCACCAGCTGCCTGTATTTTTGGATGACATACTTGCGCCGAACCTTGCGGGTGCGGGTCAACTCCTCATCGTCCGGGTCCAATTCCTTGTAAAGCAACACGTATTTCTGGATCCGGGCCACCCTCGGCAGACTGCGGTTGGTTTTAATCACCTCACCGGCAATCAGGTCGTAGACGTCTTTTTTTTGTGACAGGTCGGTAAAGGTGGTGTAAGGGATTTTGTGGTTTTCCGCCCATGTACCGACATTGCCGGCGTCGATGGCTATCATGGCGGTGATAAAGGGTTTTTCCTGGCCCACGACCACAGCATCCATGATAAAGGGTGAAAACTTCAATTTGTTTTCGATCAGCTGGGGCGAAAATTTACTGCCGTCGCTCAGTTTCATGACATCGGCCATGCGGTCGATAATGATGACGTGGCCATCGTCATCGATCAGGGCCGCATCGCCGGAATGAAACCAGCCGTTGCGCAGGGCCTCATCGGTGGCATCGGGATTCTTGTAGTAACCGGCGAATATCGTGTCGCCCCGGGACAGCAGTTCGCCGGAATCCGAAATGCGAACCTCGATCCCCGGCAGCGGTTTGCCCACGGTATCCAGGCGGATATCGTCGGTACGGTGCACAATCGCCGCCGCCGTCTGTTCGGTAGTGCCGTAGGCCTGTTTGATTTTTACACCGAGAGCCAGATACAGTTTGAAGATCTCCGGTCCCAGCGGTGCGCCGCCGGTGTAGACGTGGCGCAAGCGGCTCAGGCCGAAGTAATTTTTCAATGATCTGAATAGACCCAGAAAAGCGATAAAATTCAGCAGCTTCCACATTAACGGAACCGGCTTGCCGGCCAGTGTAAAGTCCGCCACGCGGTGGCCGATGGGCAGACTCAAGCGGTAAACCAGCCGCTTGAGCCAAACCGCTTCCTGAATCTTTACCTGAATTTCGGAACAGATTTTTTCCCAGATGCGGGGCGGGGCCAGCATGATGTGTGGGGCTATTTCGCGTATATTGTCCTGAACGGTTTCCACTTTTTCGGGAAAGTTGATCGCAAAAGCCTTGTACAGCGGCCAGAAAACGCCGAATTCCTGTTCGCCGATCCAGGCCAACGGCAGAAACGAAATGTATTCAAAGTGCGGTTCGGCAGCATCGACCGTATCCTGGGCCCGGGCCACACTGTACATATTTTTGTGGGTCAGCATGCTGCCCTTGGGCAGTCCGGTGGTGCCGGAAGTGTAGTTGATCATGCCGATGTCATCGGCTGAGACCTTTGCGATCATTTCGTCAAACAGATCAGGCTGCCGACGGGCCGCCTGGCGCCCTGCGGCCAGAACATCCTTGAAATAGACCAATATCGGGTCATCGTAGTGCCGCATGCCCTTGGGATCATCTACGATTACCTGCCGCAGCTTCGGACAGTTGGATTTGATCTGGAGCACTTTATCGGCCTGCTCCTGATCACCGGCCACCAGAAAAACCGCATCGGAATGATTGATAATATATTCCATCTGGTCCAGGTGACTGTCCGGATAAATGGCCACGAAGGCGCCTCCGAGCGCCTGGACGCCAAGCTCGGCATACAGCGCCTCGGGCCGATTGTCACCGGCATAGGCCAGTTTGTCTCCGGGTTGAAGACCCAGTCGGTCCAGTCCGAGGGCGAAATTTCGCGTCTTTTGATAGTAGCCCTTCCAGGTGACCGACTGCCAGATGCCATACTGCTTTTCACGTATGGCCACGCGGTCGTCGCCGTAGCGCTCTGCGTTGCGCTTCAACAGCGCCGGCATGGTCAGGTAATCCTTCATTATTTCATTTTTCCCTGGGTTATTGATCACTCAGATCTGATAATGCATTTCTGGTTTTAAGGAAGAGATACTGGATACCAGAAACTGGAAACTGGATCGAAGTATCGCTTCGCTCTTTCTTTTTATAATGCTTTGAATTTGACAATTTGAGATTTGTTTGTCATTTGGATTTTGAAATTTTTTTCTTTATTCCGTGCTGATCCAGCCGGATACAGGTTCAAAGACCTTCTGGTTTATGTTGGCCCTGTAAACCCGGCCCATGGGAATCTTGTTGTTGACGATGGTAATCGGCGCCATCAGGCCGCCAACATCTAAATTTTTTATGGATCGCAGCGCTTTGGACAGGCCTTCGCCGTTGAGTTCGCCGGCCGCATCGGCGCGTTTGAGGCACTCGACGAAGATCAGGCCGGTCATGAAGCCCTGCATGTAGGAAGTGGGGCGGTATTTGACATCCGGATGGTGTTTTTCATTCCAGGCCCGGATCTTGCGAATCATCGGTATGTCATCCTGGTAGTAAAATGCATACGGCATTACCCCCAGATAACCGTCGGCCAGCGCCCCCATTTTATCCAGCAGCATTTTGTGCGTGCCCCAGTGGGTCCCCATGAACTTGACCTTTAAACCGTAGTCGCGTGCCTGCTTGATGACGGCCGGTACCGGTGAGAGCACAAAGCCCTGGAAGATAACGTACTCGGCTTTTTTACGTTTCAAGTCCAGGATCTGGGAGGCCACGTCGACACCGCCCACCTTGGCCACTTCTTCGGCCACCAGATTCAATCCCAGTTGTTTGCACATCTGTCTGCCGTAGGGGATCGGGTCTTTTCCAAATTCGGTATCACTGTAAAAAAAGGCCACATTGGCACCGGGCTTTTCTTTGGCGATGTACTTGAGCAGAATGCCGAACATGTCACTGTAGGTGGGACCGGGCACAAAGACATATGGATTTTTGGCGGCATCGGCCAGTTCGCTCGAAAAGGACGTCGAACTGTACAGAACCTTGTAGCGGTCTTTGATTTCCGGTGCCATGGCCTTGCCAAGCGCAGTACTTTCGCCATACATGACCTCGGGCTTGTCGCGGGCCATGATCCGTTTAAAGGCCGCTACGGCCACATCTACATTGTAGGTGCCGTCTTCCATAATATACTGGATCTTTTTCCCATTGATGCCGCCTTCTTCGTTGGCCATCATCAGGGCGTCTTCGAGCCCAGCATTGATATGCACCCCGGCAAATGCGAACCTGCCGGTAACGGGCTGAACCGCGCCCACCTTGATGACATCCTGGGCCAGCGCACCGTGCTGGTTAACCGGTGCAAGCGCAAGTGCCAACGGCAATACAAACCAGACCCATTTCATTGATGTTTTCCGCATGGCTGTTCCCTCCTTTTGTCATTTTTTCAGTCAAAATTCGATGTTGGACGTTCAATGTTCGATGTTCATTTTTTATCAAAATCCACCTGTTTCATAGCGTCTAAATTAACCTGCCGCTTATGGATTTATCCCTGCCCATTCAAAATTCAAACAGGTTGGCAGGCGGAGATAAACGTCGCCCCTACGAGGTATGAACACCATTAAACCTATCAGTAAAAGCAATTATCCTATTTTAAGTGCCATTAAATTATAAAATGCTTCACAATACCGATTACAGCGCAACAACCAATAATATCGCCAGGCCCAATGACCGACCGGGGTCAATGTGAAAATGGCCAGAGCAGGAAAAAATTCTTCACCCGGCGCCAGATTTCCGCCAGACCCAGGGGTTCGAAAATTAGAAACAGAACGATCAGGCTGCCGAAGACCACTTCCTTCATGGGTATGAACAGCTGGCCGATACGGGGAATCATCTCCTTCAGGGCACTCGACACAATGTTGAGCAGCTCGGGGGTCAAGGTCATGAATATGGCCCCGTATATGGCCCCCAATACGCTACCCATGCCGCCCACGATGACCATTGCCAGGTACTGGATAGACAGATGAAATGGAAAATGCTCCGGGGTGACGATGCGTATGAAGCTGCCCCACAGGGCACCGGCGATCCCGGCATAGAACGAAGAAATCGCAAAAGCGGTCAATTTGTATCGAAAAAGGCTGATACCCATTATCTCTGCTGCCAGGTCCCGGTCGCGGATAGCGATAAAGGCGCGACCCACGCGGCTGCGCAAAAGGTTTCGGGCGTAGGTGACGGCGAACATGACGGCAATCAGGGTCAGAAAATAGTATCGTTTTTCGGTGTTCAGCGGGAAGGAGAAAATGGTCGGCGGCGGTACGTTGATGCCTCTGATGCCCCGTGTCATCGATTCCCAGTGGATAAAAATAAACTCGAAAATAAACTGGGCTGCCAGCGTGGCGATGCAAAGATAAAGGCCTTTGACGCGCAGGGAGGGGATTCCGATGATCAGTCCGGCCAGGGCCGCCGTGAGCCCGGCACAGGGCAATGCCAGCCAGAACGAAAAACCCAGACGGGTGATCAGAATGGCCGAGGTGTAGCCACCGACCCCCACAAAGGCGGCATGCCCCAGGGATATCTGGCCTGTAAAGCCGGTCAAGATGTTCAGCCCGACCGCAGCTATGATGGAAAAACCAATGATGTTGGCAATATAGAGGATGTAGGGATTGGCAAGGAACGGTAAAGCCACCAAAAAGACCAATAACAGGACCAGCCAGAACTTGACAAACATGGACTGAAATATTTCTTCGTCTTTGCTGTAGGACGCTTTGAAATCACCGCACCGCACAACCCGTAGCGCTCTCCTTCCGCTGCTGACTGCCTGAAAATTCGATTTGTGGTACCTGGTTAAACACGTTCGATGATTTTTTTACCGAACAGGCCGTAAGGACGGATCATGATAATCAAAACCAGGATGAAAAAAGGGGCAACGTCTTTGACACCGCCGCCGAAAACCGGATCGAGATACAAGCCGGCCAGGTTTTCCAGGATACCGATAATCAATCCCCCTATGATGGCTCCGCCGATGCTGTCGAGCCCGCCGAGAATAATGACCGCCAGGACCTTGAGTCCGATGTCTCCCATGTAGATGCTGATACCGCTGATGTTGCCGATAACAATGCCGCCAATGACCGCCGCAATGGCTCCGAAGCTCCACGACAGGGCAAAAACCCAGCGCACACTGATACCGACCGAAAGGGCCGCCTGCTGGTCCGAGGCCGTGGCGCGCATGGCAACCCCGGTTCGGGTGAATTTGAAGATCAGGATAAAAATGACCGTCCCCACCGCAGCAAAAATGAATCCCCACAGAAGGCCGGAGGGAACAACGGCAAAGCCCAGGTCCAATGGTTCGGGAGGGAAAATATCCGGAAAAGATCGGTACTCGGGGCTCCAGATGATATTCGTAAGCCCCCTTAAAATACTGGAAAGACCGATGGTGACCATGATGACGGCTATGATGGGCTCACCGATCAGTGGTCGCAGGATGGTTCTTTCGATAAACAGGCCCAGGATGAAGGCAAAGGCGAGGGTAACCATAAAGGCCACCCAGAATGGTGCACCGACTGCATCCAGCACCGTCAGGCAGATAAATGCGCCCAGTGTCATGATCGTACCGGTGGCCAGATTCAGGATTCCGGTGGCTTTGAAAATGAGAACAAAACCCAGGGCGATCAAACCGTACACGCCGCCGGTGGCAATTCCGGTGACAATGATTTGCAGCAGAATATCCACGTGTTTCAGCTCCTAGACGCTCCTAACACCCCTAAAAACTGAATTCAAGTCATTTATTTTACAGCGTTCAAAAAATAAAACGAGGATATGTCTTTTCTGCCTCAATGCACAGTCACCGGATCGATTACCTCCCGGAATATATTCCCGGGCCAGGTGCGATCATCTCCGTGCAGTATAATAAACCGAAGTGCTCAGTGTTAAAGCGTTTGTCAGATAAACGTTTCGATATCGGTATTATTCTGAGCTTTGGGTAGACTGTCCATGATGTCTAAAATGCGCTAATCCAAACGCTCTAAACGTTTTTGTCAATAGCAAAAAACTACCCTGAGGGCGGGCAGACCATCCCGATGACATTCTGCTGATTGCCCGTTGCTCAGGGGAAATTTATAATAGACAGCGCGCAAGCGCTACCACAACCCTGGCCCAGAACTGGGTACAGATCGAATCTCGAATTATCTGAGCATTGAAAATAATCTTGACATAACGATCCCGTTTTTCGCCTCAGCACCAGGGCGGGCCCTGGCCCAGAACTG
>Ga0126335_1000108_pt1 | contig 37713 bp, 29 predicted proteins | sample OlaspJWI45metaG_FD_108409 | JGI IMG/M metagenome (GOLD analysis project Ga0126335, IMG submission 108409) | Marine gutless worms symbiont microbial communities from Oahu, Hawaii - Olavius sp. 1 OAHU.JWI-45 metaG | ecosystem: Host-associated > Annelida > Digestive system > Unclassified | place... | reverse complement strand
TGTTTTACCATCTGGGTACCTCCTGTTTTTGGTTTTAGTTGGTCCTAAACCCAATTATTACAGGGGACCCAGATGGTTTTTCAATTATTATTTTCTAATTCATGCAAGATCGAGGTATTAATTATGGTGATTTTACGATTTTGACGGCGCCAATCGATGTGAAAAATTCTCGTTTAATTAAGCTGTCGGGGAGTTTTTTAAGCTATTCTGGAGTCTGTGGGAATTTAGATCACCCGGATTAATCGCTCCTGGATAGCGCTAAACTGATCTTTGACAGTTTGTTTTTTACTTTTGTGTAAAATCAGGGTGTTATGGTAGGTCAATTTTTTCTTGGCACTACCGATTAATTGTCCGCCCATGGTCAATTTTCCCTGATCGTCGGCGGCAAAGCGACTCCAACTGCCTGGAACACTTTACCGCAAACGCCCTTGCACTCACTTCTGATCGCAAGGCGCTTGCCGTTTTCTTCAACGGTTACTTGCTGAAGCGCTTTAAGGTCCTGTTTGATATCGGACCATTCAAATACGTGGCCAGCTGCATTCAGACGGCGTTCAAGCTCTTTTCTCAAAACCAGTGCCAAGAAACTGCAGAATACGTGGCCCCGTATATTCTCGTCTTTCTGATGGTAAACAGGCCTTGTGTGAAGCATTGTTTTAACATCGCGAAAAACACGTTCTACCTGCCACAGCTCTTTATACTTGAGTGCAATTTTTTCTGTCGGCAGGTCTGTGTTGGTCGTAAGCACCCATTTGCCATCAAAACGTGACTCGTATTTGACTTTGTCCATGTCAATGTGTGCGCTATCTTTGTCGAGCTTCAGATACTTACGGTAACCTTTGTTTCCGACAAGGCTTTTGGGACCTTTTTTCAACTGCTCTTTCAAAGAAGCGATAATGGCCTGTCTGTCAGCGGCATCCTTTCGGGCCTGGCGGATATTCATGCAAACGATGTAGCGCTTTTCGTTGTGAACGACCTCCTTGACCTTTAGTGGTGCTGGTTCTTTTGAAGTTAAACCTTCCGGGTAAACTTCACTATATCTGCCGCTGCGAGATAGTACATCGAATTTGATTTCGTTGACACGACGCATACGGGTTCCCAAAATGTAGGGGATATGACTACCCTCAAGGTCTTCGATCGTATCGGCGCTGATCATACCCCGGTCGGCAACAACGCAAAAGCTGTTGATACCAAATCGCTTTCGGATTCTATCGGTTACCGGGATCAGCGTTTTGACATCAGTCGTATTGCCTGGCCACATCTCGCAGCAGACAGGCTTGCCTTTATCGTCGATAATGGCTCCAACAACCATCTGATTCAAATCGGGCCGGTGGTCTTTGTTAAATCCTCTTTTGCCGATGGTTCCGCCCTGGCCCTCGAAGTAGATGGAGGTGGTATCGAAAAAGACCAAATCCAGACCGGAGAACATATCGCGTTGATCAAAGAAAATCGACTCTTCTATCAGATCCTTGTTGCATCTGGGAGTAAAAGGCGTAGCGGCTTTTTGGTCATCGACCACTTCTCCCAAAAAGGTCATTGCCCGGTAAAGATGATGAAGATCTAATCGCTCGGTGCCGTTGATGTTGTAATCTCTGCGCCACCTTTCACAAAAGCGATCTGAGCCCGATACCATCAGTCTGTGCAAAACAGTAAGAAAAATGGCTCTTTCTACTTCAAATTCAAACCGACGATCTACTATAAGACGCTGTATTGCTTTTTTGATTCCGGTCTGTTGCCACAGGCGCTCAAAGATAATTGACGGGCCGATTTTGACGGCATCAGCCGAGACGTCGCTTTTTCCGGATAATATCAACATGGTTTTTTCGGAAAATCGCGAAAGTGATCGAATCAGCGTTTCGACCCGGCCTTTGGCCTGAAGCTGGTCCAGGCGACCAATGGTAGATATAACACGTTGTTTTACTTTACCTTTTTCTTTGCGATTTTCAACGATTTGTAGATATTGGTACTTTCCGGATTTTTTTACACGCGCAAACATGGGGGCCCCCTTGTTTAGACACCCCCAATTTAATTGACTATAATAGCGCTGTCAATGAGTTTCTCTGGATTTTGTGGCACTACCTTTTGGAGCTCAGCGGAACCCCTGATTTAATAATTTCAGGAGGTTAGCAAATTTCTGAGCTCCAATTTTCACGCAAACTGTTTAAAAAGAGCTAAAGCTTCACTACGTGACGACTGTATCGTAATTCGAAAAAGCCGTCATTCCGGACGCGCCCGTCGGAGACGGGGGTGATCCGGAATCCAGCCGCGCCGCCGGGCTAATATGATCTCGGATTGAACGAATCTGAAACTTTACAATCGCTATCTCGGTTATCAATGTCGTTATATCCGTCATTCCGGACGAGACCCGTTGGGGCGAGATCCGGATTCGATATGAGTGCGGCAAGGCTTTTACCCATCGGCCGATGTTGCTGGATCCCGGCTCGCGTCGCTGGCGCTCCTTGGCCGGGATGACGGAACTTAGAATTTCGGGGTAAGTTTCAAAAGAGTGTTTGGGTATAATTCCAGGTTCTTCTATATCCCGGCTCGCGTCGCTGGTGCTCCTTGGCCGGGATGACGGAACTTAGAATTTCGGGGTAAGTTTCAAAAGAGTGTTTGGGTATAATTCCAGGTTCTTCTGGATCCCGGCGCGCGCCCCACTGCGCGAGACTTGGCCGGGATGACGAATTACGACACATTCTGCTCTGCATGAATGACGGTTATTTTAAACGAAAACTTCCCGTCCTTTGTTTTAATTGAATATATCCTATGACACAACGATATCATCCTTCAATTCTCTGGCCGAAGTTGATTAAGGGCACGCTTGTCAAGCGGTATAAACGGTTTCTGGCTGATGTCATCCTTGATGACGGAAAGACGGTTACGGCGCATTGCCCGAATACCGGCAGCATGCAGGGGTGTTGTGAGCCCGGACGGCCGGTGTGGCTATCCTTGCATGACAATCCCAGGCGGAAGTTGAAATATACATGGGAAATGATCCTGATGTCTGGATCAATGGTGGGGGTCAATACGCTGGTGCCGAATCGTCTGGTCGCCTTGACTGCCGCTGAAAATGCCATACCCGAATTCAGTGGCTATGTAAATGTGCAGCGCGAAGTTAAAATCGGCAACCATTCACGCATCGATCTGCTGCTTTCGGATGGCGACCATCGGCGCTGCTATGTGGAAATAAAAAACAGCACGCTGGTCGACCGTGATACGGCCTTTTTCCCCGATGCCGTCACCAGCCGCGGCCTCAAACATCTCCAGGAATTGCAATCCCTGGTTTCGGACAATCAGCGCTGTGCGATGTTCTATTTCATACAGCGCATGGATGCGAGGGTGTTCAAGCCGGCCGATCATATCGATCCGGCCTACGGCAAAGCGCTGCGCCGTGCCGCAGCCGGAGGTGTCGAAATGCTGGCCTACGATGTTCACATCGATCTGAACGGCATTCGGTTGCGGCGGAAGGTTCCCATAAAGCTTTGATTTGAATTAACCGCCCGCTCACTGCGTTCACTCGACAGACGCAGACCAGGCTTCGTCCCGCTGCGCGGAACTACGACCCGGCAAGCAGACGCAGAACTTTTGCCTCCGCGACCGCTACTATATCAGGTTAAACTTTTGGTGCCGACCTAATCTGCAGAACCTTTTAAGGAGCATCTATGTCCGGCATGCGGAGACAAAAACAGCAATCGCTTCGCGATAATTAAGGCACGGGTTTGCCTAAAGGGCATATTGGTTTTGCCTGGGCAGATTGATAATGCGATTTGACCGTCGTCTTTTACGGCAAGGCGATAGCAAAGACCATAACCCGGAGGGCGAAGGCGGTTCCCTCGTTGTCGCCCAGGCAAAAAAAAGTATTTTGCTTACCGGGTCGTAGTTCCGCACCAGCGGGACGAAGCCTGGTCTGCGTCCAGTCTGCGTATGTCTGCGGTTAAGCAATTTTCTTCATCAGCAGAAGCCCGAATGGACATGCCGCAGCGTAACGGATATGAGGTCCGGCATATCCTTTTTTTCAATCAGGAAGCAGAGAAAATAACCGGATACCGTCGTGAGGAGGTACTGGGCAAAGACTGTCACGATGTTTTTGGAACTCCTTTTTGTGGAGAGCATTGTGCTTTCTGCGGTGATGAAATCCAGGTTAAGGACAAAAAGGAATATACCATCGCAGTTCACACCAGAAGCGGCGATTTACGGCGGGTGGAAGTGACCGTAACCGTGATGCGAGATGAGCAGGGCGAAATTTTCGGGGTATTGTCGTTTTTGCGTGATACTACAGACCTGTTCTGCCCGCAGATACGCGCCGATCAGGTGACCGCCACACTGATCAAAACAGGCGGCAACAAGGCCAAGGTTGCCATACTCCTGGGCGTGGGAAGGGCGACCCTCTAACGCTTCTTATCGAAAAATAAAATTTGATAGGGTATTTGGTTGGCCGGGGGGTGGAAGCGTTCCAACACTTAACGATTGTTGGATTTAATAAGATAAATTTTATTTTGGATGGCCTTCGGTCGTGGATTTATCAGGTTCTTGCCTTCCTATGGGCCAGAGTGATATTTGTTTCTTCATGCCGGTCTGACAATAGGTATAAATCATTCCAGTGCGGCAATAAAAAAAGGGCGAGTATAAAAACCCGCCCCATTTAAATAAATACAATAATAAAACGGGCGCCCGCCAGGGCGCCCGTTTTATTATGCTACGTCCAGTTTCTGACGGTCGGCCATATCCATCAGGACGCGTTCGCGCGCCTTGTCGATGCCCAGTTGCTTACGTTTCTTGTCAATGTGTGCGATCATCATCCGGGCCATTTCGTATGGGTCGGCCGTATATCCCCATTTGCCCATGCCTTCTTCTTCCAGGCCCTGGAAGAGATGTTTGTGGAACTTGGTCTCTTCAACAATGGGGAACTTGACGCCGAATACGGTGAAGACGCCGGAGGCGACAAAGTATTGCCCGATGCAGATGGCTTTTTCACTCATCCATTCCGGGGCAGCACCGGCGACCGGCAGATCGGCGATGCTTTCACCCAGACCGCCCTCGTTGACCATCTCGGCACAGGCGATCAGAATGCGGCTGTTATCCACACAGGATCCGATGCCCAGTACCGGCGGCATGCCGACGGTTTCACAGACTTCCCTGAGCCCCGGTCCGGCCAGCACGGCCGCTTCCGGAGTCGTCAATCCATTTTTGGCCAGGGCAATCTGGGAGCAGCCGGTTTGAACCACGAGAATGTCGTTCTTAATCAGCTCTTTGACCAGTTCGACATGCACGAAGTCCTGTTTGACGCGCGGGTTGGTGCAGCCGACAACGCCGGCCACGCCTCGGATACGGCCGTTGATGATATTGTCATTCAGCGGTCGATACGATGCTCTGAATGTTCCCCCGAGCATGTACTTGATGTATTCATGGGAGAAGCCGTGCACACCGATGTTTTTGATCTGCGGAATTTCAACTTCAGCCGTGCGGTTTTTGAACCGGGTGATGGCTTTGATGACCACATCGTCGGTGCAGGCTTTCGGATCATGCTCGTGAAATTCAACATGGGTGGCGCCTTCGATGTGACAGCGCGGATTGGTCGTGACCAGCTGTGTCCCATAGCAGTCGGCAACTTTGGCCAGACCCTGTTTGATGCACTGAACATCCACACACATCACGTCAACCGCACCGGTTACCAGGATCGCTTCGGTGGACATGAAGTTTCCGGCGTGAGGGATGCCGTGCCGCACGAGGACTTCTGCGCCGGAACAACACATGCCACAAAGGTTGATGCCCTTGGCCCCGGCTTTTTTGGCTTCTTCGATCAGCGACTGTGTATTGACCGACTCGATCATCGATTCGAAAAGGTTCGGCTCATGGCCGTGAACGATGATGTTAACCTGATCTTCTTTCAATACGCCCATGTTCACTTCAATTCCGATCGGGGAGGGTGTGCCGAACAGGATATCGGATATCTCGGTAGCGACCATCGAGCCCCCCCAACCGTCGGCCAGGGCGGTGCGGCTGCATTGTTTGGTGATATTGGCATAGTGCTGATCCACACCCATATGGCTGCGATGCATCAGTTCCATGATTTCACGCATAGCACCGCGGGGGACGATTCCCTGTTTGCGCCAGACTTCCAGGGTCTTTGCGGGTACGCGGTTGGCAAACGGAATTTCACCATCCACCTGGGTGTAGGTTTTTTCGAGTTCGGCGTAAAGATCCAAAGCGATATCTTCCATGCTGCGCCCCTCGGTTTCGACGCCGACAGATTTCGCGACCGCATCCAGTTTGATCGGGTCTTTGATCTTGTAATCGGTGATTTCGCCTTTGACCACATCACGGAACAGATCGAGCATGCTCATGCCGTGGTCCGTGTGAGCGGCACCACCGGCAGCGACCATGCGTGCAAAGTTACGGGACATGATTGTATCGATCGTGGCACCGCAGACACCCACTTTCCCGTAAGGATCTTTGGCATTCAGCCGACAGGGGCCCATGGAGCAGTGCTTGCAACAGGCCGAATCGGCACCGATCGGGCAGGCTTTCATGTTGGCGGCGCGGTCGAATGCGGTCTCTACGCCGTCGCGCTTGGCTTTTTCGAGCATTTGAATAGTGGCATCACACGTGGTGATGTCTCTGAAATTAAGCTCTTTTTTCTTTTTTTTGGGGATAATTTTCTCAGGCATACATCCTCCCTTTTTAAAACGGTTCATTGAAATTTATAGATTTATTTCAGTAGCTTAGGATATAAAATGAGGGCTAATAGTAATGATTACTGATAACACTACTTGCAGCCATTTTCTTTGTCAAGCACTAAATCAATATTATTTAAAGCACATCCCGGGGGTCTTATTTTGATTGAAAGATTGTCAATTTTGTATTATTGAATTTAACCTGACAATTGCCACTCTGGGTGAAAGGAACGCTTTTATGACCGACAAAGATATAAAAATATTTTCATTGAGCACATGCAGTCATTGTAAATCAACCAAGAAAATGCTTTCCAATTGCACGGTAAAATACGAATTTGTCGATGTCGATTTGCTGGAAGGCGATGAGCGTAAGGCCATTTTGGCGGATGTGAAAAAATTTAATCCCAAATGTTCATTTCCAACGATCATCATTGGCGAAAAAGTCATTGTCGGCTTCAAAGAGAAGGAAATCAAGGAGGCACTGGGGTTGTAATGGAACTGGATGCTCAAAAATTATATGAGATGATGAAAAAAGTCCAGGAGCCCAAAGGCTACTATTTTAACAAGGACAAGAAACGCACGTTCGAGTTGCTCGAAGCGCTGTTGTCAAATAAACAGCGCTACGGCTACATGGGATGTCCCTGCCGTCTGCTTTCCGGTGACCGCGCCGGCGACCGCGACATCATCTGTCCGTGTGAATACAGTGTGCCGGATATCGAAGAATACGGCAGTTGCTATTGCAACCTGTATGTTTCTAAAGATTGGAACGCGGAAAAGATCCAGCAAGAATATGTTCCCGAAAGAAGGCCGCCGGAAAAGATGGGGTTCTGAAGTGGCTCGAAACGGTGCGGAATTGAAAGGCTAAATACCGGGCACAGATTATTTATAGCCACCCTGGTTGAATCCCGCCTACGGCGTGTTTCGCTGACGCGAAAATTCAACAGGGCAGGCGAATTAACACGAATTTTCACGAATTAAAGAAAAAAGTTAATGAGTCGAGAATTTGGTGTTAGATCGTGGATTCTGTATCAAGGATTTCGGTCAATTTGGTCAATGTTTCAAGATACATGATCCAGGATGCATTGTACCTTCCCCGATGGGCACTTCAAAGTTGCGACGCCGCTGTGGTACGATTTATTGCTTATTTAATTCGTGATAAACTTGCCCACCAAAGCTTTAGCGACGGCGGGTTCGTGTCAATTCGTGGCTATTAATAAGAAAGATAGAATTCCTTATCACCCACCGAAATCGTCAAAGGCGATCATTTCGGGCTCCACCCCCAGACTGTCCAGCGTAGCCTGCACAGCCTTCAGCATCATGGGCGGTCCGCACAGATAGTATTCTATTTCCGTTGGATCCGGATGATTTTTAAGGTAGTTGTTGAATGCCGCCTGATGAATGAAACCGGTCAATCCATCCCAGTTATCCTCGGGTTGCGGATCAGAGAGTGCCACATAAAACGAAAAATTATCGTAATTCTTGTCGAGCGCCTCGAATTCATCCTCATAAAACATTTCAATTTTGGATCGTGCACCGTACCAGAACGTCATTTTGCGGTTTGTCTTGACGGTGAGCAACTGATGGAAAATATGGGCTCTCAGCGGGGCCATTCCTGCACCGCCCCCAATGAAGCACATTTCCCGGTCGGTATCTTTGACGAAAAAGTCTCCGTAAGGCCCGCTCAATGTAAGGCGGTCGCCCGGTTTTAAGGTAAACAGATACGAGGATGCCACACCTGCGGGAATCTCCGTCTCACCGGGAGGCGGTGTGGCAATCCGGATCGTAAAGCGTAGATCTTCCTCCGCGGGTATATTGGCCATTGAGTAGGCCCGGAAAACCGGCTCTTCAGCTCTCGATTTGATGCCCCAGAAATCAAACCGGTCCCAGACCTTTTTATAGGTTTCACCCACCATGATTTCCCGGTAAGAGCGTTCATACTCCGGTATATCGATCTGCACGTATGATCCGGTGGTAAAATCCATCTTTTCGCCCGGATCAAGCTTCATTCGAAGTTCCTTGATGAAAGAGGCCACGTTATCATTGGAGGCCACAGTCGCGTTGTATTTTTTAATATTGAATATTTCATCCGGGATCCGAATCTTCATGTCCTCTTTGACCTTCAACTGGCAGGACAGACGGACATGGTTCATTTTTTCATTTCGGCTCAGATGGGCCAGTTCGGTCGGCAGGATATCCCGGCCCCCTTCATCGACCTTGCACTTGCACATGGCACAGCTGCCTTTGCCGCCACAGGCCGAAGGCAGCAGCACACTGTTCTGGGCCAGGGCTGACAGCAACGTCGATCCCACCGGAGCGCTGATCGACTTGTCCAGGTCATCGTTGATTATAATTTTGCGGTTGCCTTTGACGACAACCCGGGATTCCACCAGCAAAAGGGCGCCGACGAGAAATACGACCACCCCGAGGACGACAACTGAGCTTGCGATATAGATGTCTAACAATTTAATGCTCCATTTATACGGAGAAATGCCAAAAGTGCACGTCGAGTTGCGGGTTACGCGTTAAGGGTTACGAGTTACGCGTTGCGGGTTACGAGTTACGGGTTGCGAGTTACGGGTTGCGAGTTACGCGTTGCGGAGTTGCTGCACTTCGTCTTTTCCTGTGAGCTATGAGCTCATACACGGACAACAAACCACTGACAACGGACGGCGCGTAAGCGCCCTACTAAAGCGATATACCCGCAAACAGCATAAACCCGATCGCCATAAGGCCCGTGATGATCATGTTGATTCCGAAACCCTGCAGTCCTTCGGGTATATCGGCATAGCGCAGTTTAAACCGGATAGCCGACATAGCGATGATCGCCAGGGCCCAGCCGGTACCTGATCCAACTCCGTACACCAGCGATTCGGCAAAAGTATATTGACGTTCCACCATAAACAGGGAGGCACCCAGGATGGCACAGTTTACGGTGATCAGCGGTAAAAACACCCCCAATGCGGCATAAAGGGCCGGTGAAAAACGGTCGATGATCATCTCCACAGCCTGGACCATGGCGGCGATGGAGGCGATAAAGAGGACCAGTTTCAAATAGCTCAAATTGAGGGTCGGTAAACCGGCCCATGCCAGGGCGCCGGGAGCCAGTAAAAAGTTATAGATAAGCCAGTTCATCGGTGTTGTAATGGTCAGGACGAATATAACCGCCACACCCAAACCGCTGGCCGTTTTCATGTTCCCTGAGACGGCAATGAACGAGCACATGCCCAAAAAATAGGCCAGCAGAATATTGCCGACAAACACCGAATTAACATAGAGACTGATCAGATTTTCCATAAAAGCTACTTCTTACCCTTCAACAACTCGTTTTCCAGCCAGACGAACAACCCGATCACAATAAATGCACCCGGGGCCAATACCATCAGGCCCATGTCTTCGTAGCCGGCCCGGTAGAAAGCGTCCGGTACCACCTGATAGCCAAAAAGTTTGCCGGAACCGAACAGCTCTCTGATAAATGCAACGCCAATCAGAATTGAACTGTAGCCGATGCCGTTGGCGATGCCGTCCATGAATGAGCGAAATGGCGGGTTTGAAAGCGCATAACCCTCCGCTCGGCCCAAAACAATGCAGTTGGTTATAATGAGTCCCACGAAAACCGACAGCTGCTTGCTGATGTCGTACAAGAACGCTCTGAGTAGCTCATCGGCTAAAATAACCATGGTGGCGATCACCGCCACCTCGACGATGATACGGATGTTACGGGGGATTATGGTTCGCATCATGGAAATGACCAGACTGGAAAAGGCCACAACGCAAGTCAGCGAAAGGCTCATTACGATGGCGGTTTTCAACTGCACCGTCACCGCCAGTGCCGAGCATATCCCCAGGATCTGCTTTGAAATCGGGTTTGCTACCCACAGGGCCTTTACAACGTCCTTGTACGACTTGGTGCGCCGCAAGGCCTTCCAGGGGCTGGTGATTGTTACGTTCATGTCAACTCCGTACGGGTGAAGAAGCTATTGTCAACATTATAAAACCGATTTAATGGCCACGAATTAACACGAATTTTCACGAATTAAAAAATATTAAAAATTGTGATTGAGCAAACTGGCATGTTTTAGGTCACCATCGGGGTGGGTAAAAACCTCGCCTTCAAGTGAAGACACTGCTGGAGATATGGCCAAAGCCCGTTAGCCGATCAAAATTAGAGCACAAACCTTTACATGTCAGTCGTTCGCCGCCGGCTATCGAACCCACGGTCCGGCAGACATAGTTATGTCAGTTATTCGTGAAAATTCGTGGCTATAAAAAAACCGAGCGCAACCCAACCTTTCTTGAAAATCGGAGATCCTCCGTCGTATCAGTTTCGGCGGAATTTAATCGAGACCGGTTCATATTCCTCCAAAGTCTCTTTGATGCCGGCCGTCAGGTATTTGCCGGTGAGGGTGGCACCGCTGATGCCGTCGACATAATTGTCGCGTTTATCCGCGGGTACGACATCTTTTACGGCACCTTTGGCTATTCCGACGGATACGAAATCACCCCCCTGATCGATAAGTTTTTTGCCCACCCAGTTTTTTTGAAACCATTTTTTTTCGATCTCTCCCCCCAGCCCGGGGGTTTCCGCATGCTTGTAGACTGTAAAACCGGCCACTGTGCTGCCGTCTTTTTCGATGGCAAGGTAACCGAGGATCCGGCCCCACAGGCCGCGTGAATTGATGGGCACAATGTAGGCTTCCAATGCGTTGTTTTTGACAAAAAGGTAGACCGGCAGGCTTTGCTCGCTCCGGTCGGATTCCTCGATCAAGCGGCCGGACGGGTCCACCCAGCGTTGCTTGATGTTTTCAGTGTACAGCCGGTCGACCTCATCGGCCGCATAAGAACGATCCGTTTTGATCAAACCAACTGATTTCAATATATTTTTATGCTTGTCGATGATCATGTTGCGTTCCTGAAACTGCTGCAAACCGGAAGAGGCCGTTGTGAGCAGGATGCTGCAAATCAGGCACAGCAACGCAGCAAAAATCAGCGATTTGATGCTATTGGACATTGGGTATTCGCCTTTTCAAACGCATTTTAATTTCGATATGATCCAGCAGCGGCGCGAACAGGTTCATAAAGAGGACGGCCAGTCCGACACCTTCCGGAAAAGCTGGATTAAATACCCGGATCAGGACTGTTAAAGCGCCGATGCCGAATCCAAACACCCAGCGTGCACCTTGCATGTGGGCCGCTGAAACCGGGTCGGTGGCCATGTAAACAAAAGCGAACATGGCACCCCCGATAATTAAGTGGTAAAACGGGTTGAGCGCCATGAACGGCGACGTATTTTCCGCAGCCAGCATGAACACCAGAAAACCGGTTGCCAGCATGCCGATGATGCAACCAAAAATGATTCGGTAGTTTGCAATTCCTAATATAATCAGAAAGAGCGCGCCTACAATACTTAAAAATGTGGCTGTGCCGCCGATGGTTCCCGGGTATAATCCCCAGAAAAGTTTGGTTAGCGAGTATCCGGCATCATTCAAAGCGGCCGGCACCCCGGCTGCATTATCGGTCAATGCTGCAATGGAAAGCGGTGTTGCACCGCTGAAAGCATCTACCGCCGCCGTTCGGCCACCACTGAGCAATGTCCATACGGCATCCCCGGAGTTTTGGGCCGGATAGGCGAAATATAAAAATGCCCGTCCGGTCAGGGCCGGGTTCAGAAAATTGCGTCCGGTGCCGCCAAATATTTCTTTACCGATAACAATTCCGAAAGAAATGCCCAGGGCAACCTGCCACAATGGTACGGTCGGTGCCAGGGTAAGTGGAAACAGCGCGCATGAGACAAACAGGCCTTCGCTGATTTCGTGCTTGCGCACCACGGCGAAGATAATTTCCCACATGAAACCGACCGCGTAGGTTATAATCACCATGGGGACTACGGCCTTCAGCCCGGTCCAGACCACCGGCCAAAGGGCTGTGGAAAGGTCGGATGCCAGGTGAGACTGGTACCCGACGTTAAAAACCCCGAATGCATAATGGGGCAGAAGGGCCACGATGACCAGCACCATGTAACGCTTGACGTCCAGGTTGTCGCGGACATTGGGAGCGACCCGGGTCACACGGGCCGGCAAAAAGAAGACCGATTCGATCGATTCGAAAAACGGCCACCATTTTTCCAGGCGGCCACCTTTTTCAAAGTGTTTTCTATACCTGTCAAAAAATTTTTCTAATGCCTTCATTATTTTCCCAGCTCTTTATAGAAGTCTGCTTTGGCGTTTTTGAGCGTTTGAAACAAATCGATTTTGGATGGACAGACGTAGGAACAAAGACCGCATTCCACGCAGTCGAGCAGGCCGTGCTGCAGCGCTTCTTCAACTTCACCGGCCAGTATTGCCTTGAGCGTGAATTGCGGCAGGATATCCACCGGGCACACAAGGGCGCAATAACCGCAGGCGATACAGGCCCGATCCCCGCCGTGAATATTGCAGTCGTATTCGAGCGCAGCCCTGTTAAGACGGGAAGAAAAAGCCCTTGAAAATGTAGGTTTGCGATAACCGGGGCGAAAAAGACTCAGGAGTTCGCCCGGCATATTGCCTGCCGGCAACAGATTCAGAGCCTTTTCACGCAGTCCCAGGTACGATCCGCGTGAACTGGTATATCCGGTCAGAACGCCGCCGCCGATATAGCGAATGTCTTCACCTTCAAAACGACCGGCCGTAATCTGGGAAACTGGTGCACCCAGACGGGTTGCAACATATCCGGGTTCGATCGTGGCCGAACCGGCCAGAGCTACTGTCCGCTCGGTGGGGTAGCGACCGGATTTCAGGAGCCCGGCAATCAGCAGCACATCCTGGCCGTCTATATACCAGGCATGGTTTTCGGCTGCCGAGGTTTTGGTGTGATACAACAGGACACCCGGGTCATTGGCCGGATACAATCCGGTGTAAGTCAGGTTGATCTTACCGTTCAGTTGCCGGTTCAACTCGCTGTTGTCGTTATGCGTACTTACATAAAGGCGGTCTTCGGCCAGGCGACGCATCACTTTGAGACCGTAATCGAACAGCTCCCGGTTGTCTTTAAGGTATATTTCCGGTTGTGGTTGAAAAGGTTCCAGATTGTCCAGAGTGACATATATGGCCGGTGGTATGGCATCCGGTTGCGGATAATCGCGGAAAGGCAGTTCTTTGATCAGCGGCCACAATCCCCCCTTTACGATGGTTTCGACCAGCTGTGTGCGATCCAGATTGTCGACATCATGTTCTGTGAAAGATTGAAAGGCCACACTTTTTTCGTCCTGATCCACCGCAATGACGATGGCTTCGATGACACGCCGCGGACCAAAACGAATATCCGTGACCCGACCACCTCCCGGCGAATGCAGCTGGATCGCCGGATACCGTTTATCTTCCACCAGCGGTGTACCGAGCTGGACGGTATCACCGATTTTTACCTTCAGACGTGGTTTGAAAAAAGGGATTCGTTCGGGCAACAGTGCCACGCGGTCCGGTTCAGGCAGAACCGTGGTATCCGCGGCGGGTTGTCCGGCGATATTCAGGCTGTAACCCTTTTTAATGTGAATTGAGGTCATAGGGAACCCTTTTGAAAGCGGTTAAATATCCGAAATAGGAGCGGGAAAGGTTGCGGGTGATTTTGATTAACACTTTTAATTTGCATTTTCAACTGTCTATTGCAGAGATTTCAATGGCCACGAACCAGGCTTCGCCTGAAAGCTTCGACCCGGCAGGTAAGCACGAATTAACACGAATCGACTAAAACCAATTAAATCATTTTCCCGTGCGGCGTTGCGCGAAAATTAAATGATTGTACCAATGCCATGTCATGAAGATATGCGAAAGAATGACTTAGCCCTCCTGGATTTCATTCTTGACTTTTTTGCGCTTGCATCCCATGGTTATCAGAACACATGGGATGTCGAAATCAAATACTTTGACGCAAATGCAAGGCCAATCGCCATTGCATGGTTGTCATTTTGAAATTAGAAATTACCATTAAGGAGGTAGACAATGGGCAAGAAGGTTGAAAAGAAGGAAGTCTGCCGCTGCGAAAATTGCGGCAACGAGGCTGAAATGGTGTTTACCTGCACACTTCCGGACCCGGAGCAAGAGGAAGAATCCAAAGTCACTGCTCCCGCCGATCCGGAGAAACATCCACACCAGGTAAAAGGCTCGGCAACCTGCACTCACTGCGGCAATGAAGCGGATATGTGGATCGACTATTAACGATCCTGATCGTTCGCAGCGATTGCATATAATGCCGGCAGTTGATTTTAAACAGAAATTTTGATGAGGTGAGCGATGGAAGAGAATCAATCGATTTTGAATACCGGACTGCGGGGCGTTACGGTCGCCAGTACCAAGATCAGTGACGTCGACGGAAAGGCGGGCAAACTGATTTACCGGGGATTCCTGGTACAGGACCTGGCAGAGCGGGCCTCGTTTGAAGAAGTGGTACATTTGCTGCTTTACGAAAGATTGCCGAACAGCTCGGAGTTAGAACAATTTTCAAAGCGTCTGGCTGCCGAGCGATCGATCCCCGACTCGGTTATTGGTGCTTTGCAGGCCTGTTCGCCCGAGGCTATGCCGATGGATATCCTGCAGGCCGGTACGGCGCTGCTGGCCTGCGAAGATCCGGATATCGGCACTCGCAGCCCGGAAGTCTCCGAACGGCAGGCGATCCGCCTGATTGCAAAATTTCCAACTCTGATGGCGGCTTGGGATCGAATTCGAAAGAGCCGCAACCCGGTGGCTCCCAAAAACCGGTTGAGCCATGCCGCCAACTTTCTTTATATGCTCAGCGGTAATGAGCCCGCCGAAGATATGGGCCATTTTATGGATGTAGCGTTGGTGTGCCACGCCGAGCATTCGTTCAACGCATCCACTTTTTCGGCGCGAAGCGTCGCATCCACGCGGGCCCACATGTATGCAGCGGTATCGGCGGCGGTGGGATCTTTATCGGGTGAACTGCACGGTGGTGCAAACGTGCGGGTGATGCAGATGCTCAAAAAGATCGGATCAGCCAACGCGGTGGAAGCATATGTCCACAGTCAGCTGGATGCCGGGCAGGTTTTGTTTGGTCTGGGTCATGCGGTTTATAAAACCGACGATCCCAGGGCCCACATCCTGGCACCCATGTCAGAGACGCTGTGCAATCGGATCGGTGAACCCCAGTGGTTCGAGATATCGAAAATCCTGGAAAAAAAGGGCAAGGCTATCTTCAAGGAGCGCAAAGGGATCGAAATTTTTACCAACGTCGATTTTTACAGTGCTTCGCTCTATTATGCCATGGGCATCCCGATGGATCTTTTCACGCCGGTGTTTGCCATATCGCGCATAGCCGGTTGGACGGCGCATGTCATAGAAGAGCAGTTTGCCGGAGCGGCTGAAAAACCGACACTGTATCGTCCCGAATCGGATTACATCGGCGAATACTGCGGCCCGGACGAATGTGCGTTCACACCCCTGGATGAGCGCTAATGACCGTTCAGATAATTGGGGAATAGTTGCCAAAATTGAAAACCACGAAACCGCCTGAAGGCGATTTCGTGGTTTTTTATTGATGGCCACGAACCAGGCTTCACCTAAAGGCTACGCTCCGGCAGGTTTGCACAAATTTATAGTGATTGTCAGAAATATGTTCCGTTTGACTCTATTTCAAAATCCCCCTGTCCCCCTTTTTCTAAGGGGGAACGTTTTACGCCGGCCCTGCTTTTCCCGTGGATTGAGCTTTTATGGAATTGCAGTCGATATTGAGTTCCCCCTTTGTGAAGGGGGACAGGGGGATTTTTTAGTTTCACATTCCAAACGTCAGTCGGTACGTTCTTCTGACAAACGCTCTAATCCTTTAAGCTGACCAAACCCCGCCTGACAGCGGGATGACACATCTGATTTTTATTCTTTAAGGAGTGTCGCAGGCTCAATCCCGCCTGACGGCGGGACTTCACATCGATTTTTTATTACTGTAGGTGTTCAGCTGGCTCAACGGGCTCAACAGGCTCAACCGGCTCAACTTTCTTTCAAATCTTTCTACCGATGACGGCACTTTCGTAAAGGGCTGCTTTGGCGTTTCGGGGTTGCCGGCAGTCACCTATGCGGTGTATTTCGTAACCGAGAGATTCAATGGACTGATACAGCCTGTCATCGGGTTTGATCCCGATTGACACGACAACCTTTTCTGCTTTTTCAAAATGCTGCTCGTTGTCAGCGTTGACCAGGCTGACCCCGTCTGGCATCACCCGGACCAGTTTCCATCCCGTGAGAATCCTAACATTCATTTCCTTGAGTTTGCGAATCAGCATTCGTTTGGTGATCGATTCCAGATCTCCGCCGATTTTCGGAAGCATTTCCACGATGGCTACGGCTGAGCCCTTTTGGGCCAGATGGTAGGCGACTTCGCAGCCCGTGGTGCCGCAGCCGATAATCACGGTTTTCCCAAGCTGCGGTGCGGTACCGTTCAAAACAGATGCAAAGGATACCACCATTTCCTGCTCGATACCGTCAACCTCGGGCATCGCCGGCCTGGATCCGGTGGCCAGAATAATGACATCCGGGTCAACTGTCGATACGGTGTCCCTGGTGACGGCCTGATTGAGATGGCTCTTGACGCCGTTTAACTCCATTTGTTTGGATTGAAACCGGATCAGACTGTGCATTTCCTGTTTATAATCTGTTTTGGAGCCAGGCACCAGTTGTCCGCCCAGTATCGGCTGCTTTTCAAAAAGATGGACGTCATGTCCCCTTTTAGCCGCCACCCAGGCCGCGTTCATACCCGCCGGTCCGCCGCCGACGACCATCACGCGCCGTTGTTTTAGAGCCGGGGTGATCTGCATTTCCTTTTCGCGGCCGAGGGCCGGGTTGACAAGGCATTCCAGCCGACCTTTCTTGAAAATGGATTCCATGCATGTATTGCAGGCAATACAGGTGCGAATTTCATCAAAACGACCCTCCCGGGCTTTGATCGGCATTTCCGGATCGGCCATCAGTCCGCGGCCGATGCAAACCAGGTCGGCCTTTCCGGTGGCAATAATCTCGTTGGCCGTGAAGGGATCATTTATTCGGCCGACGGTCATGACCGGAATCCTCAATGCCCGTTTAATCTGCGCGGCCGATTCGACCAGACAGGCTTTTTTCATGAACATCGGCTGGCAGATCCACTCCGGCGTCGAGTCGTTTCCGGCGGATACCTGAACGATATCCACGCCGGCAGATTCCAGGATTTTCAAAATCTGGATGCTTTCATCGACCGTCAATCCCTCGGGTACAAATTCCTGAGCGCTGATTTTAAATGAAATCGGGAAATCGCTGCCAAGTGCTTTTCGAATACCGGTAACGATTTCGGTCGCAAACCGGCAGCGTCCGGCCACATCACGGCCATATTCATCTTCACGAATATTCGAATAGCGTGACAGAAACTGATTGATCAGGTACCCGTGCCCGCCGTGAATTTCAACCAGTTCAAAGCCTGATTCACGCGCCCTGACGGCCGCATCCACAAATTGCTGAACCAGTTTCTGAATCTGTTCAACCGCAAGCGGCTGAACCTGACCCCGGATATACGGACAAGGCAGCGGCGAGGGTGCCAGCGGTTTTTGTTTGATTATTTTGGGAGAGGTCTGGCGCCCGGCGTGGTGGATCTGTACTGCCGGAATGGCTCCGGCTGATTTTACAGCGGCGCTTATCCGGGTCCAGCCGCCGATATGGCGATCTCGATCCATGCGGGCCTGGTGGAGTGAAACAACGCCTTCCGGGGAAACCGCGCACGCTTCGGTAATGACCATGGCAGGGCCGCCAGCTGCCCGCCGCCTGTAGTGCTCGACGGTTTCATCGGTGACAGAGCCATCCTCCTGAATCAAAAAAGAGGCCAGTGGCGGGAGAACAATGCGATTTTTCAATTCGAGGTGTCTTATCCGAAATGGCGAAAACAGGTGTTCCATGGTGTGGGGTTCCTTCGCACTCTGTATTTTTCAGGATCTAGATCATTGCCTCCCTATAGGAAAAAATATGACGCCCTGTCAACGCAAAACCGGGCAGGGTGTTTTAAGGATTGTCTGGGGCAATGATTGCTAAACCACAGAGAACACAGAGAGCACAGAGAGAGGCGTAAAATTTATTTCTCTGTGAACTCTGTGTTCTCTGTGGTGAAATCAAATTGTCGTTCACCAAATTTGCGAATGTGTGTACCCGGCTGAATGGTTGGCGGCAGGTGCCAAGGTTTAAAATGAAGGCGAATTGGTTTATAGGCGCTTGAAACGAAACATATGGAACATGGATTCTCAAGTCGTAGGGTTGGGTTTTATCCCCAACCGTAAAACATACGACACGGCAGGTTATCCATGATAGTTAGAATTAACCTATGGCGGTGTTGCCATTAGGCCTCACGCAAAGACGCAAAGACTAAATTAGCCACAGACCCACACAGAAATACGCAGACAACAATGAAATATATTTGTGCCGGACGACCTTGTCCGGCAGAAGACTGAATCCCTTTCAGGCAGTATTATCGTCAATGTCAACGGCCATTAGTGCATTCTGTTTACTGACGCTGAGTAGTACGCATATCATATCAAGCCTCACGCACTGACGCAAAGGCAAATAATCTGTAGCGCATCTATAGGGCACCATTTAAGGCCGCGTATAACCAAATGACCGCCTCTCCTTGGCGTCATCCCGGACAGGTCCCCCCGGGGACCTGAGCCGGGATCCAGCAGACAGCATTCATAGCATCCTCACCAACGAAGCTTCATCCGAAATATGGATGAAATACAAGCAACAAACAATACGCAAATCCCAAGTTCAATTGTTCCAAACACCCCGACGCGCAGCGTTTAATTCATTGGGTATTGAGATTTGTTTGCTATTTGAGATGTGTCATTTGGAATTTACGCACTTCCGATGATGAACAGGATTAACGCGAATCCTCGATTTGAATTCAGGAAGAAATTCCGACCCACGACATCAGTATATATCAAACGCCAGATGAACCCTGCGATTCCGGGCCCGCGAGGGTTCATCCGTTTCCATCGATACGGGTCTCTCTTTACCGTAGGATGCGGCAGTCATTCGGGCCAGATCGATTCCCATCTCTATCAAATAGGTTATGACACTGCCGGCGCGCCGGTCGCCCAGGGCAAAATTGGCTTCCTGACCGCCGGGCTCGTCGCTATGTCCCTGGACGATAATCTTTACTTCCGGATTATCCAGCAGCCACCGGGCTTTTCTTTGCAGGATTTCGCGTGCCGCAGGCTGCAGGACGGCACTGCCTGCATTAAAATAGATATCTTCGCTGAGGAACTGATCCGCCGCTGCGTCTACCGCAGGTGTTGTTTCCGGTTCAATTTCCGGCGGAGGTATCATGTCGGTTTCCGCCGATGCATCTTCCGCTGCCGTGTCGCTGTGAGATTCAGTGGGCGGTGTTTCCGGCCGGGTTTGTTTTTGAGCACAGGCAGCCAGAAAGAAAAGCGGCAGGACGGTCAGCAGGACCATACTAACAGTCAGAACTTTACTATTCATGATTGCCATCCATATCAAATGTTGGCGTGCGGGCTATTTGTCACCGGGGCGGTACGACGGACAGCCGCTGGTCCGGGTAAATGGTCGCACCTTCCGTTAAATTGTTGTACTGCAGAAGATCTTTTACTGTCAGCCCATATCTGCGGCTGATGGAATAGAGTGTATCTCCGGCCGTAACCACATGTTCAACCGGGCTCGGTTTGATCTGGACAACCGGCTGCGCCGGCTGACTGATAACGGGTTCGGGCGTTTGCCGGGGCGCTGCTGTCGGCTCAGGTTGGGGTACTGCCCGGGTTTGCAGTTTTTCGAATTCCTTTGTCAGCAGGTCCATTCGCAGTGACATGGATGCCTCAGCCTGGTCAAATCGGTCGACTGCGGATTGAAATTTCTGGTTTTGAGTATCCAGGGCAATCAGTTTTGCATCCAGCGTCTCGAGAAGAAATAATTTTTTTTCCAGGTCTACCAGCCTGGCTTCCAGGCGCTCCAGCCGTTGCAGGTTTCCAGAATCCTGGGGTTTAATAAAAATCCATGCAAATATCACCGCCAGCAGGAAGATACCCATGCCACCCAGGGTCAACGGCAACCAGTAGTGTTTCAATGATTTCTTCTGCTCCCAGCCGGCATAGTCCGGTTCATGCAGCAAATCAGTCTCCGTAATATTGGCTGTCGAACCGTCGTAAAATTTATCTTCAGCAGGACTTTCTTTTTTCATGTCACCTCAGGTGGTATAGCCTCATCTGTTCACCGCTAAAAACTTGTCACATCAAGTTCCCAAAAAAGAATGTCACCGACAATTCTCCCGTTCAGAAGTGCCCGTAGTGGTAGGCCGTTAGCGGCGGACGGTCTTGCGCTGAGTGTTCTGGAAAACCAGTTGATCGAAGAAAACAAGGTCCATTAAACCGATTTCACTGTTGCCGGACTCGGCCATCCAGTCTGAAATGACATCCGTGATTTCGCTCGATTTGGTGTCGGTAGGTTTATCGACTGTCATGTTCTCTCTTTCAATAAAGAAAAATGATGGATCGATAGCAAATGGATGTTGGGAACGTCATAAGATGCCTGAATCATTACGGCAAATTCAGTGCAGGGAATACCGTAATGATAAAATGAATCATACTACAACATAGGATGGGTGTCAAGGGGAACTAACACAATATGTTGTGGATGAGATATAAATTCCGGGTGGATTGGAATTGGCACATGAGAACTTAAAACATTATATTAAAAGATGAACATCTTATCAGTTATCCTTTTGCAGTCCCATGGCTTAGAATACGCCTCAACACTGCATAGAATATTGAATTTATCCGGGATTACGGTAGACATCGGTATTGCGCAGTTGGTGGCGGGAGACAATCAAAAGAATGACCAGTGTGCACAGGAAGTACCAGGGGAACCAGCCGATCGATGCAACAAATACGGTATTTTCAAGGGCGCCGGCGGTCAGTTGCGGGTCAACGGCGACGGTATTCGATCTCAATCCGGCCAGCAGGAGGGAATAGAATATGCCGATCAATCCGTAGGCCAGGTTGTTGGACAGTCCTTTAAAGCTGAGAACCGTGGCGCGTTGTTCTGAAGCTGTGATACGGTTGAGATAGTGGCTCTGGAAGAAATGTAGAAAGTACATGACACTGGATAAAAACAATATCGGTATCAAACCGAATATGGGAATGAAAAAAGTTATGCCGACCAGTCCGATCAGGGTCAGACCGACCAGGACGGCCAGATTGTAAAGGGGCGAGTGTTTTTCGACCATATTGCGGGCCAGGCGTGGGATGAACAGACCCAGAACGGCCAGGCCCGAGCCGATCAGTCCAAAAGCGGCTTCGGGCAACTGGATAAGACGGAAATACTGACTGTTCAGGGTCATTATCATCCGGATGGTATTGTCAAATACCAGTCCGGTGAAAATGATCACAAGCGCAAAGGGCGTTTTAAGTATCCAGAGGCCGGCCTGCAGGGTCAGTTTGAATGCGGTCAGAGCCGAATGGGCACTGTGACGCACACTCTGCCCGGGACTATCAGCCGGTGAAGATCCGGTCGGGATTTCCTGCATGCGAAGGGTTGTCACAAGGGTGAGGATAGCCATCAGTAGCGTTAAATAGAGTGGAAAACGCAAACTGGCGTTCTGATCGATACTAAAGGGCAGCCCCATCCAGTCGGCGACTGCCTGCATTAGCGCCGGATCATAGACAGCGGCCCCGATACTCATGGCGATAATATACCCCACGGCCTGAACCCGCATTTGTCTTTCCAGCACGCGGCCCCAGCCACCGGCATGCCCCTGCATTTTCAAGGCATCATAGGCTAAGGCTTCATCCGCTCCGCTGGCAGCTGCTTCGGCTGTGCCGCTGAGCACCCGGTTCAATAGAAATACTGCGAATAAGATATTGGGGTTGGCTTTGGGGACAAAACAGAGCAGCAGCATTTCGGCTACCATTAATATACCCGCCGCAACCAACAGGTTGCGCCGACCCATGGTATCGGCAAGCGCACCCGAGGGTACTTCGAGCAGAACAATGCTGGCTGCCCAGGCAACATTCAGCAGGGCAAATTGTTCAAGCGAGAGACCGAAGTCAAGAAAGAGAATCGTGAATACCGGGTAGTAAAATCTGGAGTTGAAAAACACGCGGAAATAGATGAACAGGCGCACATTGGGGATACTGAATGGATTTGATCTGTCAGGTTCATTCAAAAGGATCACTCCACCATTTCATTTGCAGTCCAACTCAACGTTGATGCGGCATGAACCGGAACCAGATCATTCGGGTGGCACTAAACAGACATATATGGCCGGACATGGAATTTAAATGACTGTCGCACCGTTATATCAGGTACGTCCGGTCTGGTAAAAAGGGCCTGAACTGCATCAGGTGATATGGTATTGGCGCCTGAATCGGCCTGCTCTTTATACTCCTCATAATAGGTCTTGACCCGTTCGATATACTTAAGCGTTTCCTTGTAGGGAGGCACACCTTTATGTGTGATCACCGCACTGCTTCCGGCGTTGTAAGCCGCCAGAGCCAGTTCGATATCGCCTTTAAAACGTCTAAGCATCTTTTTGTAATATCTAATGCCGCCGCGCATGTTTTCTTCCGGGTTGAAGCTATCGGCGACACCCAATTCTGCGGCTGTGGCCGGCATCAGCTGCATCAATCCAACAGCGCCGGCATCGGAGATCGCCTGGGGATTGTAGCTTGATTCTGCCTTTACAATTGCTTTGATCAGATCCGGATCGATCTGGTGCGAATCGGCTATTTTTTCAATCAATCTGTGGTAGTAAATTTCGGTACGCTTTTTTTTGACAGCCGCGCTCTGAATTTTGTGTTTTTCGGAGGTCTCGCTCCGGGCAGTTTCCGGGACGCGTTTGCTGAAGTAGTCTTTGTCGAAAACAGCCGGCTGTACCGGTCTTGTTTTGTGGGTTTTCATTTCCGGACAATCGATCCGTGTCTGGTTAACGACGATCGACAGAGCAGCTAATTGAACATTCGGCGTTGTTTGTACCGCGGCGGAAACCGGTTTGTCCCATGAGTACTGCGACCCAACAACCAGACTCAATATACCGGCCGCCAATGTCAAAACTATATGAATGCGCTTTCGCGATGGGGGTTCACTTCCTTTTCTTTTCATTGATATCGGCCTCCCGATGAAATCTGGCGGTGTCAGTCAGGCAGTAGAATTGCTCTGCTTACAGTTTTTTTATATCCGCAACCTAAGGCCGTGCTGCTTTGGTGTCAAGACGCACGAAAGTGCCACAAAGTGGGATTTGCGGCATCCAACCGGGCGGCCTGTCGTCATCAATTTGATACCCTGTGCGCAAACCTGCGGCAGACAACAAAATCGCAGGCAGCATGCTGTGGTCTGTTGATATAAATGCCGATACAAACTTGCCGCCCGCCGTTGCGCGTTACAGTAGTTGTCAACAATGTATTCCGTTTAGATAGACCCTAAGCCAGTTGAAAAACAAGCCGGAACAATTGTGGAAAAAGTTCGGAGTTCAGAGTTCGGGCGGGAAGGGATTTATGGTTGGGCCGGTTGAGCCAGTTGGCCAGTTTAGCCAGAAGGAGATTCGCAGGCGAAACCCCGCCTGACGGCGGGACGACACATCTGATTTTTATTCTTTAAGGAGTGTCGCAGGCTAAACGGGCTCAACCCCGTGGGGCGGATCTTCAGGTCCTTTTTTACTAATGTCGGTGATCAGCCGGCATAACCGGCGGCGAAGCCGCCTAAAACGGCGACCAGTTTTTGAGTAACCGCAGAAAAGAAATGATCGGCCCCATCTATGATTTCCATTTCTGCGGTCGGGTTCCAGCAGGGAGCCAGTTCACGAACCCGCGCAGCCGGGGCGATCTCATCATGGCTGCCGGTAATGACCAGTTTCAACGGCGCCAAAACCGGTACATCTTTAAAATCGATGAAGGCGACCGGCGGCGATATCATTACCAGATGTATTTTGTCGGAGCATCGACTGGAAGCCAGGGCATTTACCCAGGCTCCAAAGGAATACCCGGCCAGCACGATGCTATCCACGCCTTCGTTTTGAAGAAAGTTGACGGCCGCCAGAACATCTTCCTGTTCACCGACACCGTTGTCATAATGCCCCTGGCTGCTGCCGGCGCCCCGAAAATTAAAGCGCAGGGTTGTAAAACCCTGCTGTCCGAAAACCTGTCTGACAATATCGACAATTAGATTGTGCATGTCGCCGCCGTAGAGAGGATGGGGATGGGTGATGATCAGGCCATGATCGGTGGATTTATTATCCAGCAGGCCCTCGATTGAAAGGTTGCCGGAACTGAAGAAGACGCTTCTTTCCATCACTGGTTACATCTATTTAGAAACAATGGTCTAACGCTGCCGCCTGTTTAAGACGTTGACAATTTCTTTGCCAAAGACGTTGCGCTGCCAGTTTTTCATGTCGGCGATGGATTCGAGCGACTTCACACTGATTGGATTTTGGGCTGCAATCGTGTTCAGGAGTGCTTTGTTCATCAGTAATCCGGCTTCCAGCTGCAGCGTTTTTGCTTGCCTGTCTCTCCAGGATTTTAAGGCCTTGACCCGGCGGGGGTTAGCCGGTTTTACTGCGGGCGGTTTGCGTCGTGGATAAACCGGGAGTTTATCGGCCGGCACGGCCAGGGCTTTTCTAATCTGCGCCAGCAGATCGTTGCCGTACATGGTATTTTGTTTTTTACTCAATGCTCTGGAATTTTCGAGTTGGAGCGGATTGACCGGGGTCGCCTGGACCAGTCTTAATACCGATTGGTTGCCTATGATTTTAAAAAGCGGGCGATCTTTTTGAGAGGCTATTTTTTGGCGGAACTGCAGCACCGTTTCGAGAACGGCAAGTTGTCTCGGTTTCAAACGTCCGGCGCCCTTAAAGCTCAGGTACAGGGGCTGGCAATCATTGTTGCCGGGTCGAACCTTGCTCAGGATTTCGCATTCTTCCAGCACCCAGGCAAGGCGTTTTTCAGCAGAGAGGGCTTCAATCAGGATTTTTGCCAGCCGAACCAGATAATGTACATCATTGGCCGCATAGCAGAGCATTTCTTCCGGTAAAGGTCTCCTGGACCAATCTTTGCGCTGGTACTTTTTGTCCACTTCAACCTTGAATGTACTTTGAAGGACCGCCTCCAATCCGGTTTCCCGTTTGCCCAGAAACATGCAGGCCAGCTGGGTGTCGAACAAATTGTTAATCTCGAATTTATAATCCCGGTATAGGGAGCGGACATCGTAGTCGGCACCGTGGAATACTTTGCGGATGGACGGGTTGGCAAAGATGGGCCCGAGCACGGACAGGTCTTCGACTTGCAGCGGATCGATGATCATAACCGCTTGAGCGGTGGCCATCTGAAGCAGACACACCTTTTCCTGAAAATGGAACATTGAGTCGGCCTCAAGGTCGACGGCCACCATCTGCTCGCTTTTTAATCTTGGAACAACCTTTTTCAGGTCGGATGTAGATTCGATAAGGATATATTCTGACACAGCTCGATTCCGGGTACAAATTGCGACAAATAGATGCCGCCAGGATCCATAATCATCGGTTCAAAACCAGCATACATCAATAATACCTGGCCGGTCAAATGTCGGGCCGCTTTCAATATATGGCGCTAAAGCAGATTTTACTTGACCCGCAACCGTATTTTCCCTAATTTTAAAAGCTTACGAAAAATAAAGTCCGGGCTACCTGGCCTGCATATCGGCCCGCCAGGTCTCGGGCCGCGGTATGCTGTTTTAATTAAAAAATGTGAAATGGTGAAACACAATGGTACACATAACACTTCCGGATGGTAACATAAAGGATTTTGAACAACCGCCGACGGGCCTGGATCTGGCCAAAAGCATATCCGAAGGATTCGCCCGCAACTGTGTCGCTCTGGAAAAAGACGGTGTTATCCTGGACCTGAACACGGTCATCGGCGAAGATGCCCGCATCAGGCTCGTCACAACCCGGGACCCTGAAGCTCTGGACGTATTGCGTCACAGTACCGCCCACGTGATGGCCCAGGCTGTTTTGCGTCTCTTCGAAGGCGCCCATCTGACCATCGGTCCGGCCGTCGAGGGCGGTTTTTACTATGATATCGACATGCCGCCGATTTCTGAAGAAGATTTTCCTAAAATCGAAGCGGAAATGAAAAAAGCCATTAAAGCCAAAACGCCCTTTGTGCGACGGGAAGTATCCAAAGAAGAGGCGCTGGCTTTCTACAAAGATGAACCCTACAAAATGGAGATGATCTCCGAACTGGAAGACGGCACCATCTCGTTCTATGAGCATGACGATTTTACCGACCTGTGTCGCGGCCCTCACCTGCCCCACACCGGTTTTATCAAAGCATTTAAACTGATGAAGGTTTCCGGGGCTTACTGGCATGCCGATCAAAATAACGCCCAGCTCCAGCGAATCTACGGCACGGCTTTTTTCGACAAAAAAGAACTCAAGCAACATCTTCGTTTTTTGGAAGAAGCCAAAAAACGCAACCATCGTAAAATCGGGGTTGCCCAGGAACTTTTCAGTTTCCACGACGAAGCACCGGGTATGGCCTTTTTTCATGCCAAAGGCATGGTGCTCTGGAATTGTCTGCTGGACTACTGGCGCGCGGAGCATCGGGATGCCGGGTACGTGGAAACCAAAACGCCGATCGTATTGAATCGCAGTTTGTGGGAACGCAGCGGCCACTGGGACAACTACCGTGAAAACATGTACACCACCGCTATCGATGAAACCGAGTATGCCATCAAGCCGATGAATTGCCCCGGCGGTATGCTTTTGTTTAAATCCAAACGCCATTCCTACCGCGACCTGCCCCTGCGTCAGGCAGAGGTCGGCCTGGTTCACCGGCACGAACTCAGCGGCGTTCTGAACGGGCTTTTTCGCGTGCGCGCCTTTCACCAGGACGATGCCCACATTTTTATGCGGCCCGACCAGATCCAGGCTGAAATAATGGATCTATTGACTCTGGAGGAACGCCTTTACAGTACTTTCGGACTTGGATTTCACCTGGAACTGTCGACCCGGCCGGAAAAATCGATCGGTAACGATGAACAATGGGAACTGGCAACCAACGGGCTCGATTCCGCTTTGAAAGCCTCCGGGCGGCAATATATCATCAACGAAGGCGACGGTGCATTCTACGGCCCGAAGATCGATTTTCATATTAACGACGCGCTGGGACGCACCTGGCAATGCGGTACCATTCAGTTGGACATGTCGCTGCCCGAGCGTTTTGATTTGTTTTATATCGGTGATGACAACGAAAAACATCGGCCCATCATGCTGCACCGAACCGTATTCGGCTCCATCGAGCGGTTTCTGGGCATTTTGACCGAGCATTTTGCAGGCAAGTTTCCGCTCTGGATGGCGCCGGTCCAGATAATCCTGCTCCCGATAAATGATGAATTGACTGCCTATGCCGGCGAGATCAAAGAATTGTTTTCCAAACTCGGGCTGCGCGTCGAGGTCGACGGACGTACCGAAAGCCTCAACCGCAAAATTCGTGAAGCCCAGCTGCAGAACATTCCGCTCATATTGACCGTCGGCAAAAAGGAGCTGGCGTCCGGCAAGCTGGCCGTCAGGACCCTGGACGGTACGGTTAAATACGGTGTAGATCGGGACGATTTCCTCAACCGCGTGCTGACCCATGTTCAGGAACGGCGGCTGGCGCTTGACATTTTTGAGGAATAGGGCGGGTTACGGATAAGAAGTGCCTAAAATGCACTAAAGTGCGCTAAAGTGCCTAAAGTTATGGAAGCGCTGATGCGCTGTCTTTCATATATATTTTTTTAATTCGTGGAAATTTGTGTAAACATGCCGTGTCGTATGGTCAGTTAGCGGTTGGGGATAAACCCCAACCCTACGAGTTGAGAATCCATGTTCCAGATTTCGGATAAAACTTCGTTGGCGAGGATGCTATGAAAACTACCTTCTGGATCCCGGCTCGCGTCCCCTGGGGGACTTGGCCGGGATGACGCTATGGAGAGTTGGTCATTTGATTATACGCAAGATTGGATATGACCCGTATTCAGGCGCTGGAAGTTTGCTACCTTGCCATTTTTGCGTGAGGCTTATTTTTAATTCGTGAAAATTCATGTAAACGTGTCGGGTCGTAGCCTTCAGGCGAAGCCTGGTTCGTGGCTATCTAATTTACGGGTTGCGGGATATGAATTGCGATTTGCAGGTGTTGAATGGAGGACAGCGGATTGTGGGTCCTGAGAAATTGGTAAAATAGACTCACCATCGATTGCCGGTGGATACTCGGCCGTATAGACCTGCCAAAATTTACTGTTTCGACCCTGAGAAAACAAGAGACGCTTCATTTGCTTAAATCTATTAGAATAGAATTAGGATGGAGCGAAGCGACTCATACAGTTTAACTCGCAACTCGAAACCCGAAACCCGCAACTTTTCGCCGTTAATCCGTCCTTTTTTCTGGACTACAATCTTAGCTTTTATACAACTGCAGCGGTAGTTTGTGATCATCCTGATTGACAAAAATAACCGCATCGGATAATGACTCTTTTGGGAAGTTTTTCGGGTAAACCGTTTACCGGCGCGATTCTATTCTACCCGACCGATTGACTCAATCCAGCGAAGGAGACAGTGACGAACATGGCCGCAGAAAACAGCATCACAATCAACGGCAATGCCTTTACCTTTGAACCGGGTGAGACCATACTGGAGGTGGCCCGACGCAACAGTATCGATATTCCGACCCTCTGCCACTTAAAGGATGCGCTGCCGACCGGAGCCTGCCGGATCTGTGCCGTCGAGGTGAAAGGTGCGCGCAGTCTGCTGCCGTCATGTGCCACGCCGGCGGCAGCCAGCATGGATGTTCAAACCGAAAGCACCAGCGTTGTTCTGGCCCGCAAAATGATCACCCAGTTGCTGCTTTCTTCGGGCAATCACAACTGTGCTGTGCGGGGATCGGATGACAGGGATTGGACCCAATTTCAACTCCAGGTCGCGCAGGATGATGCCAGCGACGAACTCTGTCCCGTCTGGGGAGATTGCCGCTTGCAGAGTCTGGCGTATCGCTATCAGGTATCCGGAGAGCGGTTCATGGCCACCCGGACGCGCTATCCCATGGAGACGGTCAATCCTTTTATTGTCAGAGATTTTTCGCGTTGTATTCAGTGCGGCCGGTGCGTTCAAGCCTGCAACGAGATTCAGGTCAACAATGCGATTCATTTCGGTTATCGCGGTGCATCGACAAAAATTATCGCAGCCGGTGATCGACCATTGAAGGATTCGGATTGTGTTTTTTGCGGTGAGTGTGTTCAGGCCTGTCCGGTCGGCGCCCTGGTCGAAAAAGATGTTCGTTACAAGGTCCGGCCCTGGGAGACGACGAAGGTGCGAACCACCTGCAGCTACTGCGGCGTCGGTTGCCAGCTTTACCTGCATGTCCGTGAGAATCGGGTCGTCCAGGTAACCGGTGTCGAGGAGGCCGCCCCGAATTTTGGCAGTCTGTGTGTCAAAGGCCGATTTGGCTACGATTTTGTCAATTCTCCCGACCGGCTGACCGTACCGCTGATTAAAGAAAACGGCCAGCACCGCGAGGCCACCTGGGATGAAGCGCTGGACCTGGTGGCCCGTAAACTGGGCCAGATAAAAGAACAGCATGGTTCTGACAGCATTGGCGTGCTGACATCCGCCCGGGTTACCAATGAGGAAAACTACATTGCCAATAAATTCACGCGTGCTGTTCTGAAGACCAACAATATCGACCATTGCGCCCGCCTCTGACATTCTTCCACCGTGGCCGGTCTGGCCGCAGCTTTCGGAAGTGGCGCAATGACGAACACCATCAGCGATATCGAAGATGCCGACGTGATGCTGGTGACCGGTTCCAACACCACTGAGAACCACCCGGTGCTTTCCCGACACATTAAACGGGCCGTGACCTACAAGGGCGCCAAGCTGATCCTGGTTGATCCGCGCCGGATCAAACTGGCCGAGTTTGCCCATCGCTGGCTGCGCCAGAACCTGGGTACCGACGTGGCCTGGATCAATGGCATGATGCATGTGATTATCAAGGAAGATCGTCATGACAAGAATTTTGTAGACGAACGCACCGAGGGCTTTGAAGAACTCAAACAGATGGTGGAGAAGTTTACGCCCGACATGGTCGAAGGCATTACCGGTATCCCGGCCCAGGACCTGATCGAAGCGGCCCGGCTGTATGCCGATGCCGAGTCTGCCGGCATCTTCTACTGTATGGGCATCACCCAGCACACCCACGGGACCGACAATGTCAAATCGCTGGCCAACCTGGCCATGCTGTGCGGGCACATGGGTAAGCCGGGCGGCGGCGTCAATCCGCTGCGCGGTCAGAACAACGTGCAGGGTGCCTGTGACATGGGCGGGCTGCCCAATGTCTATTCCGGCTATCAGGCGGTCAGCGATCCGGCCATTGCCAAAAAAATGGAAGAAGCCTGGGGGGTCAGCGGACTTCCCACAAAACCCGGATTGACGGTAACCGAGATGATTCCCAAAGCCCATGCGGGGGAAGTCAAGGCGCTGTATATCATCGGTGAAAACCCGCTGGTTTCCGATCCGGATCTGAACCATGCCGAAGAAAGCCTGAACCACCTGGATTTTCTGGTGGTGCAGGATATCTTTCTCACCGAGACGGCCCGGGTGGCAGATGTTGTCCTGCCGTCCAAGTGTTTCGCCGAAAAAGAAGGCACCTTCTCCAACACCGAAAGGCGCGTTCAGCGGGTGCACAAGGCGGTGGACCCACCCGGGCAGGTCAAGGACGACTGGGATATTCTGTGCGGTGTAGCGCAGAAAATGGGCTATGATATGAATTACGCGGACAGCGAAGCCATCTTTAATGAGATTGCGGCCGTTACCCCTTCGTATGCGGGCATTACCTATGACCGGATCGAGACCGAAGGGCTGCACTGGCCCTGTCCCACACCCGGGCATCCCGGAACGCCGATTTTACATCGGGCGCAATTTACACGGGGCAAGGGCATGTTCCATGCGATCGACTACATACCGCCGGCTGAGGTAGTGGATGAAGAGTATCCGCTTTACCTGACCACCGGCCGGGTGCTTTACCACTATCACACCGGCACCATGACCATGAAAACAGACGGCCTGAACGAACGCGCGCCGGAATGCTTCGTTGAAATTTCTCCACTGGATGCCGATCGACTCGGGTTGAGCAATGGTATGTCGGTCGATGTGGCTTCCCGGCGGGGCAAGATTCAGGCGATCGTGCAGGTGTCATCCAAGGCGGTCAACGGCACCGTGTTCATCCCCTTTCACTTCGCGCGTGCCGCGGCCAACAAACTGACCAACGCCGCCCTGGATCCGGTGTCCAAGATTCCGGAGTTCAAGGTCTGTGCCGTCAAGGTGTCGAAAGCGGCCTGAGGCAGATAAGTCAAATCGATGTTTTGAAGCCTTCAGCGGTAGTTTGCTGAAGGCTTTTTTGTGTGCATAGTAAAAAAAGTTCGAAACTCTAAGAGAGATTACGTCCTCACTAAAGGTACATCTCACAGGAAAGTTCGAAGTTGAGGAAACGCTGGCGCGTTATCTTAAATATCTCAGGGGCCGGGGAGTATCACGGCGATGAGCCGCTGCATAGATCATCGGCGACTCCAGCGTGCAAACCCTGGTCGCCTTCGGCGCCGCCAGAGGCGGGTAAGCTCATCCATAAGGGCTCATAACCAAAGAACAGAAAATCAATCATGATTACAAGGGTTTCGGTGATAATTGGTGAACATGCACAAGCATGAACTATCGGGCCGCGGCGCTGTTCTTTCGTAACGATCCCTGATGGATTCAGGCAGTGCACGCTTACGCTGCCGACGATTCATTCCACTATTTGCAAGACGTTGCTGGAAAAACTCCCTTACGTCTCCAATATCTAAAACCTGACATTTGATCAGAGACATCAACAACTAAGCTCTGACAATTTCTGACATACTACAGCTTCTGCGTATCTGAAATTTCCTGATCTTGCATATAATCTCAATATATCTGCAGGCGGGTCACGAAAAATTTTGGCCTAATAATGTAAATTTTAACGACACGAAGGTCAAGATGGGTAGCGAATGCTCAGACAGGTGGAGTTAAAATATAGCATACTTCAGCATTCATTGAGATAGACTGTCGAAAAAATTTACAGCAGCAAAACAAACCAAACTACTATAAATATCACACCACCACTCACCACCGCGCCGGTAGCCTCCAAGTTGCTTATGTCGAAATTTTTTACAACAACCGATAAACTGCTTCAATTGTCTTACATGTGATTTTTTAATTGATCTCAAAAAGTTGTAGCATCGTTTTTAGAATGTTTGTCGGAAATATTTACATATTAATTCCATATCTCAATCAGTGCCAATGGATTGTATGAAATAACTACATGTTTTCATGATAAAAATCAGTAACGACACAATTTGGCATGAAATCTGCTATTTAGGAATTTGGTTTATTCCCGCGCAACTGCATACATTATTCCTGAACAGAGCTAATTCGGAACCTACCGACAACGTTTCAATCTCTGAACTCTGCAAAGAAACTCACACGAATTGTACACAGCCGGAAATTTCAGCCCAAAATAAATAGTCAAACTGGAATGAAAACGCAAGAGCTGTCGCAGATGAGCTGGTTCGTTTGATCTATTTGCAAAGCGCTGGGAGGTTATATCTTTAACCTTCAAAACGGAAGGGGAGGTCATGAAAAACCGGAAAATGAAACGGAAAAATTTGGGCAAGAAGCTGGTGGGTTACTCCGCCGCTGCGGGAGCGGCCTTAGCGGTCGGTACTCCGGCAGCCAATGCCGGCATCATATTCACGCCTGCAAACATCACCCTTGAGGGCCCTTTCGAGATCTCACCTGTTGACTTGGACGGCGACGGTGTTGGGGAATTCTATTTCATTTTTACTTCGGATGGCTACAGTAATAGTGTGTTCCAATTTCAATTCCCACCAGATTATGTAGCTGGGGCAGTGATTGCCGGATCCAATGTACCCGTTTACAACACCGATAGTAACTTTGCTTTTTCCACTAATTTTGTCAAGACCATAGCGAAGGGATCACTAATCGATTATGATCTCTTCAGCACTCCGGGTTACATCATAGGATATACCGGTCCGTATTTTAAAAGTCCACTCGGTAACTTTATTGGGGCGCGGGGTTTCGCCGGCGCAGCTTTTGAAGATGCGGATGAGGAGGTCCATTTTGCGTGGATCGACATCGAGGCCTCATCTGACCTTAAAGAACTGACCATTCACGGCTAGGCCTATGAGAGTGAGGTCGGGACACCAATTCGGGCTGGCGACGGCGCGCCTGTCCCCGAGCCGGGTACATTATCGCTTCTAGCTGCGGGTGCCGCCGGTATCTATGCCTTACGCCGGCGCCAGCGAAAAACCAAAGACAGAGCTGACGACGAGGCCTAATCCCACCCGCTTTTATCACGCCTGACCGAAACTGAGAGGTCTTTCCAAACGGAAAGGCCTCTTTTCTACTTTAAGGATCATTATGGGGAAACGGTTGGCCAAGAAGGTACTCCTAATCGGCTGGGACGGCGCCGACTGGAAAGCTATTAATCCTCTACTCGATGCTGGCAAGATGCCGGCCCTGGAACGTTTTGTCAACCAGGGCGTGATGGGCAACATCGCTACCCTCAATCCACCACTCTCACCTATGCTGTGGACCACCATCGCCACAGGTATGCGGCCCTTCAAACATGGGATTTGCGGCTTTACCGAACCCGATCCCCACATGGGCGGAATTCGTCCAATCACGAGCACCTCGCGTAAGGTCAAGGCTATCTGGAACATTCTGAACCAGAACGGATTCAGGTCAAATATCATTGGTTGGTGGCCGTCGCACCCAGTCGAGCCGATCAATGGGGTTATGGTATCGAACCATTACCACCGGGCCCGCGCACCGATGGAAAAACCCTGGCTGTGCTACCGGGCACCGTGCATCCCACCAGACTCTCAGAGCCGATTGCTGACCTTCGCCTTCATCCGGCCGAGCTCACCGCTAACCAGATTCTGCCCTTCATCCCCAAGGCCGCTGATATCGATCCTGAAAAAGACCCGCGCCTGGGTATGCTAACCCGCATCGTGGCTGAATGCTCAACCGTGCACGCCTGTGCGACGGCAGTGATGCAACTGGAGCCCTGGGATTTCATGGCCGTATATTATGACGCCCTGGACCACTTCGGGCATGGCTTTATGAAGTACCATCCGCCGAAACAAAAGCACATCCCCGAGGCGGACTTCGAGCTGTATAGGGGTGTAGTCGAAGGTGGATACCGGTTCCATGACATGATGCTTGGCGTGCTCCTTAAACTAGCCGGGGAGGATACTACAGTGATCTTGATATCAGACCATGGTTTCCACCCCGACGACCTCCGCCCTGCGCGCATTCCTCACGAGCCAGCCGGTCCAGCCATAGAACACAGCCCCTATGGCATCTTTGCCATGAAAGGAGCGGGCATCAAGAAAGACGAGCGTATATACGGAGCTTCGCTGCTCGACATCACCCCCACCATCTTGACTCTGTTTGATCTGCCTGTGGGAGAGGATATGGATGGGAAGCCTCTGGTAGAGTGTTTTGAGGCGCCACCGGTCATCGAGACCATCGATAGCTGGGAACTCGAAGTGGGAGATGCCGGCCTTCACCCGCCGGACCAGCGTATGGATCCAGCCGATGCCCGCGAGGCGATCGGTCAGCTCGTTGCCCTGGGCTATATCGAAGACCCCGGCGATGACAAGGAGCGAGCGATTGAAAAGACGGTAAATGAAGCGCGCTACAACTTGGCCCAGTCATACATCGATGCCAACCGTTACTACGAGGCCCTTCCACTGCTTGAGGCCCTGTGGGAATCTGAACCTGAAGACCTCCGCTTCGCCAACCGTCTGGCCCACTGCTACCAGGTTCTCGATCGTCTTCCTGAGTTCCGACAAACTATTGAGACCCTTATCGAAACCCAAGCTCGACTTGCCCGTAAAGCCCGCAAAAAATTGAAACAATTTGCGCAGAGGCAAATAGAAACCAAAGAAGAAGAATTATCTGCCGAAGGGCCAACTGAAGAAGAGAAAGTAAAAGAACGACTGCAGGTACAGAAGGAAAAACGTGAGATCCAAAGGCTTAGAGCGCTGGCCAGACCCCGAAAATACTGGGGCGACTATCTAATGGGTTGTCTGCTTTTTGCAGAAGAGAATCACTCAGCCGCCCTAGAACACCTCAAAAGGGCTGAGAAAGCTGAACCACGCCTCCCTTTTCTACACCTGCAAATCGGTCACATCTACCTCAGGTTGAAGCTGTGGAAGGACGCCGAAAGTGCTTTCGCTAAAGCCCTGGATATCGATCCTGACAGTGCTCAAGCTCACCTGGGCATGTGTCAGAGTCTTTTGCCGCGTCGGCGAAATCTTGAAGCCGCCGAGGAGGCCCTCGCTGCCGTAGGGTTACTATACCACTATCCCCGGGCCCATTTCGCCCTTGGTGTTGCCCTGCATCGCCTTGGGCATATCGACCGCTCTGTCGAGGCGCTTCAAGTGGCCCTCGCACAAAATCCGAATTTTATCGAGGCTCACAAACGTTTGTTCTATATTTACCGGCATCGCCTCAAAGATCCGGAAAAAGCCGAAGACCATCGCAAGCAGATTAAGGAGATTAGCCGGCGGCGCCGGGCAAGAGCAATCCGCTCACCGGCTGCAATCACTTCCTCACAGGAAGTCATTTCTGCACCCAAAGATACGCCTAAAACCAACGATAGGGAGATTAAAGATATAACAACGGTCGCCTCCAGCGCAGCCCTGCAAGAGGAGATCATCACAGTGGTCTCCGGTCTACCACGTTCTGGGACTTCGATGATGATGCAAATATTGCAAACAGGCGGTCTTGGCTGTCTTACTGATAGTGTACGTGAAGCCGACGAAGATAATCCACGCGGCTACTTTGAGTTCGAACAGGTGAAAAAGCTGCGCACTGATAGCGCTTGGCTTGCTGATGCCAGAGGCGGAGCGGTGAAGGTGATTGCCCAGCTGTTGCCTTTTCTGCCGGTAGACTATCATTACAGGGTCATCTTTATGGAGCGTGATCTCGATGAGGTTTTGATGTCGCAGCGTAAGATGCTTGATCGCCAGGGTCTCGAGGGTGCACGAATATCTGATGCAAGGCTCTCTAAGACCTTTGCCCAGCAAGTTCGCCAAGCAAAATCCCTGCTGGCCGAACGTCATATCCAAACTCTGTATGTGTCCTACGGGGACGCCGTAGAACATCCTGATGACATCGTTGCTCGCCTGTTTGATTTCCTTGGTCAGAAATTGGATGCAGAAGCTATGGCCCGAGCGGTAGACCGGGGCCTTTACCGGACAAGACAAAACTGATCAGGTATTGATAACATCCCCATATGAAGGCGGTGGAGGCTGCGGGTGCTTTATCTCAACAATTGCTTACAAACAAGGCCTGTTGATCGGGACTAAGATTGATATCCATCTATTTTCCGTTTCTACGGAACGGCCCTTTAGCTCTTAAAACAATTCAAAAGAAATATAGTTATCTACCGTGAAGTGATAGGTAATTCAAATGGTCATTAGATTTAATACCAGTTAGTTATAACCACTATGGCAGAGTCATTTCAGGCTCTGCCATTCGTAAACATTAGGTATAGAAACTTCAAAGCTCAATTAAGAGACAGATTTCGATAACTGCTTTTGGATGTTAAAAACCCGGTCATTGCACTTTATTTAATATTTTCTGTGTCCTTGCGCTTTTGCGTAAAAAACAGATGGAGCGCAGCGACTCACTAGCTTCGCACTTTAGCTGGTACCTTTCTCACTTCGAACTACTATCAAAACCACTCCATTTGTCCGGTTTCCAATTTCAAGACTTCGGCGAGCTACGTCGAGTCGTTTCTTGTTTCAAATACAAAACCGGCAGGTTATAACAACCGGCCGGTTTCTTGATGCCTCACACTTTATATAGTTAATACCTCGATCTTGCATGAATTAGAAAATAATAATTGAAAAACCATCTGGGTCCCCTGTAATAATTGGGTTTAGGACCAACTAAAACCAAAAACAGGAGGTACCCAGATGGTAAAACA
>Ga0126335_1000107_pt1 | contig 37773 bp, 32 predicted proteins | sample OlaspJWI45metaG_FD_108409 | JGI IMG/M metagenome (GOLD analysis project Ga0126335, IMG submission 108409) | Marine gutless worms symbiont microbial communities from Oahu, Hawaii - Olavius sp. 1 OAHU.JWI-45 metaG | ecosystem: Host-associated > Annelida > Digestive system > Unclassified | place... | reverse complement strand
CCCATCGATAATATTATGCTGACCTCCGATTTTGATCAGATTCGATCTTGCAAACAGACGCGCACTAAATGGGTTAATTTAATTGAGTGTAAAGGGGTCAGCTTTTGTTAGCATCGAGGGTTTATGCCAGATGCCGGCAAGCCGGTGACGGGGAAACCGGGGGATGGGGTGACGGAGAGACGGGGTGACTGGGAGACTTGGTGACTGGGGTCAGAGAAGCTATTTGCCGGGATAAGTGATCCTCATCTTCCAGGCTGCTATATCCTTTTATTTTAAAGCATTGAAAATTACACCACCAGATATGAGAGATTTTGCTCGTGTGTTACCGGCACTGGCAACAACTATCTTTTTAATGACCCTGGGGTAGGATTTTGCAATCGGCAGCAGTTGGGCTTTATGTCTTAATTCGCCCTCTATTCTTTTTAGTCCTTTGGATGTAATCGTTGACTTCACTTCACAAACCAACAGAGAATTACAATCAGCAGATTCTGCTAGAACATCAATTTCGAACGGTGTTTTATCAGACCCTGCGCCCCACCAACACTGTCCTGGCAACCAATCTTTTCCCTCTATATTGATATGGGCTACTGCATCTCTAACCAATTCTTCCCATATCTCTCCCCGGTATCGACTAAAATCCTGTTTTACTTCACTGAGAACGGATGTGACTGCGCCCGCTTCCAAACGCTATCGATTCGGCTCGACATATCGAAACCAGAAGGCTATGAAAGGATCCTCCAAACGATACAATACCTTTTTACTGTTTTTGGGGGATGATCCAAAAGGATGTTCGCGTCGGATCAGCCCCAAACCCAGCAGACGCTGGAACGGACGGGTGAGGGAAGTGGTCGGTTTCCCCAAACGCGCAGCAATCTCAGAAATCCTGTTGCATCCTTGACCGATCAGCGCGAGTATCGAAGCCGTCTGGGCAGTTTCTCTTAAATCGTCCAATAATAAGCGTTTCGGTTCATTATGTAGAACGCCCAATGGATCAAGGACAAGCCGCTGCACCGCTTCCCATCCTCCTCCGTTGTCGTTAGCCAATTCCCAGTAACGTGGAACGCCACCCCAAAATGAATACGCGTTGAGAATATCCATCACCCGCTGCAAATTGAGCGCTTGAGGTATCCAACCCGCTCCAAGAGGCTTAACCGGGATGATCTCCCGGGCTCGTCCATAGAGAGGTGCACTTGCATCTAGTACAAGCCCCATCATCATTCTTTGCGATGACCCCGCTATCACCAAATGCAGCGGTTTGGATCTGTTCTGATCCACCAATCGCTGCAAAATCCTGGGAAGTTCCGGGCTCATTTTGACAAGGTAGGGAAATTCGTCAAGCGCCAACACAATGCCATGTGGGGATTCTTTCCACCATCGTTCAAACAAACTGTCCCAGTCGGGGTAATGGACTTGATCGAATCCCGGCAGGTATTGAGTCACTGCCGATGCAAGGGCAGTCCGTTGCAAATTAGGCTCGCGTTCATCTGCCACAAAATAGACCGATTTATTTTCGGGCAGGCTCTCGTGCAATAGACGAGACTTACCGCACCGCCGGCGCCCATAAAGACAGCAAAAAGTTCCTTCGGCGGCCGAAAATGCGCTGGTAAGGCGGGATATTTCGTTTTCGCGATCAAGAAAGTCGAGACGCATATTGATCCTTCAGGTTATTATGCATTAAAAACATTATGTTTTTGTAGCATAATTTCGTAATTTTTCAATCGGATTATCGTACCCTGTCTTCTCAATTTCACATTTTCTCATCTCCCGGGTAGCCTGGTTATGGTCCTTGCGTCTCCCTGGCGCCAGGCTCTCGTTCTTCTTGCCGACATCCATTATCCCGGCTTGGTGGGGTATTCGTATAATTCCGAGCGGAATCCATTGCTATATTTTTAGCTTTTAAAGGGATTCTTTATGGTAATGCCGCTGATGACCTGACCATCCTGGAGATCTTCCGATATAAGAACGGAAGCACCGCCGGCGATGGCTGCCTCTATGATCAAGGAGTCCCAAAAAGTATATCCATATTTAATACTGATATCGATCGCTTCGATAATGGAGTCTCCCGTATTGACAACAACATGCCACTTTAAAAAGTCTTTAACGACCTCCCTTGCCTTCTGCCTGTTCATCGGCTTCGGTATTTTTTGAACAACGTTAACAAAAAATTCCTGCAGGACCTGAGTGCTAATAATGCCGCGGCCTGAGTTCCAGAGGTCAGCCAGGATATCACCTGCTGTTTGATGTTTCTTTCCTGCAGACACATCGTAGGCGTAAATGATGATGTTCGTGTCGATAAATGTTTTATCATCTAACATGGATTTCATCCCGGCTGGTTTTCACTTGTCCATCAGTTCCTAAATCGAATCCTTTTTTGAGGAGCCTCAACTGCCGGTTGCGGGCTTTGTTGTAATCAGCCGCCTCTCTAACCTTTTCTTCAAGGGAATCCCTTATGAGTTGACTGAGCGATTTATCCTGACTTGCAGCAATAATCTTAGCTTGCCTTAATAATTCTTTGGGCACGGAAAGCGTAACATTTTGTTTTTCCATTAGATCAATCCCCTTATGTTATTTCACATAAATATGTGTAGCACATTTTTATGTGATAGTACAATCTGAAATTTATGATAGGGAATTACGCTTGCCTTGTTGACTGAAATAGCTTAGCCTCATTGAGAAAGGTAACCCTGGTGAATTCATGAATCTTAATACTATGAAAACAAATCCTTCCAATATGTCTTCCCGAATTAAAGTGGACAGAGGTTTGATAAAACTTTTTCTGAAGATGACACCCGAAGAACGGCTGTTGTCCAACGACAAACAAATTCGAACCATACAGGAACTACAAAATGCCTACTCGCAAAAAGTCGCAGATTACCGATCTAAGCGCACTGCTGAAAGGTTTGAATGAAGCCGGCATTGAGTATATCGTTGTCGGCGGATTGGCGGCTGTTATTCAAGGTGCTCCGGTAACCACATTCGATCTGGATATTGTACACCGCCGTACCGTTGAAAACGTACAAAAGCTCATGAAGTTCCTCAAATCGGTTGATGCGATCCATCGCCGTCCTGATGATAAAATAGTACATCCGAACGAAACCGATTTGATAGGAACCGGTCATCTACTTTTGACCACTGATCTCGGACCTTTGGATGTACTGGCTATGATAGAGAAAGAGCAAGGATTTGATGAACTGATGCCCGCGACCATAGAAATCGACTATAAAGACCACAAAACGCATGTTTTAAGTCTTGAAACCTTAGTGGATTTGAAACGCGAATCGGAAATTCCGGAGGATCAATATCGTTTGCAAGTGTATAAGGAAACGTTGCGTTTGAAAAAAGATTCAGAAAATAACGAGGGTGGGATGGAATGACTGAGTCACTCTGTATGAATTGCCCTGCAATGACAATAGCGTCATCTACATTATAAAAGGATTTTTTATTGTAATACCATTGATTGCCTGACCATCCTGAAAATCTTCCGATATCAGGACCGACGCCCCACCGGTTAGGGCTGCTTCTATGATCATCGAGTCCCAAAAAGAATATCCATATTCTGTACTGATATCTATCGCTTCGATAATGGAGTCTCCCGTATTGACAACAACATGCCACTTTAAAAAATCTTTAACGACCTCCTTGGCCTTTTGTTTATTCATCGGCTTGGGTATTTTTTGAACCACGTTAACAAAAAATTCCTGCAAAACCTGTGTGCTTATCATTCCGAGGTTTGACATCCATAGCTCAGCCAGGATATCACCCGCTATTTTGTGTTTCTTTCCGGCTGTTATATCATAGGCGTATATAATGATGTTTGTGTCGATAAACGTTTTGTCATCTATCATGGAGTTCTTCCCTGCTGGTTCTCACCTGACCTTCAGTCCCTAAATTCAGTCCTTTTTTGAGGAGCCTCAATTGCCGGTTTCGGGCTTTATTATAATCGGCCGCTTCTCTAACCTTTTCTTCAAGTGACTCCCTTATGAGTTGACTGAGTGATTTATCCTGACTTGCGGCAATAATCTTAGCTTGCCTTAATAATTCCTTGGGGACGGATAGTGTGACATTTTGTTTTTCCATTGAATCAATCCTCCGTGAGAGTTTCACATAAACATGTGTAGCACATTTTAATGTGATAACCAATCATAAAATTTTTAATCATTTTATAGTTCAGGAGCTAATACCGATAAGTGTAATAGTTGCAAGGTTGGTTTTTCCATCGGGATGGATCCACTGAAATTTCGATAACAATTCTTACGATTTTTCTTAGCTCGGCCCTTTTTTTGTTCTATTCATCGTCTGCGAAGTATGGATACCGACCAGGCGGGCAACGGTAAAAACTAGATAAATCTGGCCGATTAACGCTTCTAAAGAGGCAAAGGATCTGGCAGCGGTGGTAACGGGAAAGATATCACCGTAACCGAGAGTGGTGATGGTCACCAGGCTGTAATACATGAGGGGATAATTTTGCCCGATGATGTCGCCCTGGGCTACATTAAACGATCCGGGTTGTAACATTTCAATGATGCTGTAAATAAACATCCAGATGATGGCTAAAAGCAGATAAACTACCGCTGCACCTGAAATCAGGTCCCGGGTCACATCGTCCTGTTTTATGATGAAGGAAAAAGTGGCCAAAGCGAGGACTATAAAGAATGCAATTCCGCAAATGGCCGCGGCCATGTCCAGCCAGGGACGATCGACTAAAGAAGTGGCCCACGTTGCAGCCAGCATAGGTAGCGCAAGTAGGACGCCGGCAACGGTTTGGTTCTTATTTTCACTGACAGCATTTATGGCCGCAAACAAAACTGATGTTATAACGATGTCTAAAATAATGTCCAGCCACATAAATCTTTCTTGCAGGGGCTGGAGTGATATCATCAGCAGCAAAAAAAGCAGCAGATACATAAATCGCCATTCGAAGATGATCTGACGGGTCGATAGATGCTTGTTTGTAGACATTTCAAACTCGTCCTTTACGGTTTCATGAGCTGGTTTTCATTTTCTGGTTGTATTTTTTTCCAAATTTCCACTGGCAGTAACTGGCCGGATTGGCGGGTGTTTTATCTTGAAGAAAGAATGGTACCTGAGCTACTTGGCGTGTTTTTATCTTCATCGTGGATGATTGAAAACACTCGGTTTCAGTGGTTTCAACCCACCTTCGAAAAGGCGGTGGCCGTTCCGTGTTGTCTGACATTGAGATAACGAATCGATGCGACTGATAAAAACCTTATGTATCATCGAACCTGGATCCTGTATCTCTTTCTGCAATTACGTCGGCCGCGACAGCCGGTATGATGATCAAATCCTCCGGATGGATGGTCAGATAGACCTTATCGTTCGGCCGGAAGGGTTGATCTGTTGCCGGTGCCCGGGTAAAAAGGCTGCCGACATCGGTATCAATGGAGTATTCGAACACCGGGCCCATGTATGCGCTTTGCCTTATGACACCCTTCAGCGTCCATTCCCGGGTACCTTCGGCCTTGATATGCAGCATTTCGGGCCTTAATGAAAGTTTGATGCGGCCACTCCTTTCCGGCAACTTTTTACTTTCCGGCAGCCGGATACGGGTACCTCCGAAGACGACCCACTGGCTTTCGGCGTCATTTTCCAGGACCGCGTCAACAACGTTGGATTCGCCGATAAAGTTTGCCACAAACTCGGTTTGGGGAAGATGATAAAGTGATTTAGGGGGGCCCTGCTGTTCGATCCAGCCATCGTGCATGACGATCACCTCGTCGGAAACCGCCAGGGCCTCGGCCTGATCATGGGTAACGTAAACGGAAGTAATTCCGGATGACTGCTGCAGCATGCGAATATCGTCGCGCATGCTGCGGCGCAGTTTGCTGTCGATATTGCTCAACGGTTCGTCAAACAGCAGAACTTTGGGCTTTAACACCATGGCCCGCGCCACCGCCACCCGCTGCTGCTGGCCACCGGACAGTTCATCCGGATGCCGTTTCTGGTAGCCGTCCAGATTCACCATTTTCAATGACTGCTGCACCTGCTCTGCAATCTGATGCGGGTCTGTTTTCAGAACATTGAGTCCATACCCGACATTGCGTGCGACCGTCATATGGGGAAAGAGCGCATAGGATTGAAATACCATGCCGACATCGCGCCGGGTGGCAGACAGGTCGGTAACGTTCTCATCGCCGAACCATATTTCACCGGCGGTTACGGCTTCCAAACCTGAAATGAGGCGCAAAAGGGTGGTTTTGCCGCAACCGGAAGGGCCCAGCAGGGTTGTCATGGATCCGGGTGCAAACTCGGTGCTGATCTGATCGACCGCTTTGACCTGTCCGAAGTGTTTGGAAACATTTTTCAAGACGATCTTGATGGAATCTGTTTGAGTCACTGCTTGCCTCACTGAGGTTTTACCTGTGTTTCAATGCGTGAACGACCGGTAAGGGCCTGAACAAGTAATGTGAATGTCAGCATTGTCAGAATCAGTATCGAGCCATAGGCGACCGCAACACCCGTGTCACCGCTTTCAACCCGCGATAGAATATACGTTGTGGCCACGTTTGTGCCCGCAGTTGCCAGAAAAATAACCGCTGAGACGGTTGTCATGGAACGGATAAAACTGTAGGCCATGGAGGAGACAATGGTCGATCTGAGCAGCGGCAGAAGAACCGATCGAATCGTTTTAAAACTTCCGGCCCGCTGCAACAGCGAGGCCTCTTCAAGGCTGGGCGAAATCTGGCTTAAAGCGGACATGCCTCCCCGGATGCCAACCGGCATGGCGCGAATTGCCATTGTAATGATGAGAATGATTGCCGTTCCGGTCAGTTCTACCGGTGCTGTATTAAACGCCAGGATGTAAGCCACCCCGATTACCGTTCCGGGTATAGCGAAAATAAGAACCGTACCGAAGTCGATGATGCCCTTGCCCCAGAATTGTTTGCGCATCAGAATGTAAGCAATTAGAACACCGAAAAGCGTTGTCAGCGGTGCGGCGATAAAGGAAAAGCCCAGTGAATTTTTAAAGGAAGGCCAGGCACCGGATGCGAAACCGTGCAGCCACAGCTCGCGGTGATGGGCCAGTGTCAACGTGTAATCAGCACCCCATTGGCGGACAAATCCACCCAGAAAAATACTGATATACAGGGCCCCAACCAGCAACAGCCACCCGGAAATGAATATGGTAAATATCCGCTGGAGCACTTTTGGCAGGGGGGTAACAGAGCCGGATGTCTGAATACCGGTCACGGTTACGTATGATGTTTGTCCGACCCATCTTTTTTGTATCAGAAAAACGATCAACGACAGGGACAGTAACACGATACCGAGTGCTGCGGCCCGGGCAAAGTCGAGTTGGGCACCGGCTATCGAGAAATAAATCTCGGTTGACAGGACATCATATTCGCCCCCCAGTACGAGGGGGTTGCCGAAATCGGCCGCAGACGAAATCATACCCAGCAAAAAGGCATTGGCGATCGCGGGTCTGATCAGTGGCAGGGTCACCCTGCGCAAAGTCAGCCAGCGCGAGGCGCGCATGGTGAGCGAAGCCTCTTCCATGGCAGGATTGATGGTTGAGATCATTCCGCTGATGACCATGTAACTCACCGGGGTCAAAGCCAGGGTCTGGGCCAGAAATATACCGACAAATCCATAGATATAGCCCGATCTTTCAAATATCGCTTCCGATCCGGCCGGGATAAATATGCCGTTGGGGCCCAGAAGAAACATGAGGACATCGTTGACCATCCCGGCCCTTCCAAACAGGAGGATCATCGACATGCCAACGACAAATGGCGGTGTAATAATCGGGAGGATGTAAAAAACCCGTACGGCATGACGCAGGGGTGTGGACGTTCTGACAGCGTAAAGCGCAAAGACCAACCCGAACAGGGTGGTGGTGGCGCCGACTGAAACGGCGAGCACAAGGGTGTTGAAGACAACCCGGCTTACGCCAAAAGAGGTGATGATTCTGAAAAATTGCAACGGCGCGAAGGCGCCGTCGCGACTGACCAATATCTGGTAAAAAATTTTCAGGATCGGGTAGAAAACGAAAACAACCACCAGAAAAATAACAAAAACCACAGCGCCTGAAATGAATGTATCCCCGCGTTGAAACCCGATCCCGGCAATTCCGATCGCAAAAAGGGCCGCCAGCGTCATCACAACTGTGGCCGCGCCCAGCCCCATGGAATTTCCGGAACGGATAAAGTCCATGAAGATCAAACCAATCCCGGCCGACGCAAAAAGGGTATACACCCACCCCTGCCGTTTGACCGGCAGCACCGACCAGGCAAAAGGTGCGAACAGGATCAGGGCGGCCGGCACGATAAAGGTGCCGGCACCGTTTTTCCAGCCCATTGACGCCACATATTCATCCAACGTGGCGTCGGTCAGCCCATATTCCAGGGCGAGCCACGGGAGCAGCCAGTAAGCCAGAAACCCGGTCAGCAGCCAGCTCAGGACGGTAAACGGGGCGACTTCTCCCGGGGCAGCCTTTTTAATAAACCGATTCGATGTTGATGCGACCATGTCAGCGGTTCTTCAATTAGCGCGGTAGCGGCTTGATTTCTTTTGCCCAGCGGTCGATTAAATGCGAACGCATCTGCTCGGACCCGTATTTGACAAAATCATAGTCGATCAGATTTACCTGGTCGAGGCGGATGGCTTCTTTGGGTACATTTGCATTGATGTTGGTCGGGACCTGAAACATCTTTACTTCCTGGGGAACCTCCTGGCCTTCTTTGGACAGCATGAAATCAATAAACAATTTGGCATTGTCCAGGTTGCGGGCCCCCTTGATGATGCTCAACCCCCCGATTTCATATCCGGTTCCCTCGGCGGGGACCACAAGTTCCAGGGGAAAACCGTTTACTTTTTGAAGAGCGTGGTCATGCAGAAAACCGATGCCGATCATGCACTCTCCGCGGGCCGCCGATTTACCGGGCGCTGATCCGGATTTGGTGTACTGCCCGATGTTTTTGTGAAGCTGGGCCAGATATTTAAACGCCTGCTCTTCACCCCACAGTTGAACGATGGTCGCCAGGGTGGTGTAGGCCGTGCCCGAACTCTGGGGGCTGGCGAGCTGGATCAGGCCTTTGTACTCCGGCCGGGTCAGATCGGCCCAGGATCTGGGCATCGGCAGGTTTTTTTCTTTGAGAACATCCGTGTTTACCGAGTACCCGAGCACACCGGCATAAACCCCGGCCGTATGATGCTGCTGGCTGGTGGCCGGATTCTGGAAAGGTTTACCGATTTCTTTGAGCATCGGTGACTGGTACGATTCGAGGAGGCCGTTGACACCGGCCTGGGAATGGGGATCGAGCGTGCCGGCATACCAGACGTCGCCCTTGGGATTGGCCTTTTCGGCCAGGATTTTGGCATACGTGGAACCCGAACCGGAACGGGTCATCTGCACCTTGACATCATATTTTTCAGAAAAACGGTCGACAACGGCCTGGCAGGCAAACGGCTCGTTACTGCAATAAACGACCAGGCGGCCCTTTGACCAGGCAGGTGCCGTAAATACGACCCATATCAATGCGATCATCAAAATCGGGGTAAACTTCTTCATAGTTGCACCTCCTTATGGGATTGATAAAATAATGCCTTTCGACAGCGAGTATGTCCAAGTACCGGATGTTTGTCAATCATTCACATCGCAAAGGGTGCAGAGACCCTTGCATTCGTCCTTTCGGTCGCATGGAATCAGGGTTGTGCTATGCCATTGATTTTAATGCAGCCAGTTCAAGTTGATCGGCCGCATCCTCGGCGCGATCCGAAACTTCTACAATGCTGTCCAGGGCCAGTTTCAAATGAATCTTATGGCAATAGTCCAGTGAAGAAATAAAAATGGCTTTGGTCAGATCCCACTCGCTTTTGTCAACATCGGATTCTACCAGGCTCACCTGCTGTGTATTCAGACGAATCTCTTCTATGGGGCCTTCGCCTTTGAAAAAACACAAAGCCGCTTTTTTCAGAGGATTGCCGGATCCCATAGCCTCCTGGGTAACTGTCAAAAAACCGGGTTTCAGATCTTCGGATACCAACGGTCTTTGATTCAGGAAAAAATTACAACAGGCTTCCGATGCATTTACAACCTTATCGATGCTTTCGACAATTTTGTGTATATCTTCTCGAATACCGGGCAGATAAGCTCCCGAATAGAGTTTATCCCTGATATTATAGCGGTTCACATCGGTTTGCGTTTCGCTTTCACGAACCTGTCGGGCGAGATGTTTGGCTTCCTTTATTTTATTGTTGAGATAGGCGGTGATGGTTTTTTCGGAGGTGTCCAAACAATTTTCAACCTCTTCCAGGAACTTGATGATCAGCTCAATGACTTCTTTTTCCTTTTTAAAAAGTATCATTGTTTTTCCTTATCAACCGGTTTCAAGAAATAGTTATAAAATTCAATCAAAATCAATTATGGTTTCGCAGTCATTATATGCCCCTACTGGAGACCGGATTCAGCAAAGGTAATATAAAGACGCATGAGCATGTAAGCAACCATTCCACTGGATAGCGGCGTGGATATCCATCCGATGGCAATTTCAACGAGCGTTCTTTTTTTTACCGTTCGAACCGATTTCATAATTCCGACGCCGGTCACACCGCCTACAATAGCCTGTGATGTGGAGACCGGAACGCCAACCTGGGTAAACAGATGGACGGTTGCAGCCGCCGACAGTTCGGCGATGAAAGCCGAGTAACCATCCAGTTCCACAATTTTTTTTCCGATGGTATCCATGACCTTCCGGCTGTATGTCAAGACCCCGAAGGCGATGCTCAAACTGCCCATAAGCGCTGCCTGAAACGGTGTCAGCATACCCGATCCGACGTATACGCCGGTCACGTTGGCCACGTTATTTGAACCCAGTGAATACGCGCCATAACAACCCGCTGTTATCAGGGCCGTCTTGATGAAGATATGGCGGTATTGAATGTCCAACAATATTTTTTTGAAGAGTCTGGCAAAAAGGGGGTATAAGACAATTGAAAGCACGGCCGATCCGATCGGTGTCAAAATCCAGCAAAGAAAAACTTTGTACAGCTTTGTCAGATCAGGTATCCCGGAAATAAGCCCGATCCCCAGCACAGACCCCATGATCGCTTGTGAAGTGGATACCGGCAGGGAAAGATACGAGAAAAAGGCAACGCATATCCCGGCCGAAGCAGCGGCGATAAACGCTGTCATCGGCGTCATCTTAGACATGGCACCAACGGTGTCCATGTTTTTATAGCCTTCTGCCAGGGCGCCGACAACGACAAAAACAGAGATTAAGACCACTGCCGTGCGATACTTTACGACTTTTGCGGCTACACCGGTGCCGAAAAGATTGGCAGAGTCATTGCTGCCAAGACTCCAGCCGAGAAACACGCCTCCGAGGAGCTTCCACATGATACACCTTTATCCGTTATGTATCGCAAAAAGATAACTATTCAACCCGGATATTTCACGCCCCTGAGGTGTTCGTTGGCGAGGCATTCAAGGGTGACGCCGTAGTCGTCTACTGCGAACCTTTGATAACGAAGCCAATGAGCTCCTCAGGGAGCGCCCGCAGGGTGAAATATTTTCTACGATTCTCACCCAAATTACCGAGTGTAAATTGTACCGCAGACGCCATTGCTAAACTTAGGTCCAAAGCCTTGATATACTCTTGTTTTATACAACCAGAAAAAAAATCATGAAATACTCGGGCTAATCTGCAACCGCAATAAGAAAGGCCCCTGAAAAGATGATGATCGATGAGATGATTCGAATCGTTTTGTTTTTTTCCTGCAGCAGCTGACCGCCCAAAATAACGGCAAAAACGATACTCAACTGCCTGAATCCGACGATATAACTCATGCGACCAATCGTAAAAGCCCACAGAATGAGGAAATATCCAAATATGGACAGAAAACCGCACAGGAGAATGGAACCTTTGTGTGCCCGCCATTCCTTTGTCAGCACGCCTCCGGTTTTCACCCGGCTCAGATATCCGGTGAAAAGACCCAGACTGATCCAGGGATAGACATACGCAAAAATGACTGGATTCATGCGACTGACGGCAATTTTGTCCACCAGGGTGTAACCGGCGACTGAAAATAACGTTAAAAAAGCGAACTGGATGGCCCGATCCCGGATCACTGCGCGAAAGGGGCCCAGCAGATGGGCGAGATCAAACCTTTGCATGCCGATGGTATATACCCCGGCAGCGACCAGCAAAATCCCGGTCACGCCCAGCGGGCTGACATCTTCCCTTAGAATCGTAATCGAAAATAAAAGCACCAGAGCCGGAGAAGATCGCATTATCGGATAGACCAGGGACAGATCTCCTTTTTCCAATGCTTTGGATAGAAAATACCAGTAAACAAAATGGATCAACGCCGAAAGACAAATATACAGGATCGATATCGACGTGTTGGTGTCTTTTTGAAACAGGGTGAACAGAAAGACGGGCGTAAAAAAAATTAATCCGAAGACCTCATACCACCAGACAAAGGCCTGTTTGTCCAGGGCCTTTTTATTAAAAAAATTCCTCAGCGCGTGCATGACCGCTGAAAGCAGTACCAGTACAATCGCCAATGGCTGCATATTCGTTACCGAATTCCTTATCGTTGACCGGCGGTCGCTGGAATTTAAGTTTTTGCCAATCGCCGGCACAGAACAAGAAAGCAAAGCAGGGCGGGCGAAAAGGAATAAGCTTCGGCCCTTGCGGGCCGGATGAAATAGAAGATTTATTCCTGAACGATTACGGCCTGATGCGTGAATATGTTCCGATTAGTGAGCCAGATCGATAACCTGCTCTCTGTTGAGGTACAGCATAACCGGTGTTCCTTCGGGCATGGCCGGCTCGCCCCTCTGGTGGGATGCATCGACTAGAATATAATGTCCGCTGACGGTGACCTGGTATCGAACCACGCTGCCAAGAAACTCCATATGTTCGATAATTCCGGCCAATTTTGTTGCACCGGGTACCGGTTCTGCCTCCCGCGGCTGAATGGTCAAATTTTGAGGTCGAAAAACGATGCTGCCCGGTCCGCTGGAACCTTTTGTCATCGGAACGCTGACCGTTTCGTCGGAAGATTTGAAAACCACTTCGCCATCTGCTTCGGTCAGATTCCCGGCGATGACATTGGCAACTCCCAAAAAATTGGCGACAAACAGGTTGGCCGGATGGTCGTATAGATTCATGGGGTTTCCGATTTGCTGAACAATGCCGTCATTGATGACCGCTATCCGATCGGCCGTGGTATTGGCTTCTTCCTGGTCGTGGGTCACGAAAATGGTCGTCAAAGACAATTTGCGCTGCAGCTGCCGCAGTTCACGCCGCATCTGGACGCGCAGTTTGGCGTCCAGGTTGGAAAGCGGCTCATCCAGAAGGAGCACCTGGGGTTCGATCACGATGGTTCGGGCCAGTGCCACCCTTTGCTGTTGACCCCCGGAAAGCTGGGATGGACGGCGATCGGCAAGATCCAGCAGGCCGACCAGGTCCAGGGTGCGATCAACCCGTTCGCTGATTTGGTTGCGAGGCAGGCGCCTCTCCTCGAGTCCGAAGGCCACATTTTTGCGCACCGTCATGTGCGGCCAAAGAGCATAACTTTGAAATACCATGCCCAGGTCGCGCCGCCAGGGAGGCAGGTGCGATACTTCGCGGTCACCGATGATCACCTGGCCGGTCTGGGCAGATTCGAAGCCTGCGATCAATCGCAGCAGGGTTGTTTTTCCACAACCGGACGGTCCGAGAAAAGCAAAAAATTCACCGGGTTCAATACGCAGATCGATACCTTTGAGGACATGCGTTTTGCCAAAGGAAAGGTTGATGCCCTCCAATCTTACTCCCACCGCCGAATCGTTTTTAGCCTTACCATGAAAGTTGTTCATTGCTACCTCGGATCTCAATTTGTTTGTCCCATCCCGTATTTGCGTTGCCTCCGTTCGATGACCACATGCGACAGCAGGGTGCAAAGGCCTACTACGACTACGGCCACCACACCCAGGGCCGCACCGGGCCCCCGTCCGGCAGCGCTTTGCATGTACACGTAAATACCGTAGGACAAAGGTCCGTCCGAACTTTTTGACACCAGCATCAGGGTCATACCCAGTTCGACGGCTGCCGTGGCAAAACTGGTCACAAAACCGGCCAGAATGCCGCCGGCCATCAACGGCAATACTATTTTACGCACTGTTTTGAGCTTGCCGGCACCCAGGTTCTCGGCCGATTCTTCCAGAGAAACGCTGACCTGCTGCAACGCCGCTGTGCAGGCACGCAGAGCATAGGGCAGGCGGCGAATCGACAGTGCAATAACGATGGCCACCCACCAGGTGGCAAAGGGCTGGTTTTCGAGTCCGGGCACCTGAAAGCTGAAAAAAGTTCGCAGGTAGCCGATACCGATCACCAGGCCGGGAATCGCAACGGCAGCCATAGCCATGTAATCCAGCCACTGGCGTCCCATCAACTTTGTGCGCAAAACGATGTAAGCGATGGCAGTTCCCAGGATAACGTCGATAGTGGCTGCCAGGGCGGAATAGAGTACCGTGTTTGTCATGAATTCGGGTGTTTCGGCAAAGATTGAGAAGAAATGGTTGAATGTAAACGCATCGGGCAGCGCGCTGTATGACCAGATGGTGCCCAGCGAGAGCAGCGCCAGACCAAAATGGGGTGCCAGCACCAGCCCCATGATGACCAGGATAACCAACCAGGCTAAGGTTTTTTCCCAGGCGCGCATGCGTCTTTTGGCCAGTCCCCCGCCGCCTTTTTGCACGGTCGCGTAATCTTTGCCTTTCAGGGTCAGCATGGCCAGCCACATCGAGCCCAGCGCGATTACAACCAGAATAACGGAAATCACGTAGCCCATGGGGTCTTTTATCCCGATAGAGGCAATCCGCAGGTATGCCTGCGGCGCCAGCATGTTGTTTACGTTGAGCAGCAGCGGCGTGCCCAGGTCGTCAAAAACTTTCAGAAATACCAGTGAGGCGCCGGCCACGTAACCGGGCCAGGCCAGCGGCAGCACGATTCGGCGGAAAAGCCGCATCCCCGAGCACCCCAGGTTCTGGGCTGATTCTTCCATGGAGCGGTCAATATTCTGCAACGCCGCTGAAAGATTGATGAGAATAAACGGAAAGTAGTGGACACTTTCGACGAATATGACACCGTTGAGCCCTTCCATAAATGGAATGGTGACGCCGAACCATTGATCGAGCAGCAGGTTGATGCTGCCGTTGCGGCCGAACAGCATCAGCATCGCCACCGCCCCCACAAAGGGCGGCATGATGAGGGGAATGATACCGAGGCTCTGAATGATAACAGCCCCTTTGAATTCAAACCGGGAGGTGAAGTAGGCCAGCGGCATTGAAAACGCCGAAGCGATCAGCACGGCCATCACGCCCACGTACAATGAGTTCCAGAAGGATTCGCGGAACAGGGCGGTGTTGAAGAAATCTTTGAAGTTCAGCAGTGTAAACCCGCCCGTGGTGGCGTCCATAAAGGCAACGAAGATCACCTTGACCACCGGAACGACAAGGAAAATAAACAGGAACAATGAGATGAGCAGCATGACTGCCGTCTGTCCTGGATGTTCTCTGAATTCAGAAAGGATTTTGCACCCCGCTTTCAGGTCGATTTCAACATATCGGCAACGAAAAATCGTTGTGTCGAAGGGGCGGTTGGCCCCCTTCCGTCAAGAAGCACTAAGTTGTTTTTATAAAAAATGAACGTCCAACTCGCCATAGGCGAGCAAGCACTTGTCCGTCCTCCGGCGGATCGAACATCGAACGTCCAACGTCGAATGAAAACTGAACGAACATCGTCTATCTAACGGCTCGTTCGTCACCTGAAACCAACATCTCTATTACAAATTATGTTACAATTTAGAAAAACTTATGGTCTTCGATCGTATCGCTCTCATTTTGTAAGTCTGATAGAGATAAGTATTGAGCATAACCGATTGGAACACTAAACATCTGTTATCGAACGTACAACAACCGGTTCTGCTTTTTGATCTTTTTCATTCAAAATTCGATGTTGGACGTTCGATGTTCGATGTTCATCTTTTCAATTTTTCTTGGACAGTCCCCGGCCCTTCAGCCCAGGAATGTAACTCTCGGCATCTAAACACACCGGGCCTATTTAAGCATACTCAGCGCCTTTTCAGCTTTTGCCCTTGCTTCCGCATAATTTTTCTTGGTAAACGCGTCCCATTGCTCTTCGATTTCAGCCTGTCGCGGTGGCAGTTTGGCACTTGCTTTCTTGCGCTTTTTGTAGACATCGGAAGTGAAGACGCCCGGGAACTTGGCGTCTATGGCCTCGTCCTCGCTGATCGGCATGGCCGCCAGAAGGGCGCGGGCCTCGTCTATCAGGGCCCTGGCCGAAGCATTCGGTTTACGCTGCAAAGCAACTTCAGCCGCCTGAATGGCCTGGGTGGCTTCGGCCAGGTCTTCACGCCGGTAAGTGATCATCACGTCAAACAGGGAATTAACGATATTGTATCTTTCCTTGGATTGAATCACATCGAATTTGACCGCCGCACCGATCGATTGATCCTTGAAAGGATTGGGAAACCCTTTGGGCGCTTTAGCGTATGTTGCCGGATTGACCGGCAGGCGTCGAATGGCCGGATCCAGCAGCAGTTCCTGCCCTTCCACCGACAGCAGGTATTCGATGAAGGCTGCGGCCGCCTGCGGATGGGGCGCGTTTTTCACCATGGCGATATTGGCCGGAACCAGTGTGGTTACGGTCGGGTAGACAAAATCAACCGGAAATCCGGTGGCCTTTGACGAAAACCCGAAAAAGTCGATAACGATGCCGACCCCGAAATCGCCGCTGTTGACGCCTTCCGGCACACCGAAGCTGCGTTCGGTGACCATCTTGAAATTGCCGGCGATCTCCTTCCAGGTTGCCCAGCCTTTTTCCCAGCCCTCGCCCTGAAGGACCGTTTCCACCGTCAGATGGGTCGTGCCCGAGCGTGACGGTGCGGACATGCCCACGTGATTGTGATAGACGGGCTTTTTGAGATCATTCCATTCGCCCGGGACCGGAATCTTTTTGGCCTTTAAATAACGCTGATTCCACATGATCCCGTATCCCGAACCGGCAAAACCGATGTAATAGCCGTCCGGATCGTTAATGGGGTAGGAGCCGATTTTTTCCGGTATCCCGGGGGTCCTGGGCACATATCTGGCCAATAGGCCGTCGCCTTTGAGCACCTCAAACGCATCCGGCGCCGATGCCCACATGAGATCGGAGGTGTTGCCCTGTGCGGTCTCCTGAATATACTTAACCCCGGCCGATGTTTTTTTCTGCAAAACCTCCACCTCCATACCCGGATACTTTTGCTCGAAAGCCTTTTTAAAAGGACCCGTCAGGTCCTTCGGGTAGGACGTGACAATAACGACCTTATTTTCCAGCGCAAGCGGCTGGCCCGGTAACGCAATCATGCAGGCAACCAGAACGATCGTTGTTATCGACAGTATTTTTCCTGTTTTTGCATAACGCATGGGTTGGTACCTCCTTTGAAAAAAAGTTAGTCATACGGGTTCAGCTCGGCTACAGGCAACTATATGTGGATATCAAAAAATTTGTCAAGCTGAAGGGTCGCAGGGTGACTAGGATGACAGGCAGACTGGGGGACGAGGTGACGACTGGGGGAGTGGCTGACCTGGGGATGTAAAAGAAAGACGGGATGACAGATTAAAGAATGAAACTTGCAATTGGTTCCAATGCTTTATAGCAGTTGTCATTATTGCGTTCCTATTCGGTAACAATCACCACCTGTGCAGGGGCGGGTTTTATACCCGCCCGCAAGGATTTTCGATGAACACCAACCGGTTTTAACGGAACATATATCTGACTTTCACCATAGATCGCGCTGCAGGGCCCCGACTGACGTCGGGATTTCGCGTCTATTTTTACGAAGGTTGTGCTCAACAAACGCGGGCCGATCCGCCGTCGCCATGAAAAAAGGGCTATGGCGGGACAGGCGAAAAAACGCAGCATACATTGTGTATGTGAGAATTTTAAGGAGGTCTGCAACGCGGAGGTTCGGTGTGAGATGAGGCTTTGAAGGCACTTCTAAAACAATGTCTGCTGGATCAGCCGGGCTGCGAACCCCAGCAGCACCAGGCCGAATATCTTTTTTACCGTTGCGCTTTTTAACTTTTCAGACATGATGCGGGAGCCCAGCTGGCCGCCGGCAAAGGAAAATATGGCCGCCAGCAGGATAAAGTTCCAGTCTGCCTGCGCCAGGCTGGCATGGGCGATAAATCCGCTGAAGGAAGAAAACACCACGATGAATATTGATGTGGCGGCCGCCAGTTTGGCCGGGACTTTGAGGATAAAGATCAATAAAGGAACGATGAAAACCCCGCCGCCGATACCCAGCATGCCGGCAATGAAACCGATTGCAGCCCCGATAAAGGCACCTCCCAGGATCCTTCGTTTGGCACTGATCGGTTCGGCGGCTGCAGACGGGCGACCAACAAAAAGCATGCGCAGCGCTGCTGCAATCATGACAACGGCCAGTATGGTTTTGAGCACTCCCAGATCGATCTGTGCGCTCATTAGGGCGCCCAGGGGTGCACACAGGGTCGAAGAGACGATCAGCGGCAATCCGATGTGAAAGTCGATCATACGCTTGCGATAATAGGTAATTGCGGCGGATAGAGCGGCAATGCCGTTTAAAAACAGGGAGGCCGATAGCGCGGTGTGTATGGGGAACTCTAATAGAATGAACAGGGGTGCATAGATCAGACCGCCCCCCAGGCCAACCATCGTAAGGATGAAGGAGGCAGCGAAGATGATTGGATAAAGAAGAAAAAAAGACACGGGTTCCGAGTTTCGGGTTGCGGGTTAAATGGACGAATCTTCGATACTCGGTTTTGGATATAAGATCAAGAAATTCTGATTTTTGTATTACAGGACACAACTGTACACAGATGATCGCAGATAAAGAAAATTGAAAATAATCTGTTTAATTCTGTGTTTATCTGTGTCCTACTTATATATATCGATGGAGCGCAGCGACTACCCATAAAAAACTCGCAACGCGTAACCCGCAACACGAGTCCCGCAACCCGAATCCCGCAACGCGTGTCCCGCAACCCGCATCAGCTCTTCTTTTTATCCACCTCCTGCGCAGCTTCGGCAGGTTTTTCCACCAGTTCTTCAAACTTTGGCATCAGGGATTCGGTCTGCCAGCCGGGCAGGGTGAACGGGTAGTCGTTGCCGGACGAGACTGCCGGGTGGTCTTCGGCATCTTCTTTGGGTTTGGCAAAAATGGCCAGGGAATAGGTTTGAGTGCCTGTCAGTTCGATTGAGTAGACCGGATCGGTATAGTCTGTTTTCTTGCGGTCTTCGATATAAGCATCGCAGTTCAAATTGGACAGGGTCGACAGCATCCGGTCCAGTTTTGATTCAACGACCTTGCGGCCGTCTTCACTCTGCCAAACCATTTTAGCTTTAACGGCATTTTCAGCCGGTTTGTTCTCCCCTTGAGCATCGCCCGTAATTTCTTCATTGAGAGGTTCTTTGACGCGTTTGAGCACCAGATCGCCGTCACCCGAGGTCAGCTTGATCTGCTGGATATCGGATGTGGTGAAGGACAACACCTGTTTGTTCCTCAGATCATCCACGTTTACATCGAAATTTCGCTTGAAATTGTTGCGTGCGTGGTAGACGCGTTTATCATCGGCTAATTTGACGAACGTGTGCTGAAAAGAGGGCGCGGCTTTGCCAACATCAAAATTCCGCACCAGTTCATCGCCGTTCCAGGCTTTGACGGAAATCTTCTTATCATCCGATAGCTCATAACGTTGATAGTCTTGTGCCTCTGACACCAGCGCGGTCAAGGACAGATCGGCCATGGTTGCGGTCATATCCTTGATTTTACTGCCGGCCGCCGGGTAGTTTTGCGGCAGGATGAACCAGTTTTCGTCCTTTTTTATCAGGTTAATCGTATTATTATCTTTTCGAACCTCGATTTTGGTGATCTGTTTTGCGGGCACCGAATCCAGTTGCGGCAGGTCATAAAGGGCACGGTCTTTTTGCCGGGTGAAAAGGTAGACCGACAGACCGATAATGATGACCGCAAGAAAAATATATTCTTTTTTGACCTTCATCATTGACCCTCCTTGTCCGTGAACATGCTCTGAATTTTTTTCTTGCGTGATACGCGGTGGAACCAGAATAACACGCCGGAGAGGACGACCAGAACAGGCAGGCCGGCAATGTTGAACATCTTGGCCGCAGTTTTTACACCCGCGCTGGTTTCCGGCAGAGGGTTGAACTGCTGTTTTTTGGCCCGCATCACGGCGATGTCTTCACGCTGATTCATTGCATCCAGCAGGTTCATTAAAAAAATGGCATTGGCCGTATTGCCCTGTTCGTCCAGGACCGTATCCTTGATCAACTCGGATGAGGACACGATAAAGATTTTACCGGGGTTGCCTTTAGAGATAAACTGACCGCTGCTTTCCAGCCGGGGTTGATCGGCTTTTTTTTCGGCTGTTGGGTCTTTGTCTTCCGGTTTACTGTCGCTGTTGTCCGGGGCACTGAGATCTGCAGCATCGGATTCGTCCTTTTTCTCCTCGACCGGTTTTTCCGGCAGCGGCTTGCCGTCAAAATAGCTGGCAAATTCGCCTTCAATCAAATAGGCCAGCGGGTAACTATGCATGTCGTCTTTTGATTCGGGAGGCATGATAAACATCGGGTTTAGATTGATCTGGCCCCGCATTTCCCAGGATTTATCCGATGAAGCCAGCAGGCGGTAGGTCTTCAAATCCTGTTGCTTGACTCTGTCGCTGGAAAGCTCCAGCGGGGAGACCTTGACCACGATCAGCCGTTTTATGTTTTGCATGAAATCAAGTTCATGGTTGATATTTTTGTCCTCGATAAGGGGGGCAAAGTAGATCGGACGCTCACCGCCACCGAGCCGGTTGGGCATCTGCTGGCGGTAGCAGTTTTCATCCATGACATAGGACTGCTTAAGCCGCACACCGTAGTGATCCAGCAATTTTTCCAGGCCGGTTTTGATGGGGATGTAGCGGGGTCCCTGGCCCATGCCCATTTGCCGCGGCGGCATCACTTCGTTGAAGCTGTCCAGAAAAATGACCAGGTTGTTGCCCTGCATGAGGTACTGGTCGAGCAGATAAAGGTCGTAATCTGAAAACGCTTCTTTCGGACTGGCGATGATCAGGCTTTTCAAGCTTTGCGGGATTGGGCCGTCCGCCAGTTTGACGTCTTTGATGGCGTAATTCTGGGCGACAATGGACCTGAAGTTGTTCAAGGCCTCCTCCGGTGGGGGTTGATTGGGAGCCGTCTGGGGGGGCGTGAACAGGGGCAGGGCGCCCTTATCGGCCAGATAGCCGATATCTTCGTTGATGTCGATCAGGGATTCGATGTTTTCGCTGACGACATTTTCCATTTCATTCATATCGGCCAGTTCATAGCGGGTGCCGATCAACGGCAGACGCAAAACGTTGAGCAGCGGCACGCTGGCAAACTTCTGACCGTATTGCAGCACCAGACCGATGGCACCATTGCCCGCTTTCAGGTTCTGCTTGGGAACAGCCGGCCATTGTAGATTCAGTATGCGGTTGCCTTGCGCGGTGGCGGCGGCGGCAGCGGCTTCGGATCGGGAAGGATCCAGGTGCTGGAATTCCAGTTTGTTAAATGATTTGGTGTTCAGATCTTTGACGATCGCCGCCATACGCTCGGGTATTTGCGGCAGTTCTTTCAGCCCGATAAACGGTGCAACCGCTTCGAACGAAGAGGATAGAAAAAGTTTTACCTGAATTTTATCCTCCAGGGCCAGCAGGGCACTGATCTTATTGTTAAGCTTCATGATGGCCGTCGTAAGCTGGTATTCGAGCCTTTCGGTGGAAGTAATCGTCTGGATGCGTTCGAGCTGATCGCCATGGATAATCACCAGCCCCATATAGGCCTTTTGAAATTTTACTTCATCGTCTTCGATGACCTGTATCTGGATTGGATTGATACCGTAATTTTTAGCCAGTTCCTGATTGGCGCGTGCTTCCGGACTGATGTCGCCTTCTTCGGCACTGACATCGAAAAAGCGATAGTTAAAGAATTTGTTGGCATATATCCCGTATTCTTCCAGCAAATCCTGCAGGTAGCGCTCGGTATTGTTGTGCGGTGCCGGCAGGTTCTTTGTGAAAAACACATTGATCGTCAAAGGTTCCGAGAGTGTCGCGACCACATCCTGGCTTGCCCTGGAGACCGAATAGACCTTGTTGGCAGTCAGGTCCAATCTGAAAAAAAGTGTCAGGCCCGCAAGGTTGATCAAAACCACGGCAACCAGGTAGATGGTGAATTTAAGATATTTCGCTGATCTGATATTCCCGACCATTGGTTGACTCCTTAATTTTTTTCTTCGAGTGCCAGATGGGCTGCATAAAGACCGATAAAGCCGATACTGATAAAGCACAGCAAGTTTCTGGAATCGATAATGCCTCTGGAAATATTTTGAAAGTGATAGTCTGCCCCCAAATAGGTGAAAACACCGAGTAGATTGCGGGGTAGAAAAAACAGCATTTTATCGATCAGGGTCAGACTGAAACAGATCGCCATACTGATGATAAAGGCGATGATCTGATTGCGGGTCAAAGACGAACTGAACAGTCCTATGGCGGCATAGGCACCGCCGAGCAGTATGGCGCCCAGGTAGCCGCCAACCACCGGACCCATGTCCAGATCGCCGAGTATCGCCACGGTAACCGGATAGGCCAGCGTCGGAATCAGCATGGCCACCACAAAGGCCAGGGCGGCCAGGAATTTTCCGACGATGACATCGGTGAAACTGACCGGCAGGGTCAACAGTGTTTCATAGGAACCGACATTGAGCTCTTCTGAAAACAGTCGCATGGTTATGGCCGGGACCACGAAGGCGAAGATGACCGGCAACAGACTGAAAAAATTGCGCAGACTGGCCTGGCCCAGGATAAAAAAGGTTGAAAAGAAAAACCAGCCGGTTACGAGCAGAAAAATCGATATAACAAAGTAGGCAATCGGCGAGATGAAATAAGAACCGAATTCTTTTCGAAAGATGTTCAAAACCTGTCGCATATCAGTTCTCCCTGGTAAGTTCACGGAATATATCTTCGAGCGTCTGGGCATCCTTGTAAAACTCCAGCAGCTCCCAGTCGGCCTGTTTGACGGTTTGATAAAGCGCCGGGCGTATGTCATCATCGGCGTTGCTGGTCAGACGGATCTGAAGAACACCATTGCCATCGTCGACCTTGACAACCTCCCCGACACCTGCCACAGCCTGCAAGCGCTCTTTGACGGTTTCAAATTCAGCATTGCTGAAAGACAGTTTGATGGTTTTGCGACTGCCGGCTGATTGCTTCAGGTTTTCGGTGGTGTCATCCGCAACAATTTGCCCCCGGCTGATGATCATGATGCGATCGCAGGTCGCTTCGGCCTCACTGAGTATGTGGGTAGACAAAATAACGGTTTTTTGCTTGCCGATCCGGCGGATGATCTCACGGATTTCAACGATCTGGTTGGGATCCAGTCCCGAAGTCGGTTCGTCCAGGATAAGGATTTCCGGATCGTTCATCATCGCATGGGACAGACCGACCCGCTGTTTGTAACCTTTGGAAAGCTCGCCGATCGGCTGATGCATGACGTTGGCGAGACCGCACAGTTCCGACAGTTCGCGGATGCGCGCCAGTTTTTGACCGGCGGTAATCTCACGGATATTGGCCACATAATCCAGGTAGTCGAATACCAGCATGTCGTGGTACAGCGGCGCCGATTCCGGCAGATACCCCATGATTTTTTTTATTTCCAGCGGCTGCTGTCTGATGTTGAAATCTTTGATCTGAATCTTTCCATCGGTGGGGCTCAAAAACCCGGTCAGCATCCGCAAGGTGGTTGTTTTGCCGGCACCGTTCGGCCCCAGCAAACCCAAAATTTCACCTTTCTGAACGTCGAAATCGATCTGATCCACTGCACATAAATCATCGTAATATTTGGTCAGATTTTCGACATGGATCATAATTCGCTCCTTTTGTTAGATAACCTTCAATAACTCACGTGGCCGCCCCAAAAACGGACCTGAGGCGGCCAGTGTCGAAAGTGATATATATATAGAAATTAAGGTGTAATTGTCAAGCTACATGATCAAATGGTAATGTTTAGAGCGTTTGTCAGAATAACGTTCCAATATGGGTGGTTTTTTGAGTTTTGTGTGAATTGTCGATAACGTCGAATTATCCAAACGCTCTAATGGAAGGCTTCATTGGTTATTATTAGAGCGCACCTCTAGCCGGGTACATATTTCAGGTGGATAAGAAAGTATATTGCAATCGAAAGCATCCCGGCTGCCACGGGGGTCAGAAACCAGGCCATCAATATGTGACCCAGGGTCCTGCGGTTGACCGTATTGACGCCTTTGACCAGGCCGATGCCCAGGACACCTCCGATGATGGCCTGGGAGGATGACACCGGAACACCGACCAGGGTGTAAAAATGCATGGTCACAGACAGGGACAGCACGGCCACCAGCGCTGAAAAAGGATCCAGCCGGATCAGCTTGCGGCCTACGGTTTCCATCACCGGACGGCTGTAGGTTAAGATACCCAGCGCAATGCTGGCTCCGCCAATCAGGGCCGCTTGAGAAACATCGACGATGCTGGCGCCGACAAATACAGCGGTGACGTTGGCGACATTGTTGGCCCCCAGCGCATAGGCACCGTAGGAACCGGCGGCAATCAACAGGATCCGCAGCAGGGCATCGGACTGAAACGGGTTCAGGCTCATACGATTGTAGATCCAGCCGACCAGATAATAAAGGATGATCGCCGCCAGCGCCGCCCCGATGGGAGTGCCGACCCAGCAGGCCAGGACTTTCCCCAGTCCATTGAAGTTGATGTTTTGATTGATAACGCCGATGCCAACAATTGCACCCACAACGGCCTGCGAGGTGGAAACTGGAAGGCTGGCTACGGTCATGACGGTTACCGTCAATGCGGCGGCCACCGACGCAACAATGGCCTGTTTCAGGTGCATGGTCGTCAGGCCTTTGAGCGTTTCGATGCCGGCCTGACCGGAAACCACCGCCCCCAGCACAACAAACGTGCAGGCCAGCAGGGCCGCCGTCCGGAATTTGAGCATACGTGAGGAAACCGCGGTCCCAAAGACATTGGAAGCGTCATTTGCCCCCAGGGACCAGCCCAGAAATATGCCGCCCAGCAATGATATCATTAGACCCTGCGTTTTAAACTGATGATGTTGATCCGCCTGGATATCTGATCGGCCAGGTCAGAAATGTCACCCAGGGATTCGACTAACTCTCGAAGTTGGAGTTTGTCAAAAGGGTCGATGCCGGTGTCCTCAAACGCCTTTGTTATCATCTTGCGTTCAATATGATCGCAGTAACTTTCATTGGCATCGATTTGTGCCATCAATGCCCGCAGGTCCTCATTTTTTTTAAAGAGCGTGTTTACCTGTCGCACAAGCAGGTCACAGCATTCCAGGCTGATTTTGATCATTTCCTGGATATCCGCCCAGATCCTTCGCGGTACCGTAATTCGCTGGTTCTGGATCATATAGAGAATATGCTCGAATCGATTCGGAATTCGCTCGATCGATTCCAGCAGGCCCAGAATATCGCCGCGGGATTCCGGAATCAACGCTTTGCCGTACATCAGATCGTTAATCTCCTGGTGAATATCATCGGCCCGGGATTCATATTTGTGGGTTTGCTTGAGGTAAAAATCGAAGTCCTCTCCCCGGGAGCCATAGAGCAGGCAGGCGGACATGGCTCTGGCAAAATTTTCCTGACACTTGCCAACCGTGTCCAGATACTCGAATATAAGCGCTTCGACGCGTTCGGCTTTTTTGAAGAAAAATTTAAACATTCATCAAACCCGGGATTGGATTAAAGGTCAGCGAAATTTGTTTCGATCGGCACTCTCTGCGAATTTTAAACTTAACAAAATACTAACATTCGTGTAGATATAATGCAAACCAGGTTCGATGACCTGAAAACGACGTGTGATTATTTCAGGGGTCGGGGAGTTTTTTAAGCAATGATAGACCCTGTGGGAATATAGACCATCCGGATCAGACGCTCCAAGATAGCGCAGGAATGATGGGCTTTCTATCCGAAAACTCCCCGACTGCTCGATTATTTAAAAGGTTATGCGCTTTGATTACTGTTTCATCCCGGATAAATGGCTTGATTTTCGACTGTGACGGCACCCTGGCCGATACGATGCCGATTCATCTTAAAGCCTGGTGCGATACGTTTAACCGGTACGGCTACGATTGTCTCCCCGAATTTATAGAGTCGGTCCAGGGGATGCCGGCCGTTAAAATAGTCGAACAGTTCAACCGCCAGTTCAAAGCAGCAATTGATGCCAGGCAGTTCGCGCTCGAAAAAAACCGTCGCGCCAGCCATAACCTTGCGAAGGCCAGACCGATTGAACCGGTCATGGCCGTTGTGCAGCGCTTCAAGGGTAAACTGCCCATGGCTGTGGCATCCGGGGGGATCCGCAAAAATGTCGACCTGATCCTCGATTCAATCGGGCTGAAGAATGTATTCGAGACGGTCATCACCTCCGACGATCCCGTGCTCCCCAAGCCCAATCCGGATATTTTTCTCGAAGCCGCCCGGCGTATGGGCGTGCAACCTGAATTCTGTCAGGTTTTCGAAGACGGTGAGGCCGGGTTGGTGGCGGCCCGTAAGGCCGGGATGGTGGCCACTGATGTGAGGATCTACCTGTAGAGCTTTCTATGAGTGTTTGGACACATAGAAATGCGGAGTCGAGGGGTCGCCTTGATCATCGGGTTGCGAGTTTCGGGTTACGGGTTGCGGGTTGCAGATTTTAATAAGGAGTCGCTACTCTCCATCGATGAATATATTAGGATTCTGACTTACTTGAATACAAAACGGATTGAGCGAAGCGAATCATTTTCTCAACCCGCAACGCGTAACCCGTAACCCGCAACGTATTATCCAATTTCCAATAATAAAAGCCCGCATGCTGCAACCGTGCATACGGGCTTTAGTTATTTTTCAACTCTCTGGCGTTCTACTTCTTTTCTTCTTTGACTTCTTCGAAGTCGGCATCGACCACATCGTCTTCGGGAGCTGCACCACCGGCTTGACCGGTGCCTGCATCGCCACCTTCGGCATCAGCACCAGCCTGCTGGCCTTGCTGAGATGCCTGCTGGTACATGGCTTCTGCCAGTTTATGGGAAGCGTTGGTGAGCGCTTCGCTTTTCTTCTGAATTTCTTCGGCGTTTTCGTCTTCCATGGCTTTTTTCAAATCGGCCACAGCGGCTTCAACCTTGGTCCTGGTTTCGGCATCGACCTTCTCGCCCAGATCCTTTATCGATTTTTCGGTCGAGTAGATCAGTGCATCGGCATGATTGCGGGCATCCACCAGATCTTTCTTCTTGCGGTCTTCCTCTGCATGCAATTCGGCATCCTTGATCGCGGACTGAATTTCATCTTCGCTCAAACCCGAAGAGGCCGTGATCTGGATCGATTGCTCCTTGCCGGTGGCCAGGTCTTTGGCCGAGACATTCACAATTCCGTTGGCATCGATGTCAAAAGTGACCTCGATCTGCGGCACGCCCCGCGGTGCCGGCGGTATGCCGACCAGTTCAAAACGACCCAGGGTTTTGTTGTATCCAGCCATTTCCCGTTCACCCTGCAGCACATGAATCGATACAGCCGGCTGACTGTCGGCGGCGGTTGAAAATATCTGGCTCTTTTTGGTCGGAATGGTCGTGTTTTTTTCAATCAGGCGTGTCATGACCCCGCCCAGGGTTTCAATGCCCAGCGAAAGCGGTGTGACATCCAGCAGCAGCACATCTTTGACATCGCCTTTGAGCACGCCGCCCTGGATGGCCGCACCGAGTGCCACAACTTCATCGGGATTGACACCTTTATGGGGCTCCTGCTCAAAAATACGCTTAACGCATTCCTGCACCGCCGGCATGCGGGTCATGCCGCCCACCAGGATGACCTCGTTGATGTCACCGGCCGTCATACCGGCGTCTTTCATGGCCGTCCGGCAGGGACCTTCGAGGCTGTTGAGAAGATCGGTCACCAGGGACTCCATCTTGGCCCGGGTTATTTTCAAGTTCAAATGCTTGGGACCGCTGGCATCGGCCGTGATGAAAGGCAGATTCACATCGGTCTCCATTGATGTGGATAGCTCCATTTTGGCTTTTTCAGCCGCTTCCTTCAAACGCTGCAGGGCCATTTTATCGCCGCGCAGATCAATGCCCTGATCTCTTTTGAACTCGGCAGCCAGGTAGTCGATCAAACGCAGGTCGAAATCTTCGCCGCCCAGGTGCGTGTCGCCGTTGGTCGCTTTGACCTCGAATACGCCTTCACCGATTTCCAGGATAGAAATGTCGAAGGTGCCCCCGCCCAGATCGAAGACCGCAATTTTTTCTTCGCTTTTCTTGTCCAAACCGTATGCCAGGGAGGCTGCCGTCGGCTCATTGATGATGCGCATGACGTTCAAACCGGCTATCCGGCCGGCATCTTTGGTGGCCTGTCGCTGGCTGTCGTTAAAATAGGCCGGAACCGTTATGACGGCATCGGTTATCGTTTCTCCGAGATATTCTTCAGCCGATTTTTTAATGTTGCCCAGGATATAGGAAGATATCTCAGCCGGGCTGTGCTGTTTGCCGCGCAGGTTGATCCGGATATCCCCGTTGGACGCTTCTTCAATTATGTACGGCAGAATCTCTTTATCACGCTGGACTTCCGGCGAATTGAATTTGCGACCTATCAGTCGTTTGACACCGAACACCGTATTTTGAGGATTTGTGATCGCCTGACGTTTGGCGATTTGGCCGACCAGCCTCTCATCGCTTTCGGTTACGGCCACAATGGACGGGGTTGTTCGACCGCCCTCGATGTTGGTGATAACTTTAGGCTCGCCACCCTCCATGATTGCCACACAGGAATTGGTGGTACCGAGGTCTATACCAATTATCTTGCTCATTTGTTCATTTCCTCCTTAACTGTTGATCGATCTGCAGATCTGCGTGTGAAATTTCATTCTTCCGACTTGGGCGATTCATCGTCGGCCTCGGCGGGATTTGCTTTGGGCATGGAGACAACGACCATGGAGGGTCTTAACAAGCGCTCATGAATCAGGTATCCTTTTTGCAACTCGTTGGTGACCGTATTTTCCGGATGAATATCTGACTCTTCTCGCATAACCGCCTCGTGGTAATTGGGATCAAACGGGTTACCCAGGGCTTCAATCGACGTAACATTGTATCGGTCGAAGGCTTTCATCAGTTCTTTGCGCGTCAGATCGATGCCGTCCACCAGGCAGCTGTCGATATTTTTGCTTTCGGCCGCTGATTTGATGGCCAGATCGAGACTGTCCGCCACCAGGAGCAGGTCTTTCAGGAGTGACTGGGTCGCGTACTTTCTCAATTCTTCCATTTCACGTGAGGTACGCTTTCTGTAGTTGTCCAATTCGGCCGAAGCACGCAGGAACTTATCATAGTTGGTTTTTGATTCTTCGGTGGCCTGTTCGAGTTTTTCCTCCAGTTCTGCGACCTTTTCATTCACCTTTGCCATTTCACTGGTTTTCGGGTCATTATCCCCCGCGTCCATTCGGTTTTCCTGCTTTCGACCGGGGTCAGTCGAATCCTGTGCTTCCGCGCGCAAATCTTCTTGGCTCTTCGAACTCATGGGGTGTCATATTCTCCTGAAATTGTTAGTAATTATTTGAATTTTGGAGCGACTGCTCAAACGTTGCTATCAACATAATAATAGAAGTTTGATTGTCAAGACACGGCAGCGCTCATTCGCGGGGCTCCCTCAGGGAGATACATCAATCGAATTTTCGAGTGGAATCGAGACTACAGCCGTTTGTTTTCCCGCTAGTTGGCAAGCCATTGACGACCGGGTGCAACCACGACACAGGCAACTTCCCTTATCGCTGCTTCCTTCCGGACCTGACGAGGTTCGAGAGTGCCCGTTGCGCAGTGTCCGATCAAATGGCCTGCCAACTAACGGGAAAACTGGCTGGCAGGCGGGTATTGCTCTGATACACCATTGAGACGGCGTTGCAGTAATACGCTTTACTTTAACCTATTTTTCCATATTTTCAAGTGAAAAATGGGATATTGCGCCAGATCCGCAATCTTTATTTTAGTTGACTTTAAGGTTTTGATGCCCTTATTTTTTGCATCACCAAACGAAATTTTCTCCCGACTGCGCCATGTCGGGAAATTAAAACGGGATGCCGGCATTTCAAAATAGCCGCTATAACCTTTATGAATCGATTGAATCCCCAGTGCCGGACAAATCAGCAAGCCGCGAAATTGTTGGGTACTGTAGAACAGACCCTGCTTGAGCACAATATGATCGACCGGGTTAACCGCATTCTGTTGGGTGTATCCGGCGGGCCTGACTCGACCGCCTTGCTGCATATGCTGGTCGAACTGTCATCCAGGTATGATCTGTCTCTGGCTGTGGCCCATCTCAATCACAACCTCCGTCCTCAAGCTGCCCGGCGCGAAGCCGCGTGGGTGGCATCGGCCGCATCCCGCCTGGGGTTGCCCTTTTTCACGGCAACACGGGATGTCGAGCGTTACCGGCATGATCAACGGCTGTCGCCGGAGGAAGCCGCCCGGCAGGTGCGCTACGAATTTCTTGTCAGAGCGGCCCGACAGCAGGGATATCAACGTATCGCCGTCGGTCATCAGGCCGACGATAACGCCGAGCTGGTATTGATGTATTTATTGCGGGGCAGCGGGTCTCTGGGTCTGGCCGGTATCCCGCCGGTGCGTGAGAATCTAATCATCCGTCCGTTGATTCGGGTCACCCGGCAACAGATCCTCGCGTATCTGTCCGCCCACAATTTGGCCTATTGCACCGATCACACCAATTTCGACAATTCTTTGACCCGCAACCGTGTCCGCAACAATCTGCTGCCGCATCTAAAACAGGCATACAATCCCGGTATCGTTCAGACCTTGAATCGGTTGGCTGAAATCATGCGGACCGAGCAGGACTGGACCGCTACCCTGATCGATTCTGTTTATCGTCAGGTGTGCACTTTTTCCGGCCCGGATCGCATTCAGATTTCGATTGCGCAACTTTTACCGGAGCATGTCGCGGTTCAACGCCGGATTCTCCGCCAGGCCATTGCAGCGGTGAAAGGTGATCTGCGGCGGATTTCCTATGGACATATTCAGGATGCTCTGGCATTGATCGCTTCAGGTCCGCAATACGGATCGATTGATTTGCCGGACAAAATACGGCTGCAGAAAATTGATACAATTGCCTATATTATAAAGGAAAGCACGTGGCTCAGACGATCACCCACCGATAACCGCCACCGTCGGCCGGTTCTCTTTAATTACGTCATTCCGGAACCGGAGAGTGATGATCTGGAAATTGAAGTAAAAGAAGCCGGTTTCAGACTGATGCTGCAGTCCGTGCACCCTGATTCCATCTCTGAGATCCGTAAAGCTGGACAGTGGGTTGCTTTTTTTGATAAGGATGCGTTAAAATTCCCACTGGTGCTGAGAAATTATCAACCGGGGGACCGATTCGTTCCACTGGGCATGACCGGTCGGAAGAAGCTGAAGAAATATTTTATTGATCAGAAAGTGCCCCGTGAACAACGCACCCGGTGTCCGGTTTTATTGAGTGATGACACCGTGCTGTGGGTGGTAGGGCACAGAACCAGTGAAACCGCCAAATGGCAGCCTTCAACCCGCAGGGTATTGAAGATTACATGCGACTTGCTCCAGCGGTGATCATGATTAACTTTAGCTTGAATTCGGATGGGTTACATTCTGCTGTTGAAGCAATGGACGGCTCCGGGCCGACTTGAGATTCCCATTATCTGGCGGGAAATAGTATCGCATGGTGGCGATTTGGTTCGCACTTTATGCTATTAAATCAATACAAATGAGTTTGTTTAACCCCATTACAGGAGGTAGGCTCTTTTGAATCCATTTTATAAGAACCTTGCACTATGGCTCGTCATCACGCTCATGATGATTATGCTGTATAATCTGTTTAACCAGCAGCAGATGGCAGAGACCACTATCAGTTACACCGAATTCCTGTCCATGGTAGAAGGAGAGCGTGTTGCCGAAGTTACTATCCAGGGCCAGGAGATGACCGTCACCGATGTGAATCGCAATCGATTCAAGGTTTACGCACCGCAAGACAACGATCTCATCAAGATGCTGAGGACAAAAGGCGTCGTTATTCAGGCCAAACCGCCAGCCGAATCCCCGTGGTATATGTCGGTGCTGGTTTCCTGGTTTCCCATGATTGTTCTGATCGGTGTATGGATATTTTTTATGCGCCAGATGCAGTCCGGCGGCGGCAAAGCGCTGTCGTTCGGCAAGAGCCGCGCGCACCTGATGTCCGACACGATGGCCAAAGTTACTTTCGAGGATGTGGCCGGTATCGACGAGGCCAAGGAAGAACTCGGAGAAATCGTCGAATTTTTAAGAGAACCGAAGAAATTTACCCGTCTCGGTGGCCGTATTCCCAAGGGCGTCTTGCTTATGGGGCCACCGGGTACCGGAAAAACCCTTCTGGCACGGGCTATTGCCGGTGAGGCCGGTGTGCCTTTCTTCAGTATCAGTGGTTCGGATTTTGTTGAAATGTTTGTCGGTGTCGGTGCCTCGAGGGTCCGTGACCTGTTTGTCCAGGGGAAGAAAAATGCGCCCTGCATTATATTCATCGATGAAATCGATGCCGTCGGCCGTCATCGTGGCGCCGGTCTGGGCGGTGGGCACGACGAGCGTGAGCAGACGCTGAACCAGCTTCTGGTGGAAATGGACGGGTTCGAATCCAATGAAGGTGTTATCCTCATATCGGCCACAAACCGACCGGACGTACTCGACCCGGCCCTGCTGAGGCCCGGCCGTTTTGACCGCCAGGTTGTTGTATCATTGCCCGATATTAAGGGCCGCGAGAAGATCCTGAAAGTTCACATGAAAAAAACCCCTGTGGATCAGGATGTTCAGCCGCTCATTCTGGCCAAAGGCACACCGGGATTTTCCGGGGCCGATCTTGAAAATCTGGTCAATGAAGCCGCGCTGCTGGCGGCTAAACGAAATAAAGAAAAGATCGGTATGTTCGATTTCGAGGACGCCAAGGACAAAGTTTACATGGGGCTGGAGCGAAAATCCAAGGTAATCAAGGAGGAGGACCGTAAAACGACCGCCTATCACGAGGGCGGTCACGCACTGGTGGCCCGCTTCCTGCCCAACACCGATGTGGTCAACAAGATTACCATCATTCCCAGGGGAAGAGCCGCCGGCATCACCTGGTTTCTGCCCGAAGAACGGGATTTTAAATACAAAGATCAGCTGGAATCCGAGCTGGCGGTGGCATTCGGCGGACGTGCGGCCGAAGAAATCGTTTTCAATCGAATCAGCACCGGTGCCTCCAACGATATTAAGCAGGCCACCGACCTGGCCCAGCAAATGGTCCGTACCTGGGGCATGAGTGAAAAACTCGGTCCGCTCTCCTATGCCAAAGACCAGGAACAGGTCTTTCTGGGCCGCGAAATTGCCCAGCACCGGGATTACTCAGAATCCACAGCCCATACAATCGATGAGGAAATTCAGCGGTTAATCGATACCGCCTATCATTGCGCCAAAAGGGTGCTGGACGAAAACCTGGACATCCTGCACAAATTGTCTGAACTTTTACTGGAAAAAGAAACGGTGATGGGCAAGGAACTGGATGAATTGATTCATTCACTCAGACCCGGCATCAAGCTGCCGTCCCATGGATCAGCGGAAGCAGAAGACACCGCTGGAAAGAGCGCTGATACCGATCAACCCGGGACGGATTCGGATCAAACGGCTGCCTGAATATAAAATAAACAAATACCAGTCAATCAAAATAGTGCTGTAATTTTTCACCACAGAGGACACAGAGAGCACAGAGAAAAGCTAACAAAATCAAAAATTAAGCTCTGTGTTCTCTGTATCCTCTGTGGTTAAGCTGTCATTCACCAGAATGCAGTGGAATGTATAAATAATAGCACTCAGGGACCGTGGAACGACCGGAATGAAGCCTTATACTATCGCCTGGGGATCACAGCGTCTGGATCTGGGGCAGCGTACCTGCGTCATGGGCATTGTTAACATTACGCCGGACTCGTTTTCCGACGGCGGAAAGTTCTTTAAGGTCGATGCTGCGGTCGCCCAGGGGCTGAAACTGGCCGAAGACGGAGCCGATATTCTGGACATCGGTGGCGAGTCGACGCGCCCCTTTGCGAAAGCCGTATCAGCCGAACAGGAAACGCATCGGGTCGTGCCGGTCATCGAGGCACTGGCCAGGCGTGTGTCGGTGCCTATTTCCATCGACACCACCAAGGGGGCCGTGGCGCGTCGCGCCCTGGACGCCGGGGCTTCAATTATAAATGATGTCAGTGCCCTGCGCCTGGATCCGCATCTGGCCAAAGTTGCGGCCCGGGCCGAAGTGCCGGTTATTGTCATGCACATGCTCGGTACGCCAAAGACCATGCAGGTAGCGCCGGAATACGACGATGTCGTTGAGGATATCAAATCCTTTCTGGTCGATGCGATGAACAGGGCCGAGACAAATGGTATTCGCCCAGACCGCATTATTGTCGATCCGGGCATCGGTTTCGGTAAAACGCTAGAACATAACCTTTTGTTAATACAGAAGCTCAGAGCATTTGAGGCCTTGCAGGCGCCGATTTTAATTGGGCCATCCCGCAAAGCTTTCATCCGTAACTTACTAAAGGACCCTGGCGGTGATGATATTCAACCTGATCTGCCGGTCGTTGAGACCGGTACCCAGGCGGCCGTGAGTGCCGCAGCTTTGAACGGCGCCCATATCATCAGAGTTCACGATGTGGCTCGCTCTGTGGCAACGCTGCGCATCATCGATGCCATTAATTCCGTCTAAACTCGCGCGCTTATGCTGAATCCTTATAAAACCGCCATTTTGCCTATGGTGGAGAAAATTCGCTCCCACACCATCCGGTTTCTCATATTTATGATCGTTATCGGTGGCTGCGGTCTGCTCTTTTGGCCCAGCGCGGCTTCAGTGGAGACCGAAATGATTATTCCGGTGATCGGTGATAGAGTGCCGCCGGGAATGTCTGTTCCAACTGCACAATTGGATCCGGTTGAACTGCGCATCCGGGGACTCAAAAGTGCCATTGATGCCTTTCGCCGTCTGAAACCGCAGTACCGGCTGGATCTATCCGGTGTGACGGTGGGCATCAATTCGGTGCCGATGCTGCAAAGCGGTGTCATCCTGCCCAGAGGCATCTCCATTGTCGCGATCAAACCCAGCATCCTGACCATACAGGTGGAGAGAAAGATATCAAAGAACCTGCCCGTAGTATTGGATTATCAGGGCCAGCCCCTGTACCGTTTTGTAATTGCCCACATCCGCCTGCAACCGGAACGGATTACCCTTCAAGGTCCTGAAAGGCTGATGGCCGATCTGGATCAAATCCGCACCAAACCCCTGATTCTTGACGATGTCGCCGAGTCGTTTAAAACCGAAGTGGCGCTTGATCTGCCCGATGAAATCGAAATTGCTGCGCCGGCCGACACAATTCTGGTTGATATTACCCTGGAGCCCAAGATAACTCAAAAAAATCTGGCCGCCCTGACCGTCCAGGCGATCAATAACCCTCACTCCATCAGCATCGAACCGGCGTCCATCCAAATAACCGTGCAGGGTCCGGTCAGCGTGCTGGAAGCGATTAATCCTGACCGGGATATCCGCGTATACCTGGATCTTGAGGGAATGCAACCCGGAATTTATGTCCGACGCGCCATCATTGCACTGCCGGTTCAAACCACCCTGGTCGGCGCATCTCCCGAGCTGTTTACGGTTACCCTGTCGGAAGAAAAGGAAGGCTGAGCATGCTGCTGGTTATCGACGTCGGTAATACAAACATTGTTATGGGCGTCTTTGATGATTATCTGGTTAAAGACTGGCGCATTCGGACCGAACGCAACAGCACCGAAGATGAATTCAGCATTCTGGTCACCGGTCTTTTTGCCCAGAGTGGTATCCGGCTCAAGGATATTCGCAAAACCATCATCTCCAGCGTTGTTCCACCCATGGTTACCCTGTTAGACACATTTTGCCGCAAGTATTTGGGAAAATCGCCCCATTGGGTGGATGCCAAATCTTACACGGGTATGGCCAACCTCTACAACAACCCGGGTGATGTGGGTGCCGACCGAATCGTTAATGCCGTTGCCGCTTACCGGAAGTATAAAACCAGCCTGATTATCATTGACTTTGGGACAGCGACAACTTTTGACGCCATATCCGCGCAAGGCGAGTATCTGGGCGGCGCCATCAGCCCCGGCATCATGATAGCGGCCGAAGCACTGTCCATAAAGGCATCGCGGCTCCCGCGGGTTGAAATCTTCGCGCCGCCGGACCGGGTTATCGGCCGGGATACTTCCGGCAGTATTCAGTCGGGTATCATTTACGGCTATGCCGGGCTGGTGGATGGCATGGTAAACAGGATGCGGGCTGAGATGGGATCCAACCCAAAAGTGATCGCCACCGGAGGCCTGGCCGTTCTGATGGACCATGTAACCCAGGTCATCGAAGTTGTTGAGCCGGATCTGACTTTAGATGGACTGCGATTGATTGCCGAATCGATTAATAGCTCATAGCCCATGGCTGATAGCCAAATAGCTCATAGCTGATAGCCAAATAGCTCGTAGCTCATGGCTGATAGCTCATGGCTGATAGAAAGAGCTCATAGCTGATCGCTCATAGCTCACAGACAGGAGCTCATTACGCTATCCCCATATCTTTTTCTACTTCTTTTATCTGTTGGCGAATTTTCCGTTTTTCTGCTTCAGTCAAATCAGGGTCATTTAACCGCAGCCGAAGCCCCAGCAGGATCATCTCTTCGCGGTATTCATGGCAGGTGTAGTTTTTTGTCATAGGATTAAGTTTTAGGTTTTAAGTTTCAAGTCTAGAGGTATTCTTCAGAACGGGAATGTTTTTACTTAAATCATAACACTTAAAACTTAAAACATTGATTTTCCAACTCGGCAGAGAAGGGCGAGACGGGCCATCAAGCCGTGAATCAACAGGCGCCGGGAAAAGATGCGATTAAATCCTCCCCGTTTCCTTCAGCGTTTCCATAAATACGCGGTAGAAAAGTTCGGTATCGGTCAGGCCGCGTTGAATAATCTTGGCAAAATCGTCGAGGTTTTTCATATTGACAATGATATTGACGCTGTATCGGAATGCCATCATTTGATCCATGGTGCGCATATTATCGCTTAACAGGGCCACGAATATGTTACGCCGTACGACCATGTTCAACCGTTCCAGATAGAGCAGGACCATATTGGTTTCCGGTCCGTCTGAGTTAAACGATTCGTTGACCACCACCAGGTCATAGGGGTGGTAGCGCATTTTTTTTAAGGCGTCCCGGCTGTTATCGGCCACGGTGATGTGGTATTCTATCAGGTTCAGGGCGTTGACGATTTGTTTGGTGGCTTTTGAATCGGTTTCGCATACCAGAGCGGTATCGCCTTCCTCTTCAATGAAATCAAAGGGCTTTTCGGATGAATCGTAATTGCTGTTATTTTCAGCGGGCGGCGCTGACGCCATCCGCGGTCCGACCGGGATCTTGCTCTGGCACTTGGAACAGGTCAGATTGACCGTCCGGTCGGCCGGTATCTTTTTATCCGGTACCATTGCTGTCCGGTTAACTTTTATTAAAAACACATAAATAATTGTAATAATTATTAATAATAAGAAAATTACCACTTGACGATTCAAAATTTACGACTAAGCGCTAAAAATTAACAGTTT